>Ga0065709_1000006_pt1 | contig 50564 bp, 39 predicted proteins | sample Hoacrofraction14_2_FD_59096 | JGI IMG/M metagenome (GOLD analysis project Ga0065709, IMG submission 59096) | Hoatzin crop microbial communities from Cojedes, Venezuela, sample from fiber fraction 14 v1 | ecosystem: Host-associated > Birds > Digestive system > Esophagus > Crop | place: Venezuela...
GACACCACGTTGAGCGAGATGTTGGGACGATCGAACGACGAGAGGAACAAGCGTGCATCGGGGATGTGGAGTTGCTGTGCAATGTCATCGCGCGTGAGGCGGTCGGCCGTGGCGGTGAGTGCGATGATGGGGATATCCTTGAAGCGGTCGCGTAGTGTGCCCAGTTGCGTGTACTCGGGGCGGAAGTCGTGGCCCCATTGTGAGATGCAGTGCGCCTCGTCGATGGCGATTAGGCTCACGGGCATGTTTACCGACCAGTTGTCGACCTCGGCCAGCAATTTCTCGGGCGAGATATAGAGCAACTTGATGCGGCCACCATACACATTATTAATAATGTCACGATTGGCTGTTTCGGTCTGCATGCTGTTGACCGTTGCAGCGGGAATGCCCAGCGCGATGAGTGCATCCACTTGGTCCTTCATCAATGCGAGCAGCGGCGACACCACAATGGCGCAGCCCTCGCTGAGTAGCGCCGGCATCTGGTAACACATCGACTTGCCGCCACCGGTGGGCATGAGCACAACGGCATCGCCACCATGCATCACATGACTGATGACTTGCCACTGAAGTGGGCGAAAACTATTGTAGCCATAAAAGGACTTAAGTGCATGTAACGCCTTGCGTTTCAGGGCTTCATCGTCGGGATACATGGCGATATCAGAATGCGTTTTGTTCTCCACGGAAAACGTTGGTTATAGTCAAGAAGATGATTTTGAGGTCGAGCAGGAAGTTCCAGTTTTCGGCATACCACACGTCATATTCCACGCGCTTTTCCATCTGCCACAATTGGTCGGTTTGTCCGCGATAGCCATTGACTTGTGCCCAGCCGGTGATGCCAGGTTTGATGGTGTGTCGCAGCATGTACTTGTCGATGAGCTCGCTATACATCTGCGTGTGTTTCACCATGTGAGGCCGCGGACCCACAATCGACATTTCACCCTTGAGCACGTTGTAGAACTGGGGGAACTCGTCGATGCTGGTGTGACGCAAGAAGTTGCCAAAGCGGGTCTTGCGCGGGTCATCGCGTGTGGCTTGCACGTTGTCGCTATCTTCGTTGACGCGCATCGTGCGGAATTTGTAGCAGTCAAACTCTTGTCCTCGGTAGCCTGTGCGGCGTTGCTTGAAGAAGATGGGACCAGGCGAGGTAAGTTTGATGATGATGGCCACGGGGATGAAAATGATGGGCGAGAGCAAGAGCACAATCGACGAAACCACGATGTCGAACAAGCGCTTGATGAAACGATTGATGGGGTTGCTCAACGGGTAAGAGCGAGCCGAGAGGACAGGCACCGAGCCCACGTTATGCAGCTCAAACTGGCGGCGAATGTTGCGGCCAAANTGNGGCGTGTAGTAGAANTCGACNGCGTTGCTGTCGGCAATGCGCATCATGCGNGACACAACGCCCGTGTCGTCNTCGGGAAGCGTGCAGTACATCTCNTCGACNAGGTTATCCTTNACAAAGGCCTCCACCTTGTCGAGNCCACCCTTGTAGTTNGCCACCGTGCGCGTCTTGTGGTTGTCGTCAAAGAANCCAATGATGCGGTAACCATAACCACTATCGCTGCGCATCTCGTCCATCAGGCGGACGCCCACGGTGCCGCCACCGATGATNACCACTCGCTTGTAGTTAAAGCCTCGTTTACGNTANTGCTTGATAACCTTGCGCGAGATAATCCACCACGATGCCAGCCCCACAAAGAAGAGCACATAGAAAAGCAGCACCACTTTCCAGCCNACCGCAATGTTGTCGAGAAACGAGATNGTGGTAAGGAAAATGGCAGCATGCAGGGCGACCGANTTAAACGCCTCGATGATAACGCGGTCGGCATAGACCACGCGCTGGTCGTGAATGCCCGAGGTGAAATAGAGCACCACCACNAAGGCCGTGTTCATAATCAACCACACNAGCCTCGAGAAGAACAGGTCGTCTACCCCGCCCCACCAGCATGCAAGGAAGTAGGCGATATTCAGCACAATCAAGTCGACTGCGCTAAATATCCATCGGATAAACTGGCCATATCTTCCTTTTCCTCTCAAGGTTTACTGGGCCTAATGAAGTTAAACACGCGTTAGTGGTTGTGTCGCATGGGGTTTCGGTTGCTCTCACCGCTTTGAACGTTGGGGTGACGGAGCGAGGATGTGTGGTGTGAGCAACTCGGTGATTAGTAGCGACTTTACCGCCATGGCTTGTGGCTCGATGTGCCTTGCCATGGCGGTAACATTGTCAGCTATTAGGCTTTCTCTTTATCGTCGATTTGCTTGATTTTGGCTTCAAGCTCTGCGATTTCTTGCTTCAAGGTGTCGACCTTGCGTTCGAGCTGCTGTACGAGCGTGTTGCCCGACTTTGAGCGTGCGCTCAAGAAGCCCAGGTTGTTCTCGTAGGTCTTGAGCTCGCTGCAGCGTTGCTCATACTGGCGAACCAGCTGCTCACGCTCGCTGCCGCCACCACGTTCGCCACGCGAGCGAGCGGGAGCACCGTAAGACGAGCGGCCACCATGTTGCAGGCGCACGCCGAACTTGTCGCAAGCCTGGTCGAGCAGTTCCTTGTATTGGGCAAACAGTTTGTCTTTCTCCTTGTAAGGAACGTGGCCGATGGCTTGCCAGTTGGTCGTCACATCTTGCAGCACGTCACTGGCATTCTCGAGTTCGTCACCCTCGACCATGGTGCGCAGTTGTGCAATAATCTCTTTCTTTTTCTTGAGGTTCTCGTGCTCGGCAGCATGGATGTTGGTGCTCTTTTCCTTCTTTTGCTCAAAGAAGTAGTCGCACGCGCTCACGAAGCGTTTCCAGATGGCATCGCTGTGCTTTTTAGCCACGGGGCCAATGGTCTTCCACTCCTTCTGCAGGGCAACGAGGGCNTCGGTGGTTGCGCGCCACTCGGTCGAGTCCTTCAGGGCCTCGGCCTTCTCGCACANGTCGACTTTCTTCTTCATGTTCTCGGCCAGNTCNTCGCGCATCGANTTGAAGTGCTCCGACTTTTGGGCAAAGAACTCATCGCATTTGCGGCGGAAACGTGCAAACAGGTCGGCGTTGAGCTTGCGCGAAGCAAAGCCCANTTTCTTCCATTGCTGTTGCAGGTCGATAATCTTCTTGGTGACCTCTTCCCAGTCGGCGTAGGTCTTGAGACCATCGGTCGAAATTTTCTCGACTTCCTCGCACAGNGCNGTCTTGGCGTCGGCGTTCTCTTTCTCGCGGGCCTTGCGCTCNTCAAANAGCGCTTGGTGCTTCTTGTTGATGACAGCCGAAGCGGCCTTGAAGCGCGCCCACAGTTCCTCGCGCAGTTCCTTGGCCACGGGACCAATCTCGCGCCACTTGTTGTGGAGTTCTTGCAGTTTCTTGAAAGCGCCCAGCACATCGTTTTCCTCGTCNAGGGCTTCGGCCTCGGTNCAGAGTTGTTGCTTGGCTTCGAGGTTCTTCTTGAAGTCGTAGTCGCGCAACTCCTTGTTCATCTTGAGCAGGTCATAGAAGCTCTCGATGGTCTGCTGATAGGTCTTCCACACCTCGGTCTCGGCGGTNGCGGGAACGGGGCCTATGTTCTTGAACTCTTGCTGGAGTTCCTTGACATGGGTGAACTGGCGGTTGATGTTATCGGTGTCGGCACTGATGGTCTTGATTTCCTCGATGATAGCGCGTTTGCGAGCGAGGTTATCGGCCATCTGAGCCTCTTGTTGTGCGTGATACTCAGCGCGTTTTTCCTTGAGNTGGTCGAGGATGGCACGCATGCGCACCTCGTCGGGGTCTTCGCGGACAGCAAAAGCAGCTTCCTCGTTACCCTTAGCCAGGAACTCGGCCTTTTCTTTTTCGATTTCCTCNTTGCGCTTAGCATAGAAAGCGGCCTTGATGTGNGTCACCTCGTCGCGGATGGTCTCNATGGGCTCAGNAGCCAATTTCTCGAGCGCATCCACGAGNTCAGCCTTGGTCCACGTTTCATAGTTGACGTGAGGCTTAGGCTCCTCGGCCACCGGCTCCTCCACAATCGGCTCCTCTGCTACAGGTTCCTCCTTGGCGGGCTCCTCTGCTACGGGCTCTTCCTTAGCGGGCTCCTCAGCCACGGGCTCTTCCTTNGCGGGTTCCTCAGCCACGGGCTCTTCCTTGGCAGGTTCCTCGGCCACAGGCTCTTCCTTGGCGGGCTCCTCGGGCTCGGGCGCAATTACGGGTTCCTCGACTGCGGGGGCAGGCGCGGCGTCCTCATTGTTATTCACATCCTCGGCTACGGGAGCCTCAGGCACATTTTCGCTCGTCTGCGGCTCTTGAGCCGGTTGAGCATTCAAGGTTTCATCTTTCTCGAGGTTAACCTTCGATTCAGAGTGTTCACGCGATTCCATAAGAATTCCTTTCTATATAAGGGTCAACAATAGACCCACATTTTACAATTAACCCCAAATTTAGACCTTTTTTTTAAAATGACCAAATAAATCTGAACTTTTTTAAGAATTTTGGTCGAAAGATAGCGCAAAATAGGAAATAAAAGCCAAAAACAAGCATTGGGCATTGAGCCATTATGCGGTCCTCGANNGTGAGGACACNGCGGTGCACCATGGCACCCTGGCTCAACGCCCAANGNGTTGTATTNTGTAAGAGCGATGTTACTTAATCACCTCGGCTTTGAGGATGCGAACATCGCTGGTGGGACGGTCGTTGCGACCAACCTCGACGCGCTGAATCATGTCGACAANGTCGTAGCCATCGATGACTTCGCCAAAGACGGTGTACTGGTTGTCGAGGTGAGGAGCGCCACCCACGGTCGTGTAGGCTTGNCGTTGCTCGGGAGTGATGGAGACGGGGTCTTGCTTGTAGACGTTCTCAACTTGCTCGATGAGTTCNTCTTGCAGACGCATCANCCCNGCNGTGTCGCGCTCGGCTTGCATTTTCATGATTTCGGCGCGATGTCCACCTGCCAGCTGCATGAAGATGCCTTGCTTGGCCATGTTCTGCATTTGTTGCTCCATGCCAGCCATGTCTTCCTGGCTGTAGACGCGACCTGTGACGATGTAGAACTGCGAGCCCGAGCTGCGGCGTTCGGGGTTCACTTGGTCACCCGTGCGAGCTGCCGCGAGGGCACCACGCTTGTGGAAGTACTTCGGGTAAACGATTTCGGCAGGNAAGGTGTAGCCAGGGTCGCCCGCTCCCAGCGGAGCATCGGGCTTGGCATTCTTGGAGTTGCCATCGCCGCCTTGAATCATGAAGTCCTTGATGACGCGGTGGAACAGCAGACTGTCGTAGTAGTGCTCGTTGACGAGCTTGATGAAATTGTCGCGGTGTTGCGGCGTCTCGTTNTAGAGCGCAACAGTGATGTCGCCCATTGTGGTTTTGAGCAACACTTTTACTCGGTTGTCTTGCACGTTGGTTTGAGTTTGGTTAGCGTTCTCGCCCTTTTCGGTGGTCATCGAGCACGAGATGGTGGCGACCACAAGTGCGAGGAGCGCGATGAAGTAATGACGTTTCATTATAAATAATGTGTATTAATGTCGAGGGTGATTACATGGCTGCCACGGGATAGAGGCGCTTGTAGATGCGGCGGAAGTTGTCNTCGCTGGCGCTGAGNTCGGCAGCGTGCTCTTTGTAGTCGGGGCCCCACAGCGAGGCAGCGAGGTCGGCCAGGAAAACGTGCTCNCGGTCCTTGACAATGGCAGCCTTGACGAGCATGTCGATGGCATCGTGATACTTGGTGGCATCGATGGCGTTGAGGTAGCGTGCGGTGCTTACTACAAATTGGCCCGTTCGGTCAACACTGATGATGTTCTCGACCAACTCGCCAATGATGTTATCGACTTGGTCGATGTGGTTGGCAATGTACTCGTAGGTCATCAATCCNTTGGGATCCTTGCTGAGTTTTGCCTTTAATTGTGAATCCATAATAAGATGTGGTTGTGTTAGAAAAACGGTGCAAACTTAGCAATAATCTTTGTAACCCACAACTTGTGGGGTGCTTTTTTGCCGTTCTCCCCTACCCTTGTGGCCTCGCTGGGTTGCCGCGAGGCCACACAAGTGGGTGGGTTGCATTACTTAGCCAGACTCATGTTAATCGACAGGCCGTAGTTGCTATTGGTCGTGGGATAAGCGGTTGTCGACACGAGTGGCGTGTTGATTTGGTGGTCGAAGTAGGCACCNAGCGTGACGCGCTTGCTCAGCACATAGTTGGCTGTGAAGTTGATGCCCAGTGTGCGCGTGCCGCTGGTGGCTTGTGCCGAGCCGTCCTCNATNTTGCGAATCAGTGCGGTGTTGTTGTTAAGCTGGAAGTCAAAGTTGAGCGTNAGGTCGTTGCTCACATTCGTTTGCTTAGACTTAATCTTGAGCACCTTGTTGAAGTTAGCAATCTTGTAACCAGCGCCGATGGTGAACGAGCGGGTGATACCCTCAACGACCTGTCCTGCCGACGAGTTGAGCGTGAGCGTGCGTGCATCGCGGTACTCGGCNTTGAAGGTGACGTTGTTGTTCATCGTGGCGTTGATGCCAATGAGGGGTGCAAACTTCTCGGTAATCGATACCGACGAGATGTTGTAGGGCGACGATGGNATGGCGCCACCNGTGAGAGCGTCNTGCGTGAANCCNAANCCTTCGCCAATGGTTACCCAGTCGGTGAACGAACTGAACGAACCCACCGAGTAGGTACACTGGTAAGCGTGCGAGAGGGTGAAACTCTTGAAATACTTCTTGAAGAACGGAAGTTTCGAGAGACCATCGTAGGTGATACGCCAGTTGGGCAAGATATACTTCAAGTCGGGGAAGGGNTTGAGCGTAACCTTGTCGGCACTCTGGCCCGAGTAAGCGGCTACAAAGGCAGGGATGAGCACATCGCTACTCGAGTTGTTGACAGTACCATTGTTATCGTTATAAGTTGCACCTGCCATGGCGGTTCCTTCAAAGAAGCCCGTCGTGGGATAGGTCTTGCCTTTATATCGTGCTTGCAGACGGTCGGTCACAACGGCAATGTTGGCCANGAATTGGTCGAATGCTTGGCTGTGATAGTCGTTGTCGGCNGAATAGCTGCGCAACGCGGTCTTCAGTGCCATGTGAGTCTTGGTGTAACTACCACTNTAGACGGTCGTGGGATTATCATACATGAACTGAATCTGGTTGGTGCGGTTGTCGGTGCGGTTACCGGTGACGGTAATCTTCAGGCCCGGCAGGGGCTCGAGGGCAATCTCGACATTAAACTCGTCGGTCTTGCTGTAGAGCGCGGGCGAAGTTTGTGTTTCGTCGCAAAGCAACCAACCACGCGACATGGCTTTCTCGATGTAGCTATCGTCGGTGAGGCCAAATGCAAAGTCGAGACCTGGAGCCATCACGTCGTAGTGCGTNGTCTGTCCAAAGATATCGCCAATGTCGGGAATAAATTGCGGCAACGACAGTTGACGTGTGTTGCGCCAGCGCACATTGATGCTGCGCACACTCATCAGGGCACGCGTTACATACTGTGCAGCCTCGGTGAGGAAGTTCTTCTTGGCCTCGGCCTTCACCTCGGTGATGTTGAACTTGAGGTTCTTGTCGCCAGTGGTGGTTACCTTGATGGTGTTGTCGTCGACCACTTCATACTTGATGGCGAACGGCTTATTGTCGGTCGTGGTGGCATTGACGCGCACCTTCTTGACGTTGAGGTTGTGCTTGATGACGGTAGCCGAGTCGGGATTAAGTTTGAACGTGCGGTTAAACTTCTTGGTTTGTTCCTTCTTCTTGTTTGTGGTCGCCGTGCGATTTCCGCGTGACGAGAATCGCTTGTTCACCTTATCTAAATAAGGAATCTTGCCGTAAAGTTGCTCGAGGTTCAAGCGGGTGTCGACGTTGAGCGCAGCCTGGTTGGCGACGGTGTTGCCCGAGAACACTTCACCCACGGTGGTACCGCGGTCCCATTTATAGGTCGCATTGTAGGACGCCGAGGCGGTGATGAAGCTCAAGATGGGGATGCTGTTGAAGGGTGCCTTGTAGGAAACGTTGAACGTTTGGTTGTAGGCCCACGGCGTACCCAGGTCCTTGATGCTACGCCATACGCTATCCTTCCAGTCGCGATAACGGTCGGGGAACAATTGACGGTTCACCTGTCCTATGGGCTCGAGGATGTGCGCNGTNGTNGCGCTNTTGAAGGTCATCGACAGCGACTTGGTGAAGTTCCACGACAGGGCAAACTGGCGGTCCCACAAGAAGTTCTTGCTCACCGACACGGGCAGCTCGACCGTGGGGTCGGCCTCGTTNCGCGTTTGTTGCTCGTAGTAGTAACGCGAGATGTTGGTGCTGAANGCAATGCTTGCGGGCAACCAGTTGAACTCCCACTCGCGGAAGAACTTCATGTTCTTGTTCTTAGCGTCAATCATCTTGTTGAACGGCTTAAACGGCTTGGCGTAAGGCGTCCAGCTATATTGCATGCTACCGCGGTAGTCGTTGGTGTTCTCGTAGTTATTGTCGGGGTCACTTAGGTGCTGCTTGTTTGACGAGTAGCTAAAGGTGAAGTTTCCGGGATCCCACGGCATGGGNTTCTTGCTGTGNATNTCNAACTTAAGGCCCGAGATACTGAAGCTCTTGACTGTGCGGTGTGTTACTGCATAGTCGCTGATAGAGTCGCGTTGCTCTTGCGTGCTGCAAGCATCGAGGGCGTCCTTGAGCAGTACGTCCTGGTCGAGCGGATTATACTTGGGCGTGTTGCGCTCATTACTGTAGGAGTAATAGATAGGTGCGTTGAGCTTGACCTTCTCNGGGAGGAAGCGGCCCAGGTTAGATTGCACGGCAATGTTGTACTGGTCGTAGTCGTCGAGGCGGCGCTCGCTCAAGCTTTGGTCAACCGAGCCGAAGCCATTGGTCTCGCGGTGATATCCCACGTTGACGGTGGCGATNTCACTCATNTTCAGGTTCATGTTGGCCTTAGCAGCCCAGCCACCCTTGTTATCGAAGTCGGTAACACGCAACTCATCGACCCAAACGACGCAGTTGCGCGTCGAGGAGGAGTTGTTGCGCACACCGATGAGGATAACACGCACATCACTCAGCGAGGGATTACCCATCANATAGATGCGNTTGGCAGGTTTAGATGGGTCTTCGACCACATAACGCGAGTAGTAAGATGCGTTGGGGTCGCCTGCAAGNTTGGCAGCATTGCGTTCCTTCTTGGCATCGACGAGGGCATCGAGCTCGAGGTCGAGCATGTTCTCCTCGGGCCACACCAGGAGGCGGTCGGCAGTGCTATTGGTATTATAGATACCCGGGGGCGTTACCGACAGTGGAATTTCGTACTCATAGTAGTTGTTCTTGACGTCGGANCCCAAGCGAACGAATACCGATACATCACCACGGCCCAAGCCGTAGGGGTCAACGATGAAGGCCTCGTTGTGGACGAACATCTGCAGGCGCTTGTAGATGCGCAAGTCGAGGCTGGTGTTGCGGTAGATACCGCGAGCATCACCAGCGTGCAGNCCCTCGACCTTCATCTGCATGGATTGCTCGTTGAGCTGCGTGATTTGCGATTGTCCTGAATCGACAATACGCGATACGCCGGGAGGCAATACATAGTTGACAGGCTCGCGCGAGGCGTTCTCCTCGATGTTGACGGTGTTGACGTTAATCACACCATCGGCGGGTTGCTCGCCACGCAGGTTCANGTTGTAGTCGTAGTTACGCCACTCACCGCGCACNAGTTCGAGCGAAGCAAAACGCAAGTGCGTTGTCTGCTTAAATCCCGTCATGTACATACGCATAAAGCGGATGGTGGTGAAGTCACTAATCGAACCTACTTTCTGGTCATAGCTCTTGATGGGGATAGTGAACTGATACCACGTTACGCTCTGGCGCTGGCCGTTGCGCGTGGTGACCACCGTCTCTTGCTTGTCGGTGATGAAGTTGCTACCCACCATGAGTGAGTCGGGCTTAATCGACACCTTGTACTCGAAGTAGCGCTCATACTCGTTGAGCGTGTTGTCTTGGTTGATGTCCTCGACATCGGGCGTCGAGCGCGACGACTGGTAGAGTGCATCGCCGGCATCGTCTTGCGAGAGCGAGTTNCCCTCGGTGCCGTTGTAGTGCTTGTATCGTTCAAGAATCGAGAGNCGTTGCTCGTCGTAGTCGTANCCNCGATAGAAGTGGTAGTTATCGCCNGCGGGGTCGTTCAGTGGCGAGAAGGGGTCTTCTTCCATGGCCGCGATGGTGGTCGCGGGCAGGGTCGAGCGCAGTTGGTCGGTGAAGCGCTTGTAAGTGTCAAACTCAAGCTCTTCGGCCGTNGATANTCCATCGAGACCCACGTCTTGGCGCACGCGTGAACCGCTCGTGTTGTCGAATGCGTAGGTCATCGACGTCTGTGTCGATACCTTGCCCCACACGGTTNTGGCGATATAGTTGGTGTCACCCTCGTTGATGGGGAGTCCGTTCTCGTAAGATTTCATTCCATCCTTGAGCACGTCCTCGCTCACCTCACCCAGGTTGAAGTAGAGGTCACCACCGTCGTAGTTCGGGTTGTTTTCGTCGAGGAATGGGTCCATCATCCAGAACTGGATGTACTCGATGTTGGATTGCTCAAAGTTGGTNTTNTCGAGCTTGCGCATGATACCACCCCAGCGTTTTTCGGGATAGAGCAGGTTGCCATTCTCGTCGATGTTGCTGGCGTCGAGGTTATAGGGACCACGCTCGTTGGGATAGAACGAGAGGTTGAGCGTTTGGATGGTCGACGATTCACCATAATTGAGCTCGCGGCCGGGATAAACCTCGGTGTAAGGAATCTCGCGCACGTAGGGGTTCGACAGCTGGTCAAGGTCGTTCTTGATGTAACCTGGTGCGTAGGACGAGTTGCGCTGGGTGAACATGCGGTCGATGTAGTACCACGCCAGCAAGGCACGGTTTTTACCATAGTCGATGTTGTTCGACAGTTCAGCCTCGGGGAACAGTGCGTTCTTGTCTTGATAAGGCGTCGAGGCGAGATACCACGAGTAAGGCGAACGCAGGTCGATGCCCGATTGCGTCGACTCAAAGTCGTCGATGTAGCTACTACCAGCGTTTGAGCCTGTGCTGGCGCGATGCGGAATCAGTTGTGCAAACTCGCCCGTGAAACTCAGCGTCGAGGGTGCCGTAGCGTTGACGGTAGGTATCTTGTTAAGCAGGTTGGTGAGCCACATGAACTGGGTGTTGTAAGACACGTTGACACCCCAAATGGTGTTTTTCACCAACTCATCGCCAATCGAAACTTTCTCGGTGAGCGCCTTCTCGCCATAGTGCATGATGGTACCACCGATGTGGAAGTTCTTGTTGAAGGCGTAGTCGAGGTCGAGACCGAGCANGGTCTTGCGCTGCGTGCTATAGAGCGACTGGTTCTCGAGCGAGACGCTGATGCTGGTACCGGCGTCGATGATGCTNTGGTTGATGATGGTCACCGTTCCCATGTTGTAGTCGACGGTATAGTCGCTATTCTCGGTAAGGGTCACACCNCCNGCGGTAACGACAACCGACCCGCGCGGCACGTTCATGGCGTTGAGCTTGATGACGCTTCCCGACGAGGCTTGNTATTCACCCGAAAGGACGAACTTGTTCTTGTCTTGATATTGCTGGGCAACGGTGAGCGTCGAGTCGTAAAGCTCTTGGTAGACGTAGTTCTCGGCATCGGCCGNGTAGCCCATCTTCTCGCGCAGGTGACTACCGAAGGGCTCGACAACGGGGAAAATCACTTTACCCGTGCTACTGTTAACCGTGTAGCCCTCGATGTAGTCGAAGCGTCCATCGACGTTGGTCTCGTTGTTGGCATCGAGGCGGTCGAGGTTCATCACCTGCAACAGTGGTGTGCCGTTGATGCTGCCGCTGGGAATGTAGCTCAACTCGGTACCCGTGGTGTCGCTCAAGTACTTGATGTTGAGNTTGAAGTTACTGCTCTGCACTTGATAAGCGCCCAGCGAGTAGATGTTCTTCATCATCAGGTCCCACATNGGCANTGCNGGCGAGGTGGTCGTTCCCTTGAGCATCTTGACGTAGAGCGACTCGCTGGTGCTGGTCACGTCGCCCGAGAANTCACCCACNTGGTAGGTCTTGCCNTGATAGGTGTACTCGTAGGCCACAGCCANNGATTCGTCGCTCGAGAGCGCCGTCTTGAGCTGGATGTAACCTAATGCCGAGTTGAGCGTGTATTCCGAAGACGAAAGCAGGCGCGCACTCTCGATTTTNTCGTAGTCGCGTCCACCNGTAAATCCGTATGCCTCGAGGGGTGCCANTGCNGTTGCCACTTGACTGATGAGGCGGGCATTGGGATAATTCGTCTTGATTTCATCGAGCATGTTGTTTGAACTATTGCTCGGGTTGTTNTGCGACGAGGTCGCGGTCCAGTGGTTGCAGGCAAGCCGCTGGTTCTCGCCCACGTCCATCAGGGCAACCAGGTTACGCGATTCGCTGTAGTTACCGCGCTTGTTGGTTACCCACACCTCGATGCGGGTNATGCTCACGCCACTCGACACGAGGGGCAACGTCGAGCACCAGTTNTCGTAGTTGTCACGGAAGAAGTGNGCCAAGAAGAAGTTGCGGTTTTGGTCATACTTGTCNCCCGTGATNTAGAACGAGGTGGTCTGTGCGCCGCCCTTGGTGTTAACAGTCTGGGTTTCACTATTTTGTTGCGAAACGAGNGCNGTAGCCGTGAGTTTGCCAAATTGCAACTTGGTCTTGATACCAAACAACGCCGCGCTACCCTTGATGAGCGACGAACCTGTGGTCATGCTCACGTTACCAGCCTCGATGCTCTTGATGATTTCGTCCTCTTTGCCCTCGTAAGCCAACTTCANGTTCTTGTTGTCGAAATCGAAGGTAGCATCGGTGTTGTAGGTCATGTTGAACTTCATCTTGTCACCTACCGATGCGGCTACTGTNGCTTGAATCTTCTGGTCGAAGTCGAAGTAGGTCTTGCGGCGAGCGGCTACCGACAANGCGGGGTTGTCGGTCTTGTTGCTCTTGATACCCATTTTGATGGTTACCGAGCCCGACGTCTTGAGTTGAACGCCACCAGGACCAAAGATGCTCTCGAGCGGGCCGAGGCCAAATTGCATATCGAGGAAGTTGAATGGATTTTTAGCTTTNTCCTCGGCGCTCTCGGCGTTCTTTTGACGATAGTATTCTTGCATCGACTGCCTGAAAACCATGTCGTTATACTCGCTCGGTGATAGGTAGAACGGGGTAACGATGTCGTTGTCACCCAGCTTGGTGTGGATGACGTAGCAACCCGTTTCGTAATCATACTCGGCCTCGGTGGTGATGTTTGNCGGCGTGCGCAAGTCGGCCGCGTACTCGCCTGTTCCCATGATGTCGTTGTAGCTACCNGGAACGGTGGGGCGCACGGTCGATTGCAACTCGATGCTGTCGCGCTGGTTGCGCATCTGCTCGCGTTGCTCGCGGGTCGTGGGCTTCACTGGCGGCGGTGGTGGCGGCGCCAGTGTCGAGGTGACATATTGTGCCAATGCTGTCTCGTGACCAGCCCACATCCCNAGGAGTGCGCCAATCAAGACATANAGTATGATGGTCTTTTGTTTGAGCATTTTAACTATCTATTACACCAACGTGGCCTGCCGCGCGTCGAGAAAACTNCTGCCCCTTGCGGGTTACATGAGTTTCAATGCCTGCTTGATGGCATCCTCGACGGTGGCTGGAGTACCGTGCTCGAAAAGGCGTGTAAGTGCTTTTTGTGCAACGGGTTGCGTAAACCCGAGCATCACCAGTGCTGCAAGCGCCTCNTCGTAGACTTCTCCTGCGGCCGCATTATTCTTTTCTAATAACGTTCCAGCAGGTAGTTTTATTTTATCTTTGAGGTCAACTATTATGCGTTGCGCGGTTTTTGCGCCAATGCCCTTGACGGCTTTAAGGCGTGCCACGTCACCGCTTGCGATAGCTTGCTGCAACTCGGCAGCCGACATGGCCGACAGAATCATGCGGCCCGTGTTAGGCCCAACCCCCGAGACGGTAATCAACTGTTCAAATACCTCGCGCTCGGCCTTGTCGGCAAAGCCGTANAGCAAATGTGCATCCTCGCGCAGCGCCTCGTAGATGTAGAGGCGCACCTCGCCATCCTTGATGGCCACAAGNTTGTCGTAGGTNGTGAGNGANATGTTGGCCATGTACCCTACCCCATGGTTNTCGATGACGGCGTAGGTGGGATTGAGTTCGGNAATGGTGCCNTTGATATATTCAATCATGATGAAATGNATAATGCGTTGTTAGTGAANTTATTGAATCACGCGCTTGCTNGCCTGTCGCGAGCCATCGCTGTAGCGCGTAACCACGATGTTGAAGCCCTCGCTGGGCTGTGCCAAGCGATGTCCTGCGGCATCGTAATACTCGGTGGCAATCGCTTGCTTGTCGCCTTGCGCGACGGCNATTTCGGTGATTGCTGAGTTATTGATGTAGTTCAAGCCTGCCACGATGTCGATTTTACCAGCGCCCCAGCGGTTGNGGTCGCCATTGGTAACGTAGTCGTCGCGCAACGCGGTTTCTTGAATCACCTGCATCACTTGTGCGGGGCCCAATGAAGGAATGGCTTGCAGCCACAAGGCAATCGCGCCTGTTACCACGGGTGTCGACATCGAGGTGCCTCCCTTGGGGCCGTAGTAATAGGTGTCGCCATCGACCTCAAACGGCAGGTCAAATCGCGTCTTCGGGGTTACATCATAGCGGTTGAGCGACGACACCACGGCTGCGCCAGGACCTGTCACTGTGGGGCGCGCGATGCCGCGTGCATCGGGGCCAAACGATGAAGCCCGCACGATGTCGCCCAGGGTGTAACCACTGTAGGTGTAGGTATCACCATCGCTCAAGGGCACCACATTGCGTGAGTAGTAGTTACCCACCGAGATGGTGCTGTCGCCCGTGGCCAAGTCGCTGATGGTCATTGCATTGTCGCCCAAGCGAAACGCGCTGTTTTTGTAATTGTAGAAATAAATGTTATCAACACCCCATCCTCGCACGTGGCTACCGCTTGCCGCCAACATTCTGAGACCCAGCACATAATTGTCGATGGGTGTCACTTTGGCCTCAAACGCGGTGGCATATTGGCCATTAGCGCGGNCGCCTTGCTCGAGTNGCACCTCGGTGGTGAGGTACTTAGCCAGCACGCTATCGGTCTCGCTCGAGAGGATGTAGGTGCTATCCTCGGGGAGGTCGCTAATCATGGGTGTGCTGTAAACGATNTCNCCNNTGCTCGAGTTGGCCACNATGAATTGCACNGCTTGTGGCGTGGCGTCGGTGCTCCAGAACTCGGCATAGCCCTTTTTGATTTCGGGGGTGTAGCTGTAAGAACTGAACAGGAGGTTGAGCGTATCGGTGTCGGTAGTNGGCTGGTAATCAACGCACATGCGGCGGTTGCCATCGTTACCGGCTGAGAGCGAAATGATGCGNCCTGGACCACTGAAAGCATCAAATGCCTGGCAGATAATTGACGTGCCATTGTGTGCGTCGCTCGTGCTACCCAGGCTGATGTTGACCACGCAGGGTTGCGGGTTGCGCGTCACATAATCGAGGATATAGGTGATGCTATTGATGACGTTGGCATCGGTTAGTTCGNTAGCAGGAATGTCGCACACGATGAGGTCGGCATCGGGGGCAATGCCGTGGTAGCCGTTGCCGCGATAACTGCCGGCTGCAGTGCCCAGTGTGTGCGAGCCATGCGAGTAGGTCGTGTCGTTGCAGGTGAGTGCTGCAATNTCCTCGGTCGTCTCGTAGCAACTTCCGGGCAAGGCATCGCCATCGATGACGGGTGCTGTGCCCGTTGTGTCGGTGGGATAATANACGGCCTTGACACGCGAGTTGCCTGCAGAGTCCTTGAAATTGATGTGATNGATGTCGATGCCNCAATCGATGACAGCGACATAGACACCNCTACCCGTGTAACGCTGGTCAAATCCCGTGCCGTTGTGGGCATCGTTNGCACCCACTAANGNGCGCACCGTGTCGTTGCACAGCGTGAGNTGCCGCGCTGTNGCGAGNTTGCGCACACCTCGCAGTTGCGTCGATGCTTCGACAGCCGATGCGGGCAATTGCAGCGTCACCACATTGCCAATGCGNGCATTGACGATGGCGCCTAACTGGCGCAAACTATCGAGCGAAGTCTCGTCGTTGACGATTGCTGTTGCACTCATGGTGGCGGGCATCTTCTCTAGGCCTTGCTGACTGCGCTTNAGGGCCATGCGAGGCGTCATGCCTATTGCACTTGTGGCCAGCGTCAGCGATGCAACAAGNGCTGTAAACAGGTAGCGTTTCATATCTCTTATCNTGTTAAATTTGCAGATTGATATTAAGCTACAAATTTAGCAACAATTTGTGAAACAACAGCCACTNGCTCGCGCAATTATCCANCGAAAAGTGGCAAATCGCGCGTTTTTTTAACAAAGTTGATGGTGAGTGTGGCTAGGCCTCGGCGAGTTTCTTNTCGTCGTTGTCGCAAGGTGTGTCGCCNGTGGGCGAGATGATAAGCAACATCACGGCAATAATGATGGCAATNAAGCCAACGACCGTGGCCCACGAGATTTTCTCGTTGAGGATGAGGATACCCAGCACCATGGCAGTAACCGGCTCCATTGCACTCAGCACCGANACCAGCGTACTTCCCACCATGCGCACGCTGATGGTGAGCGTGATGTTGGCCAGCGCAGTGGGAATCANCGCCAGCATNGCCAGATGCAGCAGCACCTTGCTGTCGGTAGTAGTTTGGAGACCTTGAGCCGTGAAGGGCGCAAAAATCGTCATCATGATGGCCGAGATGAAGAAGATGTAGAACGTAAAGGTGCTACTATCGAGCTCGGTAGCCTTGCTGCGCGACATCCANGCCANNTAAACGGCGTAGGTGAAACCCGCNAANAGNTGAAGGAATACACCCAGCGGCTCGCATTTCCCCACAGTGCCNGTCACCATGCCCGATAGCAGTGCCACGCCCACGAGGGCTAGCACAATGGCAAGGGCNGTGCGCAAGGTGATGCGTTCCTTGAAAACAAAGAACATGATGAGNGGCGTAAAGATGGGATAGGAAAATTGCAACGTGGTGCCTACACCCGTGTCGATGTGGTGAAGACCCTCGATTTGCGTAACGACCCGACAAGACATAGAACAAGGCCAGTAGCGTCAACTCGCCCAACTGCCGCGGCGTCACGCGCAATGAACTGCGTGTGTACAAGCAGAACAGCAACAACGGAACGCTGGCCATCCAGAAACGATACACGAGAATCGAGTATACGCTCATGCCAGCACCCTGCGGTACCTTGGTGAAAAATGCTAACGAGCCAAAGGCTGCGGACGAAAGAAAGGCTATCAAAAAACCTTTGTTCTTAGTCGCGTTTGTCATAGTGTCGAATGGGTCTTGTTAATGGTGCTGCAAAGGTACGTCAATTCCCGTTATCCACCAAATTTGCAACCATTCTTTTTATTTCGCGGCAGCAAATATTTCCATAGCTTGGTGGCGTCCACTATCGACGAGGTGCGGCTCGTGNGTGTCGCTGTTGAAGATNATGGTGGCGCCGNAATGCTTGAGNAGCGAAAAGTAGCGCACATCGGGGAACAGACGGCCGCGGCGCGTCCATTGCTTGGTGTTTACCTCGATGACGAGNTGGTGGTCCATGATGTTGTCGATGAGGTCGCGCACNAGGCGGTCGTACCATGGCTCCTTGTCGATACCCGGCTGGAACACGCTGGCGTTGAGNCCAATCTTGTCGAGGTGNCCCACGACNTCGAANCCACCNGCATCGACCATGCGCATCATNTGCTGGTANTAAGCNCGCACNACCCACTCGATGTCGTCACCGAAGCGGCTGTGCATGGTCTCGATGAAACGNTCGGGACTGCCATCGACATCNACTGCNGCAGTCGCATCATCGGGGACAGGGATAAAGTGCACCGACCCGATNGTGTAGTCGAGCGGCAACTGATGATAGTANTCATCGGCTGGACCGCTGACCGCCGTGTAGTCAATTTCCATCGCGGCATAGAGGTGAATCAGGTTGCCNTANGTGGNNTGTAANTGCTTCACTTCCTCGAGGTAAGCCGGCACGTCATCGCGNCTCATGTTGCAGGGNGANTCCACGGGNATGGGNGCNTGNGGCGAGAAGCCNTAGTGCTTCATGCCGGCATCGATGGCAGCTTGCACAAAGTGCTCCATCGTGTCGCGTCCGTCGCAAAACTGGGTGTGGCTGTGAAAATTGTAACTATCGGTTTGAGCGGTGATGCTTGCAAAATCAATCATGACGGCAATGGGCAATTAAAACATCTTGATGATTTGCTCAATGGGAACGACCGTAATCACCGTGTGGCCATCGGGGGTGTAGTTAGGCTCGGGCAGCCTGAGCAGGTCNCCCACAATGGCTTCCATCTCCTCGGGCATAAGCGTGCGNCCGTAGGGAATCGCTGCCGAGTTGGCAATCGATAGCGCAATGTGCTCTACCACCTTGTCTTTCACCGAAGTGCCNCCCTGGTCGACCGAGTCGATGAGTTGCAGCACCATGTCCTTGGTGTCGACGCCATCGAGTCCCGAGGGGACGCCATTGATGGCCCAGTCGTGCGGCCCTACGCGGTCGATGACAAAGCCCATTTTTTGCATCTCGGGNAGCANTTCTTGCAAGANGACGTCTTGGCGAACGGTGAGGTGCGCNATGTCGGGGAANAGCACACTTTGTGAATTCATTGTNGCCTGCTCCACGCGCTTGACGTAGCGGTCAAAGAGGATGCGNACATGNGCGCGATGNTGGTCGATAATCATCAGTCCCGACTTGACGGGCGACAGGATGTATCGGCCCTTGAGTTGCAGGCATGTCGATGTATTGTCGTCGATGATGTGCGGTTGCACGGGTTGAGTGGGTTGAGTTGCGGGTTGTGCATCGTCGATGGGAGCATCGTCGATGGGTTGATTTTTCTTGCGNTCAAAGTCCTGATAGAGTTTCTCCCAGTCGGTCACGGGCGATTGCGTGTGCATGGGTCGTGNCGCGCCTGTTCCTGCCCCACCCTCTTGCTTAAAGGGATTGTAGGTGGGGTCGATGCCCATGTCGGGTTTCGAGAAATTGGGATGGTTCTCAAACGGCGGAATCACGGGGTCGCCCTCGGTGTCGAAGTCGATGGTGGGNACCTCGCCAAAGCGTCCTAATGCCTCTTTCACTCCCGCCGCCAGAATCTGCCAAATGGGCATTTCGTCCTCAAACTTGATTTCGGTCTTGGTGGGATGGATGTTGACATCGATGGATTGCGGGTCGACGGTGAAGCGCAGGAAATAGTTGGGTTGCTCGTCATCGGGGATGAGCTGGTTGTAGCTCGACATCACCGCCTTGTGGAAATAGGGGTGACGCATGTAGCGGCCGTTGACAAACATATATTGCAGGAAATTGCGCTTGCGGGCATTCTCGGGCCGCGCGATGAAGCCCTGGATGCGCACAATCGAGGTGTCGACGTTNAGGGGCACGAGTTGCGACTCGATGTTGCGGCCCATCAGTGCCGTAATGCGCTGCAAAAACGTGCCNGCCATGAGNTTATACATCACGTTGCCGTTGTGCGTGAGCGTGAACTCGACGTTGTAGTTGACGAGGGCCAGTTTCTCAAATTCCTTGACGATGTTGCTGAGCTCTACTTGATTGCTCTTGAGGAACTTGCGCCGNGCAGGAACATTAAAGAAAATGTTCTTAATCATGAAGTTGGCGCCCTGGGGGCAGACGTCGGGCTCTTGGCTCTCGCACTGCGATGCGCTGATGCAAAGTTTGGTGCCNAGTTGGTCCTCCTTGCGGCGTGTGCGCAACTCGACCTGGGAGATGGCGGCTATCGACGCCAACGCCTCGCCGCGGAATCCCATGGTTTGCAGCGCAAACAGGTCATCGGCCTTGCGGATTTTGGATGTACTGTGGCGCTCAAACGCCAGTCGCGCATCGGTTGCGCTCATGCCCACGCCATTGTCGATGATTTGGATGAGTGTGCGGCCAGCATCCTTGAGCACTATCTGNATGGATGTGGCTTGGGCGTCAATAGCATTCTCGACCAGCTCCTTGACCACCGAGGCGGGGCGTTGAATAACCTCGCCAGCAGCTATCTGGTTAGCAACTGAATCGGGAAGAAGGCGGATGACATCACTCATTGTTATATCGATTGATTAGCGGGTTAACGTGAAACGCGGCGGCGGCCCGTCTCGACCTTGACGACGGGAGTCCTGAAGATATCGCTCGGCGAGTTGGGTCGTTCATCGCCATACCACTTAAACTGCGGCAGGTAGAGCGCCGAGCGCTTGGCCAAATACAGAGGTGTAACGCGACCAGTGACTGCGGGCCACATGGCCACGCGCTCGAGTTCCTGCTTGGGTTTCATGTTCATGCGCAGGTAGCTGGCCTCGGCATTGACCATTTTATTATAGGTGGAATCTTTTTCTTGGGGGAACATGATGACCTCGACGTTGCCCTCGACATCGAGNTGCTTGAGTTCTTTGTTCTCAAACGTTGCGTGCATCTTCTTGCCACTGAGNTGGTCGTAATANAGTTCGCCGACGTGCTCGGTGACAAAGCCAGGCTCGGGCAGCGTAGCCCAGTCGGCTGTGCTGTCGTTGATGTGCACGTTGATTTCATGACCGCTGATTTGGCGTGCTTCATTCCACAGCACAGCGTTGCGGTAGAGATTGAGGATGGTGTCGGCCTCGCTCATCTGCAGCGAGTCGCACATCCCTTGCACGTCGATGCGATAGAAGCGCACATGGTTGAAAGCACGCAGGATGCGTATCGAGTCGCTACCCACGAGGGTGCACAGGGTGTCGGCATGCAGGTAGAGCGTGTCGCGTTGCGAGAACTCGCGGGCGCGTGCGTTGCGGGTTACATAAGAATAATGTGTATTGTCGTCGTGGTAGCCGTAGTCACCATCGAGAATCACGCTNTGCTTGGGGTCGGTGAGAATCACGTTTCCCCTACCCTCGCCAAAGTTTCGCTTGCGGTCATAGAAGACGGTATCGCCCACGAGCGTCTTNCCATCGCGCGAGGTGATGAGCGAGCGGCTGTAGAGCGTCGCCATGTCGCGCGAGGTGTTGTACCACCCGCTGCTGGTGACGATGGTGTTGCCATCGCTGGTGATGTGCGTCTGGTCGACGATGGTGGCGATGTGGGTGGCGGTGTTGTAGTCGAGCATCTGGGTGCTCATNTCGTAGCGCTCGTTGTGCAGGCGCACGTTGCTCGAGAACTCGGCTTGCTTGGTGTCGAGTTCGTAGCGGCCAAACTCGCTGGTGAGCGTTGTGTTGTTGCGGTTGTCGATGATGGTGCCGTTGTTGAAATAGTAGCCCACATTTGACCGCATTTCATAGTCGAGGCTATCGGTGANGAGCGTGGTCGAGCGGTTTTTCAGCCGCACGTTGTGTCGCAGTTGTGCCACCTGGTCCTCGCCATAGTAGTGCAGCACGTCNGCGTTNACGGTGAGCGTGTCGGCTTGCACCATGCGCACGTGGCCGAAGGCATCGAGCGACCCCGTTTTGTCGTAGTAATAGGCGCTGTCGCAGAACATGAACATGTCGCCCTGGCGGAAACGCACGTTTCCACGCAGCACCTGGTAGTCGCGGGTGAGATTTTCGTCGCTTTCGAGCACATCGGCATTCTCAAGAAATACCTTATCTTTCTGATAGCGATTGGCTTTGGGAATCTGNGGGGTGATGCGTTTCACATGCTTGGCTTGCGCTCCCTCGCGGGCAGCACGGCGCGGCTGCGGGTTGGTGGGCCCTTGCGCCATAGCCATCATGGGCACAAAAAACAGCAACACCAGCAATGCCACTGGACCGACGGTCCAATGCCACCGGCTGTGCCACAAGCTGCTGTTGCGTTTCATGTGCGTCAATGTGTGTCGAGTGGATGGAATTACTTGCTGGTTGCGTTGTTACCCTTCTGGTTGAGCCAGTCGTAACGGAACTCGCAATTGCGCCATCCNTCCTCGATATAAACGTAGGTCGATTTTTGTTTCTCAACAATCCACTTGTCGATGATGTCGGCCTTCTTTTGGTTCTCGTACATGTCTTTGATGGTCTGGTAGTCGTCGGCGAGGTCGGCCTTGTGACCATCGATGCGGTTGCTCAGCTTCACGATGGCAACCTGCTCGCGCTGGGTGCGGCTGTTGCGCATCACAAACGGCTCGCTCACGTCGCCCACTTTCATCTTGTCGACAAGTTTGCCAATCTCGGGAGGCAGTTGTGACATCTCAAACAGGTTGGAGTGCGTTTGCTCGTTGAGCATGATACCCTTGTTGTTGCGCGAGTCCTTGTCTTGCGAGAGCACCTCGGCTGCTTGTTCAAAGGTGAACTTGCCGTTGCTGATGTCGTTGCGCACCGAGTCGAGGCGAGCAATGGCATCGGTCAAGTCCTTGTCCGATACCTTGGGACGGAGCAGGATGTGGCGCGTGTTGATGCGGTCACCGCGTTTCTCGATGAGCTGGATGATGTGGTAACCATCGTCGGTTTGCACGATGTTCGACACTTTCTTGGTGTCGCTCAAGTTAAAGGCGGCGGTTGCATACTCGGGCAGCAGGACCGAACGGCTCTGGAANCCCGTTTCACCACCATAAACGGCGGTACCCTTGTCCTCGCTGTAGAGGATGGCGAGGGTNCTGAACTCGCTCTCGCCCGAAGTGACGCGCTGGGCGTAATCGCGCAATCGCGACTTCACCTCGTCGATTTCTTGCTGCGGAATGACGGGGTTGATAACGATGACTTGCACCTCGACCTGCAAGGGAATGTAGGGCAAGGAGTCTTGTGAGAGTGAGTTGTAATAGCGCTGCACCTCGGCTGGCGTGGCTTTCACCTTGCTGGTGAGGTTGCGCTGCACCTCTTGGATGGCATATTGCTCGCGGAACATGTCGGCCAACTTCTCGCGCATCATGGGAATGGGTTTGTGGAANTATTCCTCGACTTTTTCTTTCGACCCGAGGTTAGCGATGAAGTAATTGATGCGGCTATCGACCTCGCGCGAGATTTGCGATTCTTGCACCTCGATGGTGTCGAGCTTGGCTTGATGCAGGAACAGCTTGTTCAGTGCAATCTGCTCGGGGATAATGCAATAGGGGTTGCCATTGAGGTCGGTGCGCTCGTAGCGCAGCTGCATGTACTGCTCCTCGATATCACTCTTAAAAATGGGCTCGTCACCAACGACCCACGCAACTTCTTCGGCCACATTGTTCTGGGCCGCAGCAGTGAGGGCGGCAACTGCCATGAGCATCGTTATGAAATGTTTCATTGAAAAAACGATTTTTGTTCTGTAGTTCTGCATTAACTAACTAATGGGGACGTCATCGTGTGGCGTCCTCCATAGCAAGTTGCAAATTTCTTGTTTTTTTGCGACACCACAAAATCCCAGTGCGCAATTTATAGAATTTTAAAACGACGAGCGGGTTATCGCTTGAGGACGTAGTTGATGGCTTGAACGAGGTCGGCCTTGGGATAGAGGCCCACAATCGACTGTGGCTCACCGCCCACGGGGCAAATGAGCAACATGGGGATGCTGCGAACTTGNAGCGCCTTGGACAATTCCTTATTTTGGTCNACGTCGATGCTGTAGAAATCGACCTCNCCATTGTACTCTTGAGCAAGTTCCGCGAGGATGGGTGCCAAGCGCCGGCAAGGGCCGCACCACACGGCGTTAAAGTCGACCACAATGGGACGAGCGCCATTGTATTTCCACGACGATTGGGTGCAATCGCCCGCAATTGCGGCAAATTGCTCCTGGTTGATGACGTGCACGGTGTAGACAGTGTCGGGATTGACAACGTCGGTTGCTGATTGAGCCTGCATAGCTGCAGTGCCGAGCAGACAGGTTGCTACCACAAGCAGGTAGCGCATGATTTTTTTCATTGTTACGTTTTTATCGTTGATAATGAATTGATTACTGTGGGTTACTGATGCTGGCGACGCAGCAGGTCGTTGACCGTCTTGACNGGGTTGAAGGTCTCGATGGGTACCTCGACAAAGCAGGTATTCCAGTCGCTCATCGAGCCATTCCACAANCCCGGCAACTCGAGCGCCTTGATTTCAACACCATCCTTCGACTTGTTGCTGATGAGGCCCGTGTCGGGGTCGACAAATTGCTTGAGGTCAAACTTGTTGCCCTTGTAGTCGCGGATGTAGCAAACCAGGTCGACGGGATTGAAGTGCGTGCCGCCTTGCATCATGGCCATGGCTGCGGGGTCGTTGGCATCGATTTGAGCAGCCTCGAGGATTTGGGGNGATGCGGTGCCATCGGCGTTAAAGGCGATGTAGGGGCCTCCACCAGGCTCTCCCTCGTTGGGTACAACTCCACACACGCGGATGGGTCGATTGAACTTGCTGCGCAGGTAAGCGGCCAGTTGCTTGTCGTTCATCGCGGCAGTGTCGGGCGAAGCGGTGCACAGCGTGGTCTCGAGGTAGTGAAGCATCTTCACGAGGTCGTCGTGCGTGGCCTTGCCTGCATCGAGCTTGGTGAGCATCTGGGCGATGCGTGCTTGCACGGTGACCAAGTAGCCTGCAATCACCTTTTTATATCGNGTNGTGGTGCTGCGCAGNCGCAGGGGCACCACATTGTCGATGTTCTTGATGAAAATCACNTCGGCCTCGCGCTCGTTNAGGTTCTCGATGAGGGCTCCATGACCCGCGGGNCGGAACAGCAGGTGNCCAGCCTTGTCGCGATAGGGCTGGTTGTCGAGCGTAACGGCGATNGTGTCGGTCGACGCCTTCTGTACCGACATGGAGATGTCGTACTTCACGCCCCACACCTTCTCGAGCATGGGAACGCGCTTAGCCAGCAGGTCCTCGAANGCCTTCTTGTGCTCGGGCGAAACGGTGAAATGCAGGTGCACATGGCGGTTAGCATCGATGGCATATTGTGCGCCTTCCTCGAGGTGCTCCTCCACGGGGGTGTGCACGCTACCAGCGGCAGCGCGGTGGAACTTGAGCAGNCCCTTGGGCAACGCGCCATAGTTGAGGCCNTTCTCGTCGAGCANTGCCTTGACGACATCCACTGCGCGGCCTGCNGCAATGAGTTCGCTCACGCTTTTGCCATAAAGGCTCACGCAGGCCTTGTTGAGCATGGGATAGAANGCAAAGTGGTCGATGTTATCGATAAATGTGTGCTCAAATTCGCCCTCGGGCTCGGTGCGGCCACTCGACACAAAGGCATAAAGGTTCTTGAACATGCGGCTTGCAGCACCCGAAGCGGGGACAAACTTCTCGATGGTGCCGTTGAAGTTTTTCCACGCGTTGATGCACTGCGTTTGCGCCTTCGTGTCGAGGCGGGTGATGCCATCGCCCACCGTTGCAGCGGCACGCAAGCGCAGGTAAGGAAAACCACTGGCAAAGCGCGCCAGCTGAGCCTCGATTTGCTCGACCGTGATGCCGAGGTCTTGTATCATTTTTTTGTCGTCAGCGTTTAACATGATGGATGTCGTATTTTATGGTTAAGTCCTTTAAAGATTGCTATTGAATGGGCAAAGTTAGTCAATTTGTGTCAATAGATTTGCACAAAAGCGGTTAAAAAAGTAAATTTGCCTGATTTTTTGCGTAAACCCCATTGCCGATGGATTACTTTATTAATGATGAGAAGCAACAGATGCTATCGTTGGTGCATGAGTTACTCGTGCGCCTGGGCGACCAAGTGAGTGCGCGTGATGTAGCACGCGTGCGGCAGTTGATTACCACGGGCATCGAAGCTGGCTTGATGGCGCGCGACCGCTATGGGTTCAACCCCGTGGTGCGTCACTTGCGCACGGCGGCGCTCACNGCACAGCTCGTGGCGCCCGACCGCAACATGACCATTGCTACCCTCCTCTATAATTTATGTAAGAAAGGACACGTCTCGCAAGCAACGATTGCCCGCGACTTTGGCGACGACACGGCTTCGCTGGTGGGTGGTCTGCTCAATGTGGCGCGCCTCTACACCAAGAAATCGGACGTTGAGAACGACAACTACCACAAGCTGTTGCTCTCGTTTGCCCACGACATCCGCGTTATCATCATCATGATTGTCGACCGGCTGGCATTGATGCGCGTCATCAACCACCATCCCGATGCGCAACTGGTTCACAACATCGCCACCGAGTCGCGTTACCTCTATGCCCCACTCGCCCACCGGCTGGGCCTGTATGCCATCAAGGGCGAACTCGAGGACACCTCGCTCAAGTACCTCAACCGCAAGGTCTACACACAGATTGCCGAGAAACTCAACGAGACCAAGGTGATGCGCGACCAGTATGTGGCCGATTTCATCCGCCCTATTCGCGAGGCGCTCGACCAGTCGGGGTTGAAATATGAAATCAAGGGACGCACCAAGAGCATCAACAGCATCTGGAACAAGATGTGCAAAAAGGACGTCGACCTCAATGGCATGTACGACCTGTTTGCCATCCGCATCATCCTCGACAGCACACGCGAGAACGAAAAGAAGGAATGTTGGATTGCTTACTCGATAGTCACCGACATCTACATGGCCAACACCTCGCGCTTCAAGGACTGGATTACCGTCCCCAAGTCGAATGGCTATGAGTCGCTACACATCACCGTCAAGGGGCCTGGCGACAAGTGGGTCGAGGTGCAGATACGCACCACGCGCATGGATGAAATTGCCGAGCGCGGCCTCGCTGCCCACTGGAAATACAAGGGCATCAAGAGCGAGGGAAACCTAGACGTGTGGATGAACAACGTGCGCGAGGTCCTGGAGACGGGCAGCGAGGGGCAGATGCAAATCCTCAAGAACATGAACATGAATCCTTACGACAAGGACATCTTTGTGTTCACCCCACGTGGCGACCTCTTTAAGTTGCCCAACGGTGCCACGGTGCTCGATTTCGCGTTCCACATCCACAGCCGACTAGGTTGCCAGTGCATCGGTGGTCGTGTCGATGGCAAGAATCAGAAACTCAACTATCAGCTCAAGAGCGGCGATACTGTCGAGGTGATGACTTCGTCGACGCAGACGCCTCGCCTCGACTGGCTCAACTTTGTGGTCACGTCAAAGGCTCGCAGTAAAATCAAGCAGGCCGTCAACGAGGCCCGCGTTAAGCAAGCCGACTTGGCCCGTGAAGCGCTGCAACGTCGCTTCAAGAACCGAAAAATCGAGGTCGACGACCCTACCCTGTCGCGCTTGATTAAAAAGATGGGCTACAAGACGATTACCGACTTCTATGTAGCCATCCACGAGGGAGCGCTCGACATCAACGACGTCATCGAGCAATACTTGGCGCAAGTGGCACGCAACGACGAAGCCACCGCGCCACAACACGGTGCTGCCGAGGAGTTTGTGCTGCAAAACACCATCCACGAGCAGTCGGCCAGCAGCGACATTCTGGTGATTGATAACGATGTTAAAGGTCTCAATTACAAGTTGTCGAAGTGCTGCAATCCCATCTATGGCGACAAGATTGTGGGCTTCATCGCCAGCGATGGCGCCATCAAGGTGCACCGCGCCGATTGCGGCAACGTGCGTCACTTGATGAGCAAGTACCCCTATCGCATCATCACCACGCGCTGGTCGGGCAAAATTGGGGCGCAATTGGCGGCTACGCTTAAGGTGGTGGGCCGTGACGACATAGGCATCGTGGCAACCATTACCTCGGTCATCAACAAGATGGGCGACACGCAGTTGCGGAGCATCAGCATCCAGTCGCAAGGCGACATGTTCGAGGGCTTCCTCACCATCGGTGTAAGTAGCACTGCCATGCTCGATGAACTCATCAAGAAATTGCTCACCGTCAAGGGCGTCAAGGGCGTTGAACGCATCTAAATTGACTTAAACTAAAACTTTAGAAACAATATATCGAAAACCTGACAATGAAGAAATTAACGATTATATTTGCTGCAATATTAGCTTGCACCACTTTGCCCGCTGTGGCCAAGTCGCACTACAACACGGTGCACAACAATTTTGGCTCCTTGAATCCCGAGCCTGCCATGCAGCGACAAGGGATGTACATGGGCATTGAGGACGACCGCTTGGTGGCCGAGAACAGCACGATAGCCAACTCGCTCAACTACGACACCACGGCAGTGACTGCGCCCANCTATCGCTACATGCTGCGTGTGGCAAACTTGCACAACGTGCAGGGCAAGAGCTACACTGCGCGCGAGGTTATGTCGCGTGAACGCATGCAGGTCGACAATCCCGAGTGGGGACTCATCTTTAATAANACGCGCGGAAGNTATGCGCTGGTGACNGTGCGNTGCGGCAACACNGCNCTNCGCGACGACATNACCGACGAGCGNTACATGCTTGTGACCNTCATCCAGGTCAAGGGNCGCGANCGCGACACACTGGCCGTGAAGCGTCTCACGCGCGACGTTGACCTCAACGATGGCCTTAACGCCCTGCGTGTGGATGTGCAACCCACCTCGGTGCAAGTTTCGATAGGNCGCAACTCGCTCACNTCGATTATNGAAGCCCCGCTGACACGTCCNCAAGGCGCTGTGAATGTGGGCTTCTATGTGGGTCCTGCAGGACGCATCGCNATTGAGCGCAGCGTGCTNACGGTCGACAACGACAACCACGTTGCCATCGACACCGAGTGGACGCGCACCACCCTCGANGAGCGCTTTGAGCAATCACGTGACCCCTACGAGGGCTACTGGACCTACCTCGACCGCGATGTCGAGGACAAGTGGCTGCGCTTGGGTGGCCGTTACACCATCGCACTCGTGGCCACNGACGATGGGTANGACATNATTTATATNGCAGGNGCACAAGTGAAGAAATCGCTNTGGCACGAGGGNATGCTCAAGGGCCGCATGAAACGNACCATTTTTAACGACAACTACGATGCCGTGTGGGTCGACGCCACGCAACTCCCCATGAGCGACGACGTGAACGCCTCCATCGAGAATGGCGTGATTCTCACCCTGCATTTTCCCGTCTACAATAGCCAATTGCGCTTCTCCAAGGTGCTCGACTAGCAAGCGAGTGCGGGCGAAAAAACGCAAAAAAAATTGCGCATTCCCGTTATTTGCCCTACCTTTGTAAGTTGATACAACAAGGAATGAAACGAAACGACAATCATAACCAAGCTAACGCGCTGATGCAGGCCGATATCGANGCTTGCCTCGAGGTGCTCGANCGTGGTGGACTCATCTTGTATCCCACCGACACGGTGTGGGGTATCGGGTGCGATGCCACTTGCGAGAAAGCCATCGAGCGTGTGTATGCCCTCAAGCAACGCGACGACCACAAGGCCCTCATCGTGTTGCTCGATAGTGCCGACCACCTGGACCACTATGTGGTGAACGTGCCTCCCATGGCACGCGAACTCATCGACGTGGCGGTTAAACCGCTCACCATCATCTATGAGGGCGCGTTTAATGTTGCGCCCACGTTGCTGGGTGAGAACGAGAGTCTGGGCATACGCATCACCCACGAGCCTTTTACGCAGCAGCTGTGCGCCCGCTTGGGCAAGCCACTGGTGTCGACGAGTGCNAACTTGAGTGGCGCCCCTACCCCAGCGACNCTCGCGCAAGTGAGCGATGTGATTAAGCAAGGCGTCGACTACGTGGTGCGNTACCGCAGCAACGANGANACGCCTCACACNCCGTCNAACATCATCCTGCTCAGCGAGGATGGCACGTTTAAAATCATCCGTTAACCCCACNNATCTACCCCACCCNGCGCCGTGATTAGTGAACGATTACAACGAGCAAAATATGTGATAGGCGACTACTTGTCGTCGACGCTGGCCTTGCTCGCGTTCTACTGCACGCGNTACTGGATGGATGCCGTCTATGGCAACTTCGACACGGTCTTTGATTACCTGCGNATGCCCATGGTCATGGCAGGCATGCTGCTTTTCCCCATCTTGATGATGGGTGTCTACTACCTGTCGGGCTACTACAACGAGGTGTTCCGCAAGTCGCGACTTCAAGAATTCTTCACGACCCTGTGGAGCGCGATGGCTAACACGCTCATTGTCTACTTCCTTGCGCTGATTAACGATGCCGTGTTTGAGCGCACGCTGAACTACGAGCTAATCTTGTTGCTGTGGGGATTGCTGTTTGTGTTTGTCTACATCGTGCGCTTGTGCATCACNAGCGATGCCTCGCGCCGCATCAAGAACCGCCAGTGGAAGTTCAACACGTTGATGGTGGGNCGCGGCAGTGCTGCCGTTGCCTTTGTNAACAAACTCAACAANATGCGCCATTCCACGGGCTACCATGTCGTGGGATTTGTGAGCATNCCCGGTGAAAACGATGTCAAGGACCTCGACTATCCTGGCTACCAGCTCGATGAAATTGCANCCGTTTGCGAGCGCGAGAAGATTCACGAAATCATCGTGGTTCCCACGCGCCAGGACCAATCGGCCATTATGTCGACGGTCAANAAGCTGTTTGCCCTGAACCTGCCCATCATGGTGTCGCCCGACAAGATGAATCTGCCCTTGTCGCGTGTACGCTTGTCGAACATCTANGGNGACCCGCTGGTNGACATCTCTCGCGGNTCCTATAGTGAATTTAGNAAAAACATCAAGCGACTGATTGACATTGTGGTTTCGGCCATCATGTTGATTTTGTTGATACCCGTTTACCTGATAGTGGCGCTGTGCATCAAACTCGACTCGCGCGGTCCTGTGCTNTTCTTGCAAGAGCGTGTGGGCTATCGCAANCACCTGTTTACCATCGTCAAGTTCCGCACCATGGTGCCCGATGCCGAGGAAGGTGGCGTGCCACGCTTGTCGAGCGACAACGACCCGCGCGTGACCCGNGTGGGNCGCTTCATGCGCAAGTATCGCATCGANGAGTTGCCGCAGTTCTGGAACGTGCTGCGTGGCGACATGTCGCTGGTAGGCCCGCGTCCCGAGCGGCAGTATTTCGTCGACCAAATCTTGAAGAAGGCGCCGTCCTATGCCCTGTTGCATCAAGTGCGCCCAGGCATCACGTCGCTGGGCATGGTGCAGTATGGCTACGCGCGTAATGTCGACGAGATGGTCGAGCGCATGGCCTACGACCTCATGTATCTCGAGAACATGTCGCTACTGAACGACATCAAGATACTCATTTTCACCGTCAAAATTGTCTTTACAGGCCGCGGCATGTAACTCACAAGCATTTGTCAAAGAGTGTTCATGGAAAAAGAGCAACAAGTTGATAACCCCCGCATGATTTCACGCGCCAGCGATGGTGAGGACACCAGCTGGTTTATGCGGTTGCTGCGGTGGCGCGAGAAGCACATCAGCGAGCGCACGCTCATTGTTGTGCTNGCCTTGATTGTGGGCATCGTCTCGGGCCTGGCAGCGGTGTTGCTCAAGTCGCTCATTGGCTGGATTGCAGGGTTCTTGACGTCACGGTTTTCGGAAGAACAAGACAACTTGCTCTATCTGCTTTTCCCAGCGGTGGGTATCTTGCTGGCGTCGCTCTATGTGCGCTATGTGGTGCGCGACAACATCTCGCATGGTGTGACNCGCGTGCTCTATGCTATCGCGCTGAAGAAAAGCCGGTTGAAGTTCCACAACATGTATGCCTCGTTGATTGCATCGTCGGTGACCATCGGNTTTGGTGGTTCGGTCGGAGCCGAGGGTCCTATNGTGTTTACNGGNGCTGCCATNGGTAGNAACNTGGGGCAAGCNTTCCGTCTACCNCCNCACACGCTGATGATGCTGGTGGGCTGCGGTGCTGCGGCTGGTATAGCGGGCATCTTTAAGGCCCCCATCGCGGGTGTGCTTTTCACNATCGAGGTACTCATGCTCGACCTCACAGCCAGCCGTGTGATGCCGTTGATTCTNGCNTCGGTGGCAGGTGCNACGGTGTCGTACGCATTCACGGGCTACAACGTTGAATTTTTCTTCTCGCAGAGCGAACCATTCTTTACCTCGCGCATCCCGTTTGTGGTGCTGCTGGGCATCTTCTGCGGACTGGTTTCTTGTTACTTTAGCAAGGTCATCGAGGCCGTCGAGACGCGCTTTGGCCGCCTCAAGAAGCCATGGGTGAAGTTCTTGTTGGGCGCACTCACGCTTAGTTTGCTCATCTTCATTATGCCGCCGCTTTATGGTGAAGGTTACGATGCCATCAACAGCCTGCTCAATGGCCGTCCCGACGAGATTTTCAATGGCAGCNTGTTCTACAGCTATCGCAACAACGTGTGGGCCATCATCTTGTTTGTGGGCGCGTTGATGCTGTTCAAGGTGTTTGCAACCAGNGCTACCAATGGTGGTGGCGGNGTGGGTGGAACGTTTGCNCCNTCGCTTTATGTGGGCTGCATGGCGGGCTTCTTCTTTGCCTANCTGCTCAACCATGTGGGTCTACTGGGCACCGACGTTCCCTTGTCGACCAAGAATTTCGCACTCATGGGCATGGCAGGTGTGATGGCAGGTGTGATGCACGCCCCGCTCATGGCCATCTTCCTTACTGCCGAGATGACGGGTGGTTACGACCTGTTCCTCCCCTTGCTCATCGTGTCGGCTGTGTCTTACGGTACCTCGCGCATCTTCACGCCTTACGGCATCTACCAGCGCCGTCTCGCACAGCGTGGCGAGTTGCTCACGCACCAGACCGACCGCAGCGTGCTCACCCTGCTCAAGATGAACAGCGTCATCGAGCGCGATTTCACNGTGGTCCATCCACAAATGAGCCTCAAGGACATGGTCGATGTCATCTCGTCGAGCAACCGCAACCTGTTCCCCGTGACCGACGATGAAAACAACCTCATCGGCGTGGTGATGCTCGACGACATCCGCAACATCATGTTCCGCCCCGACTTGTATCGCCGCATCCACGTGAATCGCTTCATGTCGATTCCTCCCGCAATGATAGAACTGGGCACCTCGATGGATGCCGTGATGAANACNTTCGACGACACGCGAGCCTGGAACCTCCCCGTCGTCGACCACGGCAAGTACGTCGGCTTTGTCTCAAAGTCCAAAATCTTTAACTCCTATCGCAAAGTGCTCAAGCACTACACCGACGACTAACAACAACTATAACATCTATATAAATAAGGTATGACAAAAAGTGAATTGAGGATTGTGTTTTTTGGAACACCCGAGTTTGCTGTCGAGAGCCTGNGNCGCATGGTCGAGGGCGGATATAATGTGGTGGGCGTCGTCACGATGCCCGACAAGCCTGCAGGACGCGGTAAACACTTGCAGCAGAGCGCAGTAAAGCAGTATGCNGTTGAGCATAACNTGCGCNTGTTGCAGCCTGTGAGCCTCAAGGACCCNGAGTTTGTTGAGGAATTGCGCAGCCTNNATGCNACGTTGCAGGTNATCATCGCCTTCAGNATGCTNCCCCAGGTGGTGTGGGACATGCCGCCCATGGGCACGTTTAACCTGCACGCCTCGCTGCTGCCTCGCTACCGCGGCGCTGCGCCCATCAACTGGGCNGTGATNAATGGCGATACCGANACGGGCGTAACCACNTTNTTNCTCAAGCACGAAATCGACACGGGCGACGTGTTGCAGCANCGCCGCGTGCCCATTGGCCGCCACGACAATGCTGGCGACATCCACGACCGCTTGATGATGGTGGGTGCCGACATGGTNATCGAGACCATCGATGCCCTGCTCGAGGGNAGCGTCACACCCATTCCGCAAGACCAACTCGCAGCAGCTGGCGAAACACCAACGCCNGCGCCCAAAATCTTCAAGGACACTTGCCACATCGACTGGAACAAGCCTGCCGAGCAGGTCTACAACCTGATTCGCGGCCTCGCGCCCTACCCTGCNGCCTGGACGCAACTCACGCGCAACGATGGCTCGGTGCACGATATCAAAATCTATGAAACCGCTGAGCCACAACCGCTTGCAGGCAACCTCAAGCCTGGTCAAGTGAGTGCTAATGGTAAGCACCTCTATATTGCCTGTGCCGATGGAATGCTCGAAATCTTGCAAATCCAGCAAGCGGGNAAACGCCGCATGACAGCCGATGAATTTATGCGCGGNTTTAACGCCGACCAAGCCACTTGCCTATAACTTAAAGTAAAACTTTAGATTATGGATTTTATCAATCAGAAAGATAGCAAGTTCACGACTATCGTTTTTGACCTCGGTGGCGTCGTTTTTAGGCTCGAGAAGCAGCAAGCCATCGACCATTTCAAGGAGATAGGGTTTGAGCAGGTCGAGGATTATCTCGACGACTACGAGCAGAAGGATTTCTTTGGCGACCTCGAGAGTGGCATCGTCGATGCCGAGCAGTTCCGTGCTCGCTTGAGCGAGTTGTCGCACCGCCCCATCACCCTCGAGCAATGCGAATATGCCTGGACAGGCTACATCAAGGAGAAATTTGACCGCAATTTCGAGGCGTTCAAGCAATTGCGCGAGGCTGGATACCGCTTGTGCTTGCTGTCGAACACTAACCCNTTCATGATGCATTATGTGCGCAGCGANCGCTTCGACGGCCATGGCCACGGCATCGGTTACTACATGGACGCNCTCTACNTGAGTTACGAAATGCGCGTGATGAAACCCTCGNCNCGCATTTTTGAGATGATGCTCGAGCGCGAGAACGTGGACCCCAGCAAGGTGCTNTTTCTCGACGANAGNGCTNGCAACTGNGCNGCAGCCAATGCGTTAGGCATCGCCACCTATCAGCCCGTCAATGGCGAAGACTGGGCCCCTGCCCTNGCCCAATTGCTNCGTGCAGGTGNCTGAAAAGTGACGCAAACGCAAAAAAGATTTGCGTATCACAAAAATTAGTACTTATTTCGCGACGTGAATGGCAACGATGCCCCCCTGTGGGCTGTGACNGCCATTCACGTTCCTATTCATTGTAATCCTTAAAAGCCCTGACCNAAACNTCCNNATGAGNAAAGTAAAATTCTCGACCGAATATTCCTTGATGCGGGCCCCAGCAACGTTCTTGTGGCCTTACCTATCGACACCCCACGGCCTCGAGCAATGGTTTGCCGACCATGTATCCGCCGAAGGCAAGCATTTCACCTTTGACTGGGGCGGCAGCAAGCAAGAGGCAACGCTCGTGTCGCAATATACCCAAACTTACGCACGCTTTCACTGGATTGACGATGGGCGCGAACGCACCTTTTTTGAGATGCGCATCGTCAAGAGTGAACTGTCGGACACCACATCGCTCGTGGTCACCGACTTTGCCGACGGCGAGGACGATGTAGACGAAATGCGCTCGCTGTGGGACCATCAAATCGACCGCNTGCGCACGATTATCGGTTGTCGCTAACGCGATTTAGGACTAAAAAGTCCTAAAGATGACGTTGCAATGGTCGTTGTTAAATTAAAAAAGCTTATCTTTGTAGGTCATTTAACAACCACCTGAGTCGATGTTCAAGATAAAAAGGCTATATACGTTCATGCTGCAGACTTTTCTGCCGCAATTTTTGATGACGTTTTTCATCTGCCTTTTTATNGTGATGATGCAGTTTTTGTGGCGTTACATCGACGACTTGGTGGGCAAGGGATTAAGCATCGACGTGGTGGCCGAGTTGTTCTTTTATGCCGCCTTGTCGATGATTCCCATGGCGCTCCCGCTTGCCATTTTGCTGGCGTCGCTCATGACCTTTGGTAACCTGGGCGAGCACGTTGAGCTCACGGCGCTNAAGTCGAGCGGTATCTCGCTCATCAAGGTGATGAAGCCCCTCATTTTCTTTATCGCAGCCATNGCCGTGGGCGCCTTCTTTTTCCAGAACAATGTGTTGCCACGCTCACAGGTCAAGATGTGGACGCTGCTGTTCTCGATGCGACAAAAGTCGCCCACGCTCGACATCCCCGAGGGCACCGTCTATCGTCAAATCCCTGGCTATAACCTGTTTGTCAAGCACAAGAACGAGGAAACGGGAGCGCTCTACAACCTGCTTATCTANGACGTGTCGAGCAACGGCACCAGCTACCCTCGCATCGTGGCTGCCGACTCNGGCCGGCTGGCGATGACCGATGACNTNAAGCACCTGGTGCTCAACCTCTATAGCGGAAACTGGTATGAAGAAATGCGCTCGGGNAGTTCGGGCGTCACCAAGGGTGCACTCTACCGTCGCGAGGCTTTCCACGACAAGGAAATCATGATTCCCTACGATGCCAACTTCACGCGCATGGACGACCAGGCGATGCGCTCGCAATATGTGGGCAAGAACATCAACGAGTTGCAGCACACCATCGACTCGGTGCAGTTGCGCGTCGACTCGGTGGGCGATGCCATTGCCCGCGAGATGAAGCGGCGTCCCGTTGTGGGCGTGCCTGTGTGGCATCAAGTGCAGCATGGCAATACCTACGTCAACGAGCGTGTGCCCGTGGTGAAACCCGCCCGCGTGCCCGACTTCGATTCCATCATGAAGGCCTTGTCGCCCACGCAGCGGCAGATTGTGCTCGACCGCGCCACCATGCACACCACCAACGTGCGGCAGGACTACGAGTTCAAGGGCTACACAGTTACCGACGACAATTACACAATCCGTCGNCACAAAATCGAGTTGATAAAGAAATTCACGCTCTCGCTGGCGTGTCTCATNTTCTTCTTTATCGGTGCTCCGCTGGGCGCCATCATCCGCAANGGTGGCTTGGGAACGCCCATTGTGGTGTCGGTGCTGTTGTTTATCGTCTACTATATCATCGACAACATGGGCTACAAGCTGGCCCGCGACGACCACTGGCCCGTGTGGCAAGGCATTTGGCTCAGTTCGGCGGTGTTGCTGCCCTTGGGTATCTTCTTGACTTACAAGGCGGTGAACGACTCGGCAGTATTTAATCCCGATGCTTACGCCAACTTCTTCCGCCGCATTGCGGGTGTACATCAAACGCGCCACCTTGCCATCAAGGAGGTCGTTATCAACGATGTCGAGACTGGCGAAGCCATTGCACGCCTCGATGCCCTCAAGCAGTCGTGCAACCAGTTTCTCGAGCGTTACAAGAATCGCCAGGGTTACTTGGAATACCTGCAATATGGCTACGACAAGCCCACCCTGCGTGCCCTAGGACAGCAGATTGACGATACCGTCGAGTACCTGTCGAACTCGCGCGACCAGATGGTCATCAACAAGGCCATGGATTTCCCCATCATCCGTCAGTTGCTCACCTATCATGTGACCAACTATCCCCGCGTAGGAACTGCACTGGCTGTGCTCTTCCCCATCGGCTTGCCCCTCTATCTTGTGGGCATCCACCACCAGCGCAACCTCAAGCGCGAGGTGCAGCAAGCTGCCCTCGTTTGCGACCAAGCAAAAGCAATTTTCACCGGACAATATACACGGGAAATGGAGTACAATAGTTAACTCCTTCATTCCCACAACATAACACCCAACCAATGGAAACTAACGACATTAAACTCAACACTATCGACGAAGCCGTAGCGCAATTGCGACGGGGCGAGTTTGTCATCGTTGTCGACGACGAAGACCGCGAGAACGAGGGCGACTTTATCATCGCCGCCGAGCATGTTACCGAGGAAAAAATTAATTTCATGATGCGCGAGGGACGCGGCGTGCTGTGCGCACCACTCACCACGAGCCGCTGCCACGAACTCGAACTCAATATGCAAGTCGAGGACAACACCTCGATGCTGGGCACCCCGTTTACGGTCACCGTCGATGCTCTGGAGGGATGCACCACAGGCGTGTCGATGCACGACCGCGCAGTGACAATTCGCCACCTAGCCGACCCCAAGGCGCGTCCGCAAGACTTCGGCCGCCCAGGCCACGTCAATCCCTTGCGTGCCGAGGATAAGGGCGTGCTCAAGCGCGCTGGCCACACCGAGGCCTCGATTGACCTGATGAAGATTGCTGGCCTGCAACCCGCGGCAGCACTCATCGAAATCATCAACCCCGACGGCACCATGGCTCGCCTGCCGCAACTCAAGAAGGTTGCCGAGCGCTTCGACATGCCCATCGTGAGCATCAAGGACCTCATCGCCTATCGCTTGCGCACCGAGCAAGTGGTCGAGATTGGCGAATGTGTCGACCTGCCCACGCAATATGGCCACTTCAAGCTCACGCCCTTCCGTCAAATCAACAACGGTCTGGAGCACATCGCCTTGACCAAGGGCGAGTGGAAAGATGGTGACCCCATCCTGGTGCGTGTGCACTCATCGTGCGCCACGGGCGACATCTTTGGCTCGCTGCGTTGCGAGTGCGGCGAACAGCTGCACAAGGCCATGCGCATGATTGAGGAAGAAGGTCGCGGCGTCATTGTCTACATGAACCAAGAAGGACGCGGCATCGGCCTGATGAACAAGATTGCAGCCTATAAGCTGCAAGAAAAGGGTTACGATACCGTCGATGCTAACGTTCACCTGGGCTTCAAGCCCGACGAGCGCGACTATGGCGTGGGAGCCAACATCCTGCGCATCCTGGGCGTGACCAAAATGCGCTTGATGACCAACAATCCCGTGAAGCGCGTTGGCCTCGAGAGTTACGGCCTCGAAGTGGTCGAGAACGTGCCCCTGGAGGTGCAACCCAATCCCTACAATCGTTTCTACATGCACACCAAAAAGGAGCGCATGGGACACGACTTGCACAACGTTGATTAACCCGATAGCGACCATGCAACCCTTCATCCCCTATACCCTAAACATTGGCGGCACGATGCACAGCATCGAGCGGCCATGGGTGATGGCAATCGTTAATGCGACCGATGACTCGTTCTTCGACCGTAGCCGTTGCGCGACACCTGGGGATGTAGAGGAGCGCGTGGACCAGATTTTGCGGCTGCGTGCCGACATCATCGACCTTGGCGCCTGCTCCACCCGACCAGGCTCGCAGCCCGTTGATGAAGAGACCGAGCGCGAGCGCCTCGACATGGCGCTTGAGGTCATCACCAAGAAGGCCCCTGCGAGCATCATCTCGGTCGACACCTTCCGCGCCTCGATTGCTCACCATTGCGTGACGCGCTGGGGTGTCAACATGATTAACGACATCTCGGGTGGACAACTCGACCCCGACATGATAACGACGGTTGCCAAGTTGGGCGTTCCCTTTGTGGCAACGCACAATCGCGTCGATGGCAACACAACCTTCGATGGCGACGTGGCTGCCGTGGTGCTCGAGGAACTGGCTCGCACCGTCGACCGCTTGCATCAAGCTGGCGTCAACGATGTGATTGCCGACCCCGGATTTGGCTTTGCCAAAACTGTGGAGCAGAACTATCGCCTGCTGTCGCAACTCGAGGCGTTTCACGCACTGGGCGTTCCGCTGCTGGTGGGCGTTTCGCGCAAGCGCATGGCCTATGAGCCGCTGGGCATTAAGCCCACCGATGCGCTCAATGCCACGACTGCGCTTCACACCATGGCGCTCATGAAGGGGGCGCACATCCTCAGGGTTCACGACATCGAGGCTGCGCAACAGGCGTGCACGCTCGTTGAACTCACGCGCAAGGCTGCCGAGGAGCCGTCAACATCAACCACTACTACCGCTTGATTTTTAATACTGATTTTTGACCTATGGGAAGTTCGTTTTTCTCACTTTTTGGACTTAAAGACCTCGTGGACATCCTGCTGGTGGCCACGCTGCTGTTCTACATCTACCGCACGATGAAGGACACGGGCTCGCTCAACATCTTCTTTGGCGTGCTTGCCTTTGTGATTGCGTGGGTTGTGATGTATAAAATCATGGGCATGAAGCTCATTGGTACCATCATGGACAAGTTTATCGACATCGGCTTGTTCATCTTGGTCATCCTCTTTCAGGACCAAATCAAGCGATTTCTCATTAACTTGGGCTCCCACAAGCGGTGGAAGTTTATCTCGGCGCTATTTAAACACAAGACCGACGAGGACGACAGCAAGCGCTGGATTATGCCTGTGGTCTACTCGTGCATGAACATGTCGAAGTCGCACACGGGCGCCCTCATCGTCATCGAGCAAGACGTGCCCCTCGAGGACTACGAAAACACGGGCGATGTGATTAACGCCAACGTCAACCAACGCCTCATCGAGAACATCTTCTTTAAGAACAGCCCCCTGCACGATGGTGCCCTCATCATCTCGGGAAGCCGCATCAAGAGCGCGGGGTTGCATCCTCCCCGTTTCGCACGACACGTCGCTGCCACGCCACTTAGGCTTGCGTCACCGCTCAGCGCTGGGTATCGCACAAGCCACCGATGCCATCGCCGTCATCGTCAGCGAGGAAACGGGTAACATCTCTTACGCCTACAAGGGCGAGATGCACCTCAACCAGTCGAGCACCGACCTGGAGCATGCCCTGTCGGCCATCGCAGGATAAGTGAAGAAAAAGTATGTTTGACATCAACGGAACATTAGTGAGTCTCGAGCTCGTGGAGCGCTTTTTCTTGTGCGACCTGGAGCATTGCCTGGGTGCTTGTTGCATCGAGGGCGATGCGGGTGCGCCTATCACCCGCGATGAATATAAGAAGCTCAAGGAAGTGCTGCCCGCCATTTGGGACGACCTGCTCCCGCGTGCACAAGAACAAATCAAGGAGCATGGAGTGGCTTACATCGACCAAGAGGGCGAAATGGTTACGCAACTAATCGATGGGGCAAACTGCGTGTTCACCTGCTACGAGCCCGGTGGATTGTGCTCGTGCGCCATCGAGAAGGCCTATCGCGCGGGACGCATCAATTGGCGCAAACCCATCTCGTGCTACCTCTACCCCGTGCGCGTGAAACAGTATAGCGGATATGCCGCAGTGAACTACGACCGCTGGAAAATCTGCAAGTGTGCCGAGGTGCTGGGACGAGCCCGCAAGGTGCGCCTCTATGAATTCCTGCGCGAGCCCCTCATCGAGCGTTTCGGACAAGAATGGTATGACCTGTTAGTTGCTAACTGTCGCCTCTACCTCGAGCAATATGGCGACGAGAAACCATGAAACGCTGCTTGCAACAATACTTGATGTTACTGCTCGTGCTGCTATCGGCATGCACGGCATCGGCACGTCGCCCACTGACCACCGCCAGCGACTTCACGGGCGTGGGCACAGTGAAAGCCCCCGCAGAGTTGCCGCAGCAGTTCATCGAGCGCCATGCCTACATCGTTTCCTATTGCAAAGTGACCCGCTCACCTAACTGGGTGGCGTGGCATCTCACCGCCGAAAACACCGATGGTCCCTACACGCGTAAAGGCATGTCCTACACCGAAGACCGCACCGTTGGCTTCCCTCGTGCCACCAATGCCGATTTCCACCGCAGCGGTTACTCCCGCGGGCACTTGTGTCCCGCTGCCGACAACAAGTGGAGCATGGTGGCCATGCAAGAGGCTTTCTTGCTGTCGAACGTCTGTGCGCAAGACCGCTCGCTCAACTCGGGCCACTGGAATCGCATCGAGCAAAGTTGCCGCCGTTGGGCCAAGCGCTACGGCGACATCTACATCATCACCGGCCCCTTCTACCTCACGAGCAAAAAGCTGCAGTTCATCGGCAAAAATCGCGTTGCCGTGCCCGATGGCTTTTTTAAAGTCGTCCTGCGCCTCGGTAAAGACCCGCAAGCCATTGGGTTCATCTACCGCAATAGCGATGGCGGCAAAAAGAAACCTCTCCACGTCAACACCCTCGCCGACGTAGAGCGCATCACCCACTACACGTTCTTCCCCGAAATTCAGGGTCGCCTGCGCCAACAACTGTGGAACAATGCCGACATTAAAAACTGGTCTAAAAAATAGAACGATATGGGACGGGGCGTCGATGAATTTAGGACTAGTGAGCAGCGCTTGAGTCAGTTTTTCGAGGACCAGCGCAGGCAAGTGTGTACTATGCTGGAACGGAACATGAAAATGACGTGGGCTGATGCCAATGACGTCTATCAGAATGCCTGTATTGCGCTGTTTGAGAACATTCAATCGGGAAAACTGAAGACGTTGACGTGCTCGTTGTCGAGCTACTTTTGGAGCATTTGTTTGAATCAAGCACGCAAGTTCTTGCGCGATAGTCACAAAGCATTGTCCCTGAGTGAATTGCCCGATCCCTCTGAGGATGGTTTTTGCCCCACGCAGATTGACTGGGTGCTCGATGCGCCAGGTGACGAAATCACTGAGGAACAGAAGAAGATGATGCATGACATCGTTAAAAAACTCCCCTACCCTTGCGAAAGCATTTTGTGGGGCTACTATGGCGACAACCTATCGCTCAAGGAACTTGCACCGCTCGTGGGTTATGACAACGTCAACGTTGTGAAGACGCGCAAGAGCCAGTGCATGAGCAAGTTGAGAGCACATTTTGAAAAATTAAAAGCTGCGTTCTATGATTAATTGGCCACTTCTTGAGTTTGATAAGTTGCTGGACTCATACCTCAAGTTGAGGTTGACGCCCGAGGAGGAGCAGCGGTTCTGGGACCAGCTGGACAGCGACCCGCGGCTGATGGAACGCGCTAGGGACATTGCGTTTACGGCGATTAATGCTAATGTGTTTAGTCCTGAACAGAAGGATAAGGCCTATATGCTGGTGTATTATCCAGCTGTGCAAGAAACCCTTGGTGACCAAAAACGCGAGCCCGCGTTAGAGGAGTTTGACGAGCAGCTGGCGGCCTTCCTCAAGCAGCAAATGACGGCCGAACAGGAAGCGGCTTTCAAGGAGAAATTGCTTGCCGATGAGGCGTTGATGAAGCGTGCCAAGGTGGTTGCACTCATGATTCAGCAAATGAATGTGGTCAATCAAGAGGTAAACGAGGACTATGTGAGCATCATCAAAGCGATGAACAAAAACGAGTACCGCGTGGCGGCAGAACTCGTTGAGCACGAACCTGCCCTTTACTCCAGGGTTGGTGCTTACTATGATGACCCCAATGAGGAAGAAGCGCGCCTGAAAGAGTTGCTGAAAAATGGCATCGACAAAGAGACTTACGACAGATTGAAGCGGTCAAGGTATTGGATAAACGACCCCGAAACCGAGAAAATCAAGAAATTCCCGTGGAAGATTATCAAGGTGGCCGCGGCATGCTTGCTGTGTCTTTTCTTGATTGGTGGCATCAAGTTCTACCGAACCAAGCAATATAACGAAACCATTGCCCTTGCCGAGACCTACGCAAACGCAGTTACCGATGTCACAATCATGGACGCTCCACGCTATGACCAATCGGACGTAAGCGTTGACGAAGTCAACCGATTGATTAACAACGTCGAAACCGATAAGAACCTGAAAGAAACCGCCTCGCAACTGGCTAAACTATATCGCGAATCCATGAAGATGGAAGGCGGCGTCATCAAACGTAACCAGGCTGCCATCGGCTGGAATGCCGCTGTAGCCTATCTGAAACTCGGTGACCACCGCCATGCCCGCTCCATCGTCCGCTCAATGACCGAGAATTGCAGCGATCCCCGCTACCTCCCGAAAGCCAAGGAACTCCTCAAAGCCCTTGAGAAGATTTAGCGCCGCGCAGTACNCTCATTATCAATGGCTTTTCATTGTCGTTGTGTTTTTTTGGATAACGTTGTTTACCTTTTATCGATTTAGGATATAAAAGGTCAAAACAACAATTATTCATTAAACATTTAAACGATATGAGTTACTTTGATTACGACGAGAGAGATTATGACGATTACGAGAGTGATACGTTCTACGCACTGACCGATGGAATGTATGGCGACTACGAGGACTTTGTTGCAGATGGCGGAACCATCGACTCACTGATGGAATACTTGGGACTCGACTAAGCGACAGAACAAAGGAGAAAGTTACTCAATTGCGGGTACTTTCTCCTTTGTTTTTCTTGCTATGCTTTAGCGGTTATGATTTGTGGAGGTGGGTGCGGAAGGTGGTGAGGACGGTGAGCATGTCTTGAGGGAGACGGGAGAGGGCTTGGGTTTTGATGGGCTCGGGGATGGGCCAGATGGCTTCGGCGATGCTGCCGACGATGGCGCCTATCGTGTCGGCATCGGCACCGAGGGAGACGGCTTGACGGATGGCGTCCTCGAAGCTGGTGCTGTGAGCGACAATCCACAAGGCGGGCGGAACGGTGCCCTGGCAGGTCTCGTCAAAGCGGTTGCGGTATTGCTCGATGTTGAAGTCGATGTCACTGTCACCCCAGTAGAATTGCTTGGCGCGAGCGAGGGCTTGAGCGATGTTTTGCGCGTTAGGCGTTTGCCCTCCGTGGCGGAACATGGCGAGGCAGTCGCTGATGGCGATGGCCACCGCTTGTGCGCCCTCGATACCGGCCTTGTGGTTGTGGGTGCACTCGGCCGTTTTTTTAGCCTCCTCAAGTACGTCGTCACCGGTGAACCACCAGCCCACGGGGCTCACGCGCATGGCGCTTCCGTTGCCGAAGGAGCCGTAAGGCTTAGGGTCGTCGCTGTGCACCCATGCGGCAAAGCGGCCGCCGTAACCGCCCATGGGATGCGGGTACTTGCGACACCAGTCGTGCAGGCTTTCGCCATAGTCGATGCCGCGGACGATGGCGTCGGCCACAGCGATGGTGCAGATGCTGTCGTCGGTGTAACCGCAGCGGTCGGTGAAAAGTTCAAAATCATAGTCGTTGGTCCCATGAAATTCAAATCGGCTGCCAACGATATCTCCAATGATGGCTCCTAACATAGTGATTGCGTTTATTGAGTGNGTTGTGAGGTTAATTTCTTGTAAGAAACGAGGTAGCGNTTGAGGCGCTCGAGGTCCTCCTCGGTGAGCGGGGGATTCAAGCGCGTGATGTCCATGTTGTCGAGCAAGTCGGCAATCTTCACCTCGCGGGCGATGGGGTTTGTGGCTGCGCGGTCGATAAACTGGTCGTAGGTCTCGCCTTGCTGTCGCGTCACGGCGAGGACGGCATCGACGATGCGTTGCGGGAATCCCATCTCAAGCAAGAATGGAGGTGTCACGCAGGTGTCCTCGATGGTGTCGTGCAGCAGCGCAACGATGCGTGCATCGGTGGTTGTGCATCGCTGGGACACGCGCTTGGGATGCTCGATGTAGTCTTTTCCCGCTTTGTCGGTCTGCCCGGCGTGGGCAAGCGTGGCGATGCGCAGGGCGAGGTCAATCATCATTTTATCACTCATCTTTATTGGGTTTTGGGGATTAGCGTTTTGCGATATTCGCTGGGCGACATTCCTAAGTGCATGGTGCAGTATCGACTGAAGTAAGACAGCGTCCCGAAGTTCATCAAGTCGGCAATCTGTGTGAGGGAATAGCGATTGTCCTTGAGGTACTCCACGAGGATGGGCACAGTGTGCTGGTCGATGAGGTACATCACGCTGTTTCCCGTGAGCCGCTTGATGGTGTTAGAGAGATACTTGGGCGACACGTTCAGTTTGTCGGCATAGAAAGACACCTCGCGCTCGGTGCGGCTCACGCCCGTTTCAAGCAGTTGCAGCAAACCGCTGACGACAAAGGCCGTGCGGTCGGTCGCGTCGGTTTTGCTATTGATTTTGGATTTCTCATTATATATAAAGCTCCCCTCGCCCGCAAGACAAAGCAAGTGAATGCAACACCCTTCATATTCGGGCGCGTTAATGCGCGATAAATCAGTGGAATAAATGAAATACTCGCTTCTAATCTCGTTCATACTCACAAAGGTAATGTTTTTTCCAGAAACCTGCAACAATTGTTTTGTGGAAAATGTGAAACAATTAGGGATTTTAGGAAATTACCATGGAGTTAAATGCCTGTAATTTTGCACCATGAAAATTCTAATGACATTACCCTCGAAACCGGCCACGGCCTCATCGTCAACTTCGACGACGCCAGCGTGCGCATGAGCATGCAACAAGCCCTGAAAAAGTATAATTTCTAAACGATGATTGAGACGTGTAAGATTGGTAATAACTTCCGTAAAGCTGGTAACGAGTCAAAGGATAAACCACACTAATTTTGCACTCGAGAAAACAATAAAGCAATGAATCGAGTATTTACATTCATTACGATGGTGTTGTGCTTGTTCTGCTCGTGCGGAAACAGCAACGCCCAACAGACAACCGNAGTTAATAACATTCAAAACGAGAACAACAAAATGACAACCGATAANAAGAAAGTGCTCGTGGCTTATTTCTCGCGAGCCGATGAAAACTANAACGTGGGTTACATCAAGAAAGGTAACACCGAAATCATNGCCGAAATGATTGCCGAGAAAACGGGCGGCACCCTGTTCCACATCGAGCGCACTACACCCTACCCTGNTGCCTACAATCCTTGCATCGAGGAAGTTCAGCAGGAACTCCGCAGCAAGGCTCGTCCCGAGATTAAGGGTGATGTGGCAGTTGAGGATTACGACGTGATTTTCCTAGGTTATCCCAACTGGTGGGGAGACGTGCCCATGGCGGTTTACACCTTCATCGAGAAGCACGACTGGCAGGGCAAGACCGTGATTCCCTTCTGCACCCACGAGGGTAGCGGACTGGGGTCGACCGTGAGGAAGCTGAAAGACGCTTGCACGGGCGCAACGTTTGCCGACGGNCTGNCCGTGCAAGGCNCCACTGCACAAAACTCGCAAGCTGCAGCCAAGAAATCGGTCGACAGCTGGCTGGATAAACTCGGTTACTAACCCATGCAAACAGCGATATCCCCGCCACGCATTGGGCGATGGGATATCGCTGTTGTTGAGTTCTTAAAAATGTTGATTAACAGCGTTCCAAGGCTTGCGACAGGTCGGNGATGAGGTCGTTAACATCTTCGATACCGACCGACAAACGTACCATCAGGTCGTTGATGCCCAGGGCTTCGCAATCTTCGGGCGAGCTGCCGATGTTGGTCATGAGCGAGGGAATCTCGATGAGCGATTCCACACCGCCAAGGCTCTCGGCGAGCGCAATGTGGTTGAGACTCTCGACAAAGTCGCACGCGGCGCGCTTGTTGCCATTGTCGGCCAGCTCAAAGGTAATCATGCCACCGTAGCCACTGCACTGACGCTTGATGAGTTCGTGTTGCGGATGACTCTCCAGGCCAGGATAGATGACACGCTTGATGCGCGGGTGATTCTCGAGGAAGTGTGCGATGGTCATCGCGTTGCTCTGGTGGCGCTCCATGCGCACCGCNAGCGTCTTCAATCCACGCATGAGCATGTAGCTGTCCCATGGCGAGAGCACAGCACCGATGGCGTTTTGGCAGAAAGCGAGTTCCTTGCGAATCTCNTCATCGTTGCACATCACCGCGCCACTNATNACGTCGCTGTGGCCGCTCATGTACTTGGTGCTGCTGTGCACNACGATGTCGGCNCCCAGCTCCAGCGGACGCAAGAANTANGGTGAGATGAACGTGTTGTCCACGCCCAGCAGCATGCCATGGCGGTGTGCCAGGTCGGCAAGCGCACGGATGTCCACCATGTTGAGCAGCGGGTTAGAGAGACCCTCAATCCACACCATGCGACTGCGTGGTGTAACNGCCTCCTCGACTGCCTCAAGACGAGTCTGGTCGACGTAGCTCACGTCAACGCCAAAACGACGTTGCAGCACGCCATCGATGACGCGCTTGGTGCCACAATAGACATCGTTGAGGGCAATGAGGTGGTCGCCCGCCTTGAGCGTAGCAAACAGCGCCATGCTGACAGCAGCAAAACCGCTACTAAACGCCAGCGCGTGGCGTGCTCCTTCCAAGGCCGCCAGTTTAGTCTCTAATGCCTTGCGAGTGGGGTTGATGGTGCGCGAATAGTCATATCCGCCGGTGGGTTTGTCCACCTGTTTGCGAGCAAACGTTGTTGACAAGTGGATAGGTGCCACGACATTACCACAAGTGTTGTAATTGGGCTCCTCGCCACAGTGGATTGCAGCCGTTGCAAATCCAAACGGCTGGTTCTGATTAGATTGGTTCATGATAAAAAAGATTCAAACTGTGTTACAGATTTAAGTATGTGTTTTATACTTTAAAATAAGATGCTGCAAAGTTACGTTATTTATTTAAATGCCACAACAGTTGCAGCACACTTTTAAACAAGGCTATTAACGTTACACTAAAATAGAAATAAAGATGGTAAATTTTGATTATCAGACCCCTACCCGACTCGTGTTTGGTAAGGGCGTTGTAAAAGACAAACTGGTTGCAGCCATGCAACCGCTGGGAAAGCGCGTGTTGCTCACCTACGGTGGCGGTAGCATCAAGCGCATGGGCCTTTATGACCTCGTGAAAGACCTGCTCAAGGATTTTGAGATTGTGGAATTGTCGGGCATCGAGCCCAACCCCAAGTACGACCCGAGCGTGCTCGAGGGCGTGCGTCTGTGCAAAGCGCACAACATTGACGTGATTCTGGCTGTGGGTGGCGGTTCGGTTCTCGACTGCTCAAAGGCTATCGCCGCTGGCGCCAAGTACGATGGCGACCCTTGGGACCTCATTTCTTATAAGGTGAAAGCCAAGGCTGCGCTCCCCATCGTCGACATCATGACGCTGGCCGCGACGGGAAGCGAGTATGATGCTGGTGGCGTGATTTCACGCACCGAGACCAACGACAAAATTGGTTACATGGACCGCTTGCTTTTCCCCGTCTGCTCGTTCCTCGACCCGACTTACACGTTCACCGTTCCCGCCAAGCACACGGCGGCTGGCGTTGCCGATGCCATCAACCACGTGATGGAGCAATACTTCTGCGCCAATCCTAACGATGTGGCCGATGGCTATTGCGAGACCCTGATTAAGGTGCTCATGAAGTATGCCCCCATTGCCATCAAGGAGCCCGAGAACTATGAGGCTCGTGCCGAGATTATGTACGCCTGCACCTTCGGCTGCAACGGCCTGCTGGCGCTGGGCACTGGTGGTAGCGGCTGGCCCATGCACGCCATCGAGCACGCTCTGTCGGCTTACTACGACATCACCCATGGCGAGGGCCTGGCTATCATCACCCCGCGCTGGATGCGTCACATCTTGAGCGACCGCACCATGGAGCGCTTCGTGAAGTTTGGCAAGAACATCTACGGCATCGATGCATCGCTGAGCGACCAGGAAATCGCCGAGCACGCGATTCAGAAGACCTACGACTTCTTCAAGTCGCTGGGCATCCCCATGACCCTGGGCGAAGTGGGCATCGACAACAGCCGCGTTTCCGAAATGGCGAAGCACATTGCCGACAACGAAGGCCTCGACAAGGCCCCCTTTGTCCCCCTCACCGAGGCCGACATCGCCGCCATTATCACTGCATCCCTGTGACGCCCGTCGACCCACAAAAACAAAAAGCAAGAGGCGCGTTTCCTCTTGCTTTTTTGTTTTTGGGATGAATTATAGACATCGGAAAGGTTAGGGAACGATATATCGTAGAAGCGGTATACGCTTAATGCATTGCACAAATGCGAAAGATAGAAGGAAAATCAAGATGCTGCCAAATATTCTCCAAGATAAAGATGCAACGTTGACCTGCAGCCCACCAGCTATTATGTATATACAAAATTGGTGAACGAGGTAGATTCCAAAAGTTGATTCATGCAATTTATTTATAAGTCGCTGTGCTGTATTATTTTGTATCAATTTTGTGAAGTTACAATGTTTAAAAAACACAAATATTGCGACAACGTAAAAAACACAAGGGAAATTTAGGTATCCCATGAATGTCTGATTTATAGTTTCTTTGCCTCCATAATCAGGAGTGAGCATATATGTTCCAACGCAACGCAATGCAAACCCGGTAATGCCCAGCGCATAGATGATGGTTCTTGTTTTTTTGGTTAAGGGTTTGGAATGTAAGTAGTATCCTAATAAAACAAAAAGGATATAGCCTGCCGAAACTGGTGAAGAGTAGAAGTCATCAATAGTAAAATGAAATGTATTGGATATAAAAGGAAAGACAGAATAAGATATGAAGGCGTACAAAATCAGATATCTGATGAGTTTCAATTTACCGCTTAATAGGTTAAGCGCTGGCATGCTTAGGTATATAGCAAATAAAGGGACGAAGAACCAATAGACTGCCATATACTTATGGTTAAGAATGCCTTCAATAGTAGGTAGCCAGCTCTCAACTTGTTGCCCTCTATGGATATCTACACAACGAAAGTAATAGAACGCTATAATACTCCAAATGACGAAAGGAATGAAAGTTTTCAGAAATCTTTTTTTGATGAAAACTTTGGTAGTGTATCGTTTGCGATAATCGAGCAGTGTAGCCCCTGTAATCATAAAAAAAACAGGAACAGGCCAAATCATTAAAGAGTGAATAAGATTTGAAGTAATCCAGGTTATACCTTTGGGATGAGTATTAAAGATAGCATCTACATGAAGCATGATTACGCCAAAACATGCCACGATGTTTAGCATTGTTATATAGATATACTTGTTATCTTGGCTCTTGCCTATTTGCTGTGCTGAGGTCATTTGTGCTTAAAGCTAGATTTGAGCCACAAAGGTACTTATTTTTTTAATTTCGGTGAAAAAGGTGCAGTGGGTGATGCGTTCTACCTGAGCAAGGGTGTGAAATATTAGGGAACGATATACCGTAGAAGAGGTATACGCTTAATGCATTGCACAAATGCGAAAGATAGAAGGAAAATCAAGATGCTGCCAAATATTCTCCAAGATAAAGATGCTATGTCGATATGAAACGCTCCGACCGTTAAATATAAAATAAAGATGTGAACGAGGTAGATTCCAAAAGTTGATTTGTGCATTTTATTTATAAGTCGTTGTGCTGTATCATTTTGCATCAATTTTGTGAATTTACAATGTTTGAAGAAAACAAATACTGCGACAGCATAAAAAAAGCAAGGAAAATTTAGGTATCCCATGAATGTCTGATTTATAGTTTCGTAGCCTCCATAATTAGGTGTGAGCATATATGTTCCAACGCAAAATATTGTAACTCCAGCAATGCCTAATGCGTAGATGATGACTCTCGTTTTTTTGCTTAAGGGCTTGACATGTATGTAGTATCCTATTAAAACATAAAGGATATAGCCTGCCGAAACTGGTGAAGAGTA
>Ga0065709_1005910_pt1 | contig 50233 bp, 43 predicted proteins | sample Hoacrofraction14_2_FD_59096 | JGI IMG/M metagenome (GOLD analysis project Ga0065709, IMG submission 59096) | Hoatzin crop microbial communities from Cojedes, Venezuela, sample from fiber fraction 14 v1 | ecosystem: Host-associated > Birds > Digestive system > Esophagus > Crop | place: Venezuela...
AAACTATTAAATACCAACGATTTCAAAGAACTCTTATATTATGGCGTCGCTGACGCGGCGTAATTGTCAAATTTTTAACGAACTATTGTTTTTAATATTCGCCACAAATATAATCATTATTTAGAAAACGTCCAAATAAAAGACGTGAAAATACACAAAAAAATGGCCGAGTATCACACCCGACCAAGTTTTATAAATCCTTCAAGTTTAATCTTTTTTCTAATGGAGCTTCAAGTAAGACTTTTGATGCTGCAAAGATACGAAATTTCTTCGAGAAAACAAAGCGAATAGGGATAAAAAAATCCCCCGAGTAGCAAAAAAACACCACACCGGGGGACGCTTGATAGTAACCCTTTATTTAAATTCGCCCGTATAAGGATATGTTGTTATCTGCCACGACACCAAGCATTTTGGCAAGTTTGTGCGTTATCTGCTCGCCGAGTGATTGAAGGTCGGCAAGATGTTTTTGGCCCTCGCACTTATCTAAGGTGTCTTTTAATGCATCGTACCCGCTATTCAGGGCGTCCTCGCTGCTTACACCCTCAAAACACTTTCTTAGGTCCTCGACCTTCTGCATCAGCTCGACAATATACGCCGTTTCGGCTGATACTTGCAAATTCTTTGTTTCCATATTCATACAGTTTTTAAATTAAACACGGCGCAAAGATAAGACTTTTTCCTGAAAAGCAATCAGAACGGGAGAAAAAAATGAAAAAAATTTTTGAAGGAGCAGGGCGGGACGGGTGCCCGGGTATCCTCCGGGGGGTGTGGTGTGTTTCAGGGGGATTTATGATAACACACCCTATTATAAGGTGTGTTTATTGTTATTATTTCACGAGAAAGTTTGCAGCTATCGGAATTTCTTTGTATCTTTGCACCGCTATATTTCATATAGTTTTTAATTACACTTAGGGGGTGTGTCGGTGTGAATCGGCTTGCCCCCTTCCTTTTGCCTGACAGAAGGGGAAAAACGGGGAAAAATTGCGCACCAAAACGCAAAGACGGGGAAAATGACGGGGAATTTTGGCAAATAAAAAATCCTAACCGCCTGAAAATCAAGCAATTAGGAATTTCGTTTGTAGTCGATAGGGGAATCGAACCCCTATGCCAAGATTGAGAATCTTGTATCCTAACCATTAGATGAATCGACCGTTGTCGTGCACTTTTCGGAAGTGTGCGGAAGCTGGGGGATTCGAACCCCCGGTACAGTCACCCGTACGGCAGTTTAGCAAACTACTGGTTTCAGCCACTCACCCAAACTTCCCTCCGGCGTTGTGCCGCGCACTTGCTCTCAAATGCGAGTGCAAAGGTAAGACTATTTTTTCAATCCTCCAAATTTTTTAGCACTTTTTTTTTCGAAAAAATGAAAAAAAACCTCATGCGAGCATTTTTTCACGTAATTCCTGACGATTTTGCGCGTTTCGTAGAGAGAATTCTCCACACGTTTGTAGTCCTCTCCGAGAGTCTGCGATATCTCCGCCACCTTCATCCCGTCGTACACATTCATCCTGTAAATCCTGCGCTTGGTCTCAGCGACGCCGGCCAGTCCCCGTTCGATAACCATCTCAATCTCCCTGACACTGTATTCCGACGCCGCATCGTCACCGCAGTTGCGGCAACAGAAGCAGCGCCCGAACTCCTCCACCACCCTGCGGTGGCGCCAGTAGCTGTCGACCATATTCCTTGCGATCGTGAATATCAGACAAGGCAGGGCGTTGGCGATGACGGGGCGCTTCATCGTGAGCAGCCGCACGAAGACATCCTGCACGATGTCCTCCGACTCGGCAGCGTCACCGATCCGCTTCATCACGTAGAACCGCAGTTCCTGCAAATGCTCGCGATAGTATCCGGCTATAAGTTGTTTATCAGGTTTCAGCATCTCGATCATAAATCGTCAAATAAGTGCTTTCGCATCCGCAAAGATAGTGATTATTTTCATCCCGTGCAAGATTTTCAGGGAGTTTTTTCGCAAGAAACGGCAAATGAAACAAAAAAAGGGTATAAATGAAACATCAGAGACAGTAATGCTGGCACGATATTTGCATCATACAAGGCAAAAAGACAGAAACAACAAAAAGAAACGATTATGCAGAAAGGTAACATCGGGGTTACGACAGAGAACATTTTCCCCGTGATCAAAAAGTTCTTGTATTCAGACAATGAGATATTCCTCCGCGAGATAGTATCCAACGCGGTGGACGCCACTCAGAAGCTCAAGACCCTGCAGGAGAAGGGCGACTTCAAAGGCGACATGGGCGACCTGACAGTGCACGTCACCCTGGACGCCGACAAGGGCACACTGACAGTCAGCGACCGCGGTATCGGTATGACGGAGGAGGAGATCGACAAGTATATCAACCAGATCGCCTTCTCGGGTGTCAACGACTTCCTCGACAAGTATAAGGACAACGCCAATAATATCATCGGCCACTTCGGACTCGGCTTCTACTCGGCCTTCATGGTGAGCAAGAAGGTGGAGATCATCACCCGCTCCTACAAAGACGGCGCCAAGGCCGTAAAATGGAGCTGCGACGGATCGCCCGAATTCACCATCGAGGAAACGGACAAGGCCGACAGAGGATCAGACATCGTGATGTATATCGACGACGACTGCAAGGAGTTCCTCGAGAAATACAGGATACAGACGCTGCTCAACAAATACTGCAAATTCATGGCAGTACCCATCGCCTTCGGCAAGAAGACGGAATGGAAGGACGGCAAACAGGTCGACACCGACGAGGACAATATTATAAATAATGTAGAGCCGCTGTGGACCAAGGCCCCGAGCACCCTGAAGGACGAAGACTACAAGAAGTTCTACCAGGAGCTCTACCCCATGCAGGACGAGCCTCTCTTCTGGATCCACCTCAACGTAGACTACCCCTTCAACCTCACCGGAATCCTCTACTTCCCCCATATCAAGTCGAATATCGAACTGCAGAGGAACAAGATACAGCTGTTCTGCAACCAGGTGTTCGTCACCGACCAGGTGGAAGGCATCGTTCCCGACTTCCTCACCCTGCTCCACGGCGTCATCGACTCGCCCGACATCCCTCTCAACGTCAGCCGCAGCTATCTTCAGAGCGACGCCAACGTGAAGAAGATATCTACATATATCACCAAGAAGGTCAGCGACCGCCTGCAGTCGATCTTCAAGGACGACAGGAAAGACTTCGAGAGCAAGTGGGATCTGCTGAAGATATTCATCAACTACGGAATGCTCTCCGAGGAGTCGTTCTACGACCGTGCCAAGGACTTCGCCCTAATGAAGGATACCGAGGGCAAGTATTTCACCTTCGAGGAGTATAGGAACCTCATCAAGGACGAGCAGACCGACAAGGACGGCAACCTCATCTATCTGTATGCCAACAACAAAGAAGAGCAGTATTCGTATATCGAGGCTGCAAAGGCCAAGGGCTACAGCGTGCTGCTGCTCGACGGACAGCTCGACGTACCGGTGATCTCGATGCTCGAGCATAAGTTCGAGAAGAGCCGTTTCACACGTGTCGACGCCGACATCATCGACCGTCTGATCGTGAAGGGCGACCTCAACAAGACAGACCTCGACGACGACCACCGTGACAATTTGTCAGCAGTGTTCCGCACTCAGATGCCAAAAATTGACAAAGTGGAATTCAATGTCGAGGTGCAGAGCCTCGGAGAACAGAACCAGCCGGTGATGATTACCCAAAGCGAATATATGCGCCGTATGAAAGAGATGAGCCAGTTCCAGCCGGGAATGAGCTTCTACGGACAGATGCCGGACTCGTATACGCTGGTACTCAACAGCGACCATCCTCTCATCAAGGGAGTGGTCAGCGATACCGACTCGGCCGTCGGCGAGGCCCTCAAGCCGATTGTCGGAGAGATAAAAGGCCAGCAGGCCCGTCTGGCGGCTCTCCATCAGAGTCAGAGTGGCAAGAAGCCCGAGGAGATAACACAGGAGGAGCGCGACGACGTGAAGGACACCGAGAAGGCTATCAGCGAACAGAGGGAGAAGAAGACGGTCGTGATCGGCGACTATGCCAAGGATAACAAGATCGTGCATCAGCTCATCGACCTGGCTCTGCTGCAGAACGGTATGCTCAAGGGTGCAGCCCTCGACGCATTCGTCAAGAGATCTGTCGACATGATCAAGTGAAAAATGGCTCCGGAAAGTAAAAAAGTATAAAAAATTACACTTTTAGATAAAAAAAAGAGCGAAAAATTTGGTGGATTCAAAAAAAGTCCGTACCTTTGCACTCGCAAAACAGGAATGATGGCTCGAAAGGCTCCCTAGCTCAACTGAATAGAGCATCTGACTACGGATCAGAAGGTTGCGGGTTTGAATCCCTCGGGAGTCACGAAAAAAAACATTAATAATATAGTTCACAAGTATCTTAGTATCAAGGACTTGTGAACTTTTTTTTATATGCATATTTGTTATTTTTCAAAAAAAATCGCTGATATTACAAAATTATTTTTTAAATTTGCGACATATTTTCAAAATCACATTTTGAATTATGATAGATAAGTTGTTATTGAAACAGTTCGAATTGGAGTTGAGATTCAAGATATCATAATCCTTTATTTCTCCGCTCTCAGATGCGGCAGCGACAGCCGGTATTTCACCGCGAAATACCTTATCAGGCAGACCACGGCGAAGGTAGCCGCCACGGTGATCTCCTCGTCGATACCGAGGGCGTACATCATCCAGTAGACACATCCCCCCGCAACGCAGGCCATGGCATATATCTCCTTGCGGAATATCAGAGGGACGCAGTTGAGGAAGATATCCCTCATTACGCCCCCAGCCGAGCCCGTGATACATCCCATGATTATCGCCACCCAGAACGGTTGTCCGTAGGCCAGTGACTTCTGTATTCCGGCGATGGTGAAGAGAGCCAGTCCGAGGGTGTCGAAGACCAGCCAGGTATGGTTGAACCTGTGCACATACTTATGCATCATCACCATGAAGACGAGCGCCAGAGCCGTACAGAGCACATATATCGGAGTCGTCATCCAGAAGGGGGTAGCCCCGAGCATGATATCACGGATAGTACCGCCCCCGATAGCCACGACAAACCCGCACACATAGCCCCCGAACCAGTCGAAGTGCTTGTATGCGGCTAGGCGGATGCCGGAGATGGCGAATGCGAAGGTACCGACAAACTCGATGACCTGCTGCAGCGTCGTAATCGTTATTTCTTCTGACATCGGAAGATCATCACCTTTTATTATACCATATTCACGGGCTCCCCGTCGAGGAAAGCTTTGACGTTAGCCACCGACACGTCGAGCAGTCTCTGGCGCGCCTCTTTTGTGGCCCACGCGATATGCGGGGTGATATATGCGTTGGGAGCTGAGAAGAGAGGGTTGTCGGCCGAGGGAGGCTCCTGGCACATCACGTCTGCGCCGTAGGCCCCGAGGTGTCCGCTCAGGAGAGCGTCGGCCACATCTTTCTCGTTGACCAGCGGTCCTCGGCTGGTATTGATAAGTATCGCCCCTTCTTTCATCTTCGCCAGAGTGGAAGCGTTGATCATCTCGCGTGTGTCATCGGTGAGAGGACAGTGGAGGGAGAGGATATCGCTGGTGCTGAGAAGACCGTCGAGGGTGGTTTTCTGCACCCCTTCGGGCAGGTCGACGGAGTTTTTCGACGTCAAGGCGAAGACATCCATCCCGAAGAACCGTGCGATGCGGGCCACGCGCTGCCCGTTGTTTCCCAATCCTACAATGCCTATCGTCTTGCCGGAGAGCTCGGTGAGGGGTGTGTCCCAGTAACAGAAGTCTTTGTTGCCGCTCCACCGTCCCTTTCTGTTTTCCTCGGTATAGTGCTCCACCCTGTTGGTGATCGCCAGTATCAGGGCGAAGGTGATCTGCGCCACGCTGTCGGCGCTGTATGCCGGCACGTTGCACACGGTGATACCCCTCTTGTGGGCCGCCTCGGTATCGATGATATTATATCCCGTGGCCAACACCCCGATATACTTCAGCCTCGGCAGTGCCGCCATCCTGGTGTCGTCGAAAGGCACCTTGTTGGTAATGATAATCTCAGCGTCTTTCGTTCTTTCGTCAAAATCGTCGGCGGTGGTGCGAGGGAAAATCTCCACGTCGCCCAAAGCCTTCAGCGGCTCCCACGAGAGGTCGCCCGGGTTCATTGCATACCCGTCTAAAACTACAATTTTCATAATTACTTTTTTTCGTCGTTAAATCTTTCGCCCCAGCATTGTATCATCTGTCTGTAAAGTTTCTCCTCGGCGGGAGAGTGCTGCGGCATCCATATTCTGTTGTCTTTTATCGTATCTGGAAGATATTGCTGCGGAGTGAAGTTACCCGGATAGTCGTGGGGATACTTGTATCCGTCGTGATACCCGAGATCTTTCATCAGCTTGGTAGGAGCATTACGGAGATGGAGCGGCACGGGCTGGTTGCCTGTCTGTCTGACCAGCGACAGGGCCGCGTCGACACCCAGATAAGCAGAGTTACTCTTCGGGCTGCAGGCGAGGTATACGGTAGCCTCGGCGAGGGCGATACGGCCTTCGGGCCATCCTATCTTCATCACCGTGTCGAAGGCGGCGTTGGCGAGCAGCAGGGCGTTGGGGTTGGCGAGCCCCACATCTTCCGAGGCACTGATGACGAGGCGGCGGGCGATGAACTCAGGCTCTTCCCCACCCTCTATCATACGGGCCAGCCAGTAGAGCGCCGCGTCGGGGTCGCTGCCCCGGATGCTCTTTATGAACGCCGAGATGATATCGTAGTGCATGTCGCCTCCCTTGTCGTAGGCCAGAGGGTTGCGCTGAAGCCTCATCTCCACCATATCGTCGGTGATTACCAGTTCCTCGTCGCTCGACGACTCCACCACGAGCTCCAGTATGTTGAGCAGCTTGCGTGCGTCGCCTCCGCTGTAACGGATCATCGCCCCGTAGTCGGCCACGGTGATCTTCCTTTCCCGCAGTTCCTTGTCGGTAGTTATCGCCCTGTCGACAAGTTTCACGAGGTCATCCTTCTCCAAAGGCTTGAGCACATACAACTGGCATCTGGAGAGCAGCGGCCGTATCACCTCGAAGGAAGGGTTCTCGGTGGTGGCGCCGATAAGTGTCACGACGCCCTTCTCCACGGCCCCGAGCAGAGAGTCCTGCTGGCTCTTGCTGAAACGGTGAATCTCGTCGATGAAAAGGATGGGACTGGGGGAATCGAAGAAGCGGCTGTGTTTCGCCTTGTCGATAACCTCTCTGACATCCTTCACGCCGCTTGTCACGGCGCTGAGGGTGAAGAAGGGAGCGTTGAGCCGCGAGGCCACGATCTGCGCCAGGGTGGTCTTTCCCACCCCCGGCGGCCCCCACAATATGAAGGAGGTGATTCTTCCCGCCTCGATCATGTTGCGCAGCACGGCTCCGGGGCCCACGAGGTGCTCCTGTCCGATATACTCGTCAAGCGTCTTCGGACGCATTCTTTCTGCCAATGGTTCGTTCATATTGGATACAAAATTAAAAAATAAATGCCAAACATAAAAATTTCCGCTGAAAAACTTGCTAATAAAAAATAAAGTATATACTTTTGCAGTCGGAAAGACAAAAAAAAGATTGGAAATATGAAAAAAGACAAGAAAGCGATGTCACTGAAATCCCTTACCAAAAGTGCGGTGTGGGATGTGCAGGAGAACGACATCTTCCGCATGTTGCAGTCAGCGTGCAAGGAGGCCGAGATTAAAGACAGCATCCCCAGATATCTGGACATCATCCGCAGCGCCTTTATGCTGGAAGAGGTGAAGGTAGACAAACCGGAGATAAGGAAGAAGATCGAGGCGAGAGGATTCAAGATTCAGGAGATCAGCATCGACGAGAACAACAAGAGGATTATCGCCCTGAAGAAGAAGGCTATCGCGAGAGTCACCGACCTGACCTACGAGAACATACGCCACATCTCGGCGGCTCAGCTTCTGGAGGTTATCGACAAGAACTTCGGAGGCGGCTGGGACTCGCTGTCGCAGAGCATCCAGGATATCATCATCTCGGGCTTCGACATCAGCACGTCGACGCTGCCGAAGGAGAACGCCCACAGCGGCATGTACAAGAAAAAGGTAGCCGACGGCTACGAGGTGCTCGAGATAAAGAAGGGCAACTGGGTGGAGTCGATTTTCGCCAAGGAAAAGCCCGCGCCCGAGAAGATTACACTGAAGGTGGAGCACCGCGACGAAGACGCTATCCCCGAGGACGATTACAACAAACCCGAGGAGGATGAGCTACCCGAGAATTTCGGAGACGACATCACCGAAGAGAACTACAGCACCACTTTCGAAATCGAGGAAGATCCCGAGGCGGAGGCTGAAGAGGCAGGATACGACGAAGAATAAAAAATACAAACTCACGACTTACTATTCCGCTGCCGGAATAGTAAGTTTCCTCAGATCATAATAGGAACCGTTGTAGATATTGAAGTCTACATACCCCTTTATACCTGGCAGTTTGCCGCAATCGGTATGCTGCCAGAACTTCCATTCGCCCTTATATTCCACCTTGTTGACGTAATAATGGGCTATCCAGTAGGGATACTGGTCGAACACCTCTTCGTTGAGGTATTTCTCTTTGAACTTGTAATAGGTGTATATAATAGGTTTCACATGATATCTGTCCTCGACGATATGGAGCCACAGCAGGATGCTCTGCTGGAAATCCTCGACGCTGACGTCGGCCGGTTTGTGCTCCACATCGAGCACGGGAGGCAGGTCGCCCTCCTCGAGCGACACCATCTGCAGGAAGTGGGCCGCCTGTTCGCGGGCTGTGCTCTTATTACTCCAGAAATGATAGGCGCCTCGTATGAACCCGTATTCCCTGGCCTGATAGAAATTGTCGATGAAGCATTCGTCGACCTTGCTCTTGCCCTCCGTCGCCTTGATGAGGATGAATCGGATTGGACACTTGTTGATCTTCGCGTCCTTAAGTTCCTCCCAGTCGATAGTGCCCTGGTAGTGGCTGATGTCGATGCCGTGTATCTCATATCCCTCGGGGTACGACACGTCACCGTAGAGAGCCCTCCACCGGAATCCCGTCGGTCCGACGAAGAAATAATAGAACGCCCAGATATATCCCAGGGCTATCAGAGCGCCCCCGAGCCAGTAGGTCCACGACGGGGCTTTCTGCAGCAGCCTTACGAATATATTCGGGCGCTTGTGTTTCACAGGAGAACGATAAGCGCGGCCTTCGCCGGGTTTGCGCCTCGACGAAGACCGGCCTTTGCTGTTTGACGTTCTTCTGTTGTTATCTGTCATTTACTTGCTCTGTTCGAGTGCGAGAGTCTTTGTCGGCTGGTCGCATACCTCTGCCGGTCCCCAGTACTGGATAGGGCCGGGATAAACGAAGCATGTCTCCTTGGCCCATCTGTCTCTTACGGCAGCGAAGGCCTTGAAGGGCTTGCCGTCGAGTTCTACGAGAGCCTTGCGGATCACCGGCTTCATCTCACCGTTGCGCTTCTCCATGTTCATCATCATCGTGATAGGCACACCACCTGCGATCCACTCCTCGGCGGGAGCAGTGGTATTTTTCACGATGGCCATATATCCGGTCTTGCCGTTGGCGATGAGCTGTGCTGCGCTGGTACCGAGGGCGTAGCAGTAGTCTGCGTCGAAGTTCGACGGAGCGGCGCAGCGTCCCTCGTATCCGAAGAAGTGGTGCTGTGCGGCGAACTTACCGACATACTTGCCTTCCTTGGTCCATTTTGCGAGCTGGGCCTCAACCATATCGGAGAGCAGCTTTTCTGTTTCGATGAGCGATACCTGCACGTTGCCGTGGGGATCGCGGTCGAGGGAGAGCTGGCGCGCCACCTCCTCGGGAAGTGTCACGAAGGTATCCTTGTTGGCCTCCGACAGATGGCTGATGATATATTCGCGCTGCGCCTCCTTGTCGAGATCCTTGTAGTCTGCGCCGTGAGCTGCGAGCAGGTCGTTGAGCTCTTCGATAAGACGTCCGATGGCCGGGATGAACTCGATAAGTCCCTCGGGAACGATGACAGTACCGAAGTTAAGACCCTGCGAAGCACGATAGGCCACAACCTCGCAGAGCTGCTCCACAATCTGGTTGAGGGTCATATCCTTGGCTTCCACCTCCTCGCTGATGAGGCATACGTTGGGCTGGCATTGCAGGGCGCACTCCAGTGCGATATGGCTGGCGGAACGGCCCATCACCTTGATGAAGTGCCAGTATTTGCGTGCGGAGTTGCAGTCGCGCTCGATATTACCGATAAGCTCGGAGTAAGTCTTGCAGGCTGTGTCGAATCCGAAAGATGTCTCTATCTGGTCGTTCTTCAGGTCGCCGTCGATAGTCTTAGGACAACCGATCACCTGTACGCCGTAGTTCTTAGCTGCATAGTATTCTGCCAGCACGCAGGCGTTGGTGTTGGAGTCGTCGCCACCGATAATCACGATAGCCTTGATACCCAGTTCCTTGATAATCTCGTAGCCCTTCTCGAACTGGTCCACCTTCTCCAGTTTGGTACGTCCCGAACCGATGATGTCGAAACCTCCGGTATTTCTGTAATCATTGAGATATTCCTCAGTGATTTCCATATAGTTATGGTCTACGAGACCGCCGGGTCCGAGGATAAAACCATAGAGACGGTTTTCGGGGTTGAGCGACTTGATCTCGTCGAAGAGACCGCTGATGACGTTGTGTCCGCCGGGAGCCTGTCCGCCGCTGAGGATCACACCGACATTCATCCTTTCGTAGTTTCTCGTCTCACCCGAAACAAACTCGACGAGAGGCATTCCGTAAGTGTTGGGGAATAGTTTCTTGATTTCTTCCTGATTGTCCACACTCTGTGTGGGAGCACCTTCTTTGATCTTCACAGTACCCTGAAGAGCCTTCGGCAGCTTAGGCTGGTATGCGGCTCTCGCGATTTGCAAAGCACTTTTTTCCATTGTCTTAATTTATTGTTTTGATAATTACTATTGTTTCTCTACAAATACACATTCTGTAACCGGCTGCAAAAGTAGCTATTTTCTGCGAGATAAACAAAAAAATGGGGTAAAATGTTAGAGAAATATCAGTTTTATAAGTGTTTTAAAGTTTTTTTTGACTTAAAACATTGCATCTTTCATTTTTTATTATTACATTTGTGCAGTAATTAATTAATAATGGAGGAGTACAAGATTATGACAAGCAGAAAGAATTTGAAAAAACAGGTGAATTACATCTGCAGCGAGCTGTTCGCCGAATGTATCGCGGCATCGCTGTACAGTACCAAAGCGCCGCAGGAGAATGTCGACACCCTGCTGAAGTCTATCCTGACAATACATCAGGACTTCATCGGCAGGATTTCTCATGTGGAACCCGGCATGGCGCCCAAGGCTTATTTCAAGAGCCTGATCGAGGATTTCAACAAGCAGGTCGGGGAGATTGTCGACCAGATCTGCAATATGAACTAAATAAAACAGAATGATAAAAAAGATTTGTCGCTGGATATTATACAAACGCCTGGGGTGGACGAAGAATGTCACCGTGACCCACCCCGACAAGTACATCATCGCATTGGCTCCGCATACCAGCAACTGGGACTTGTTTCTCGGTCAGTGCTATATGAGGGCGGAGGGTTTCCATTGCAATTTCCTTATGAAGAAGGAGTGGTTTTTCTGGCCGCTGGGACCGATATTCAGAAGAATGGGAGGCATTCCGGTATATCGCCAGAAGAAGACCCACATGACCGACAGCATCGCCGAGACAGCGAAGAACGCCGGTTCTTTCGCCTTGTGTATCACGCCTGAGGGCACCCGGTCGAAGAATCCCGACTGGAAGAAGGGCTTTTATTTCATCGCCCTGAAAGCCGGTATTCCGATACTGCTCTACGGCGTCGACTACGAGAAAAGGGAGATAACATGCACCGAGGCCTTCGTCCCCACCGGGGATGTAGACAACGACCTTCGCCACATCAAATTGTATTATAAGGATTTCAAGGGAAAATATCCCGAGAATTTCGATTTAGGAGAACTTTAAATGCGTATATATAAATATCTGATATTCACAATACTGATTCCGGCGATAACATCATTGTCGGTATTCGCTGACAACAACAGACTGAAAAAACAGTGGGGCAATATCGAATACGACGGGGAACCGTGGGTAAAAAACGAATCGAGACCCTACAAGATAAAGAAAGGACTATACAACCGTCACATCTCCCTCTGGGCGTCGCACGGATACTATTACAACAAATCGGAAGACCAGTGGAAGTGGCAGCGCCCTCTGCTCTACGGCACAAGAGAGGATCTGTTCACACAGACCATCGTGCTGCCCTACCTCATCCCGATGCTAGAGAACGCCGGATGCACGGTGTTCACTCCGAGGGAGAGAGACTGGCAGACCGACGAGTATATCATCGACAACGACTACAGTTTCTCGCCGCAGGGATTCACCGCCGGAGACTATAAGGAGGAAGACAACGGGGTGCAGTACTGGACCAACACACCCGACAAGGGATTCGCCGGACACAGAGGCAGTTATATCAACGGAGAGAATCCTTTCACGCAAGGTACGGCACGACAGGCGCAGACCACCAAAAGCAAGAAAAACGTCAGTTCCGTGTCTTATCGACCCAACTTCGCCCGCAGCGGCAGATATGCCGTATACGTGAGTTATCAGACTCAGAAACACAGTGTGGAAGACGCACACTACACAGTATACCATAAAGGTCAGGAAACGAAGATCACCGTCAACCAGAAGATGGGCGGCGGCACTTGGGTGTATATCGGCACATACGACTTCGATGACGGCAGCAACGACTACAACCGCGTGGTACTGACCAACTACAGCAAACAGAAGAAAGGCGTCGTCACCACTGATGCGGTGCGCTTCGGAGGCGGTATGGGCAACATCCGGAGAGGATATACCAGCAGCGGTTATCCCCGGGCTCTCGAGGGAGCGAGATACTATGCGCAGTGGGCCGGAATGCCGGAGAAGATATACAACGGCAGGAAGGGCGAGGACGACTATTCCGACGATATTAACACCCGTCCGCTGATGACGAACTACATGGCCGGAGGATCGGTATTCGCACCTTCCATCGACGGTCTCGGAGTGCCTCTCGAACTGTCGCTGGCCGTCCACAGCGACGCCGGGGCGGCGAAAGACCACAAGTCTATCATCGGATCGCTGTCGATATGCACCACCAACTTTAACGACGAAAGACTCAATTCCGGAGCATCGCGATTCATGTCGAAAGACTTCGCGTCGGCATTGCTCGACAACCTGACCAGCGACATGAGGATCTTCAACGGATTCTGGAACAAACGGCAGCTGCTCGACAAGAACTACGCCGAGACACGTCTGCCCGAGATACCGTCGGCCATCATCGAGATGCTATCGCACCAGAACTTCCCCGATATGCTGGTTGCACAGGATCCGGCGGGTAAGTTCGCCATCGCCAGATCGCTCTATAAGACGATCCTCGAATTCGTCAGCGAACAGCATGGCGACAAGTATCAGGTGACTCCCCTCACACCGGGCAACTTCAGCGTCACAATAAAAAACAAAAAGGCTCATCTGGAGTGGACGGAGACGGAAGACCCCTCGGAACCGTCGGCAAAAGCCAAGGGATACATCGTATACACAGCCCCCGGTTCGGCCGGTTTCGACAACGGCAAATACGTGAAGAACAAGAGCTATACCGACATCAGCATCGAGCCGGGAGTGGTATACAACTTCAAGGTGGCTGCCGTAAACGACGGTGGGGAGAGTTTTCCGACCGAAGTGCTGTCGGTATGCTATCATCCGGAGGCTTCGAAGACTGTGATGATAGTCAACGGATTCCACAGACTGTCGTCGCCGGCGGTGGTGAACAACGCCCTGAACCGCGGTTTCGTGTTCGAAGACGACCCCGGGGTGACCTACGGTCCCACCCTCGGCTGGGGCGGCGACCTGACGGGAAAGAAGATCGCCGGTAATGACTTCGACTATGTCACCACGCACGCCAACGCCATCAGCGCATCAGGAAAATACAACATCATCAGTTGCGGTTCGAAGGTGTTCTCCGCCGGACTCCTCAGCATGCAGGGAGTGTCGATGGTAGACCTCATCCTCGGACTGGAGAAGAACGACGGTCATTCGCTGATACAATACAAAACCTTCGCCCCCGCGATGAGAGAAAAGATAAAGGCATACCTCAACAAGGGAGGACGTCTGATGGTAAGCGGCTCGTACGTGGGATCCGACATGGCCCACCCCGACGAGAAGGAGTTCCTCCGCGACTGTCTGCACCTGAGCTGCGACTCGACGATGAAGGGCGTCGCCAACGACACGATACGAGGCATGGGGACTGACTTCACCATCATCCGCAATCTCAACGGCTATCACTATGCCGCAACCTCACCGGATATCCTCGACCCCGTGGAGCCCGCGATATGCGCTCTGCAGTACGGGGATTTCAGCAGCGCCTGCGTGGCATTCTCCGACAACAGACACCGCACGTTCACCATGGGATTCCCCTTCGAGTGTATCAGCGACGAGAAAAAGCAACAGGCGATAATGAGCGGAATACTCAAATATCTATTACAATAAAACCTTATTAACCCTACAGACTATGTACAAGATTCAGACAAACGCGACAGGTACAAGAAGCATCAACATCACCGATGCACACCTGGAGACAGTGGAGAAATTCGACCTCTTCAAAGGTCTTATCGACAGTAACGGATACGTGGACGAAGCAGTGCTCGACAAACTGAAGCTCAACATCCGTTCGCTCCTCGAGTCGGAAGCGGGAAAAGACAAGGAACTCCTCGACCTCTGTCTAGACGTGATTTACAACTCTAATATGAAAGCCTACGGACTGCAGCAGCTGGTATTGCTCTACATCAACTGGAAGAACAAGAGAGACACCGGACTGGATATCACCAAGCGGGCCGTCCAGGGCACACCATTCAACTGATGAAGGAATACAGACTGACGGATTTTCTGCCCACTACCAAGAAGGAAGTGGAACTGCGGGGCTGGGACCAGCTCGACGTCATCCTCTTTTCCGGCGACGCATACGTAGACCATCCCTCCTTCGGCGCCGCCGTGATAGGACGCACGCTGGAGGCCCACGGATACAAGGTGGCCATCGTCCCCCAGCCCGACTGGCACGGTGACTACCGCGACTTCAAAAAACTGGGACGGCCGAGGCTCTTCTTCGGTATCTCTCCCGGTGCGATGGACTCGATGGTAAACAGATACACCGCCAACCGGCGTCTGCGGTCGGAAGACGCCTACAGTCCCGACGGCCGTCACGACATGCGTCCCGACTATCCGTCGATAGTATACACCAAGATACTCAAGGATCTGTTCCCCGACATACCGGTGGTTCTCGGAGGGATAGAAGCCTCGATGCGGCGCATCACACACTACGACTACTGGCAGGACTCGCTAAGGAAATGCATTCTCTGCGACTCGGGGGCCGACATTATAATATACGGTATGGGCGAAAAGCCTATCGTGGATATCGCCAAGGCCATAGAGAGCGGTATGCCGATAAAGCAGATCAGGGATATCCCGCAGACAGTATACCTCTGCCGGAAAGAAGAGATACCGGGAGGGATAAAGGAGAGCGACATCGTATTGCACAGTCATGAGGAATGTCTGAAAAACAAAAAAGCCCAGGCGGAGAATTTCCGTCATGTGGAAGAAGAGTCGAACAAGATTCACGCCCAGAGAATGCTGCAGGCTGTCGACGGGCGGTTCACGGTGGTCAATCCCCCCTACCCTCCGATGACGACGGAAGAGATAGACTGGTCATTCGACCTCCCCTATACCCGTCTTCCACACCCCAAATATAAAGGCAAGAGGATCCCGGCTTTCGACATGATTAAGTTTTCCGTCAACCTCCACCGCGGGTGTTTCGGGGGTTGCGCATTCTGTACCATCTCCGCCCACCAGGGCAAGTTTATCGCCTCGAGGAGCAAGGAGAGCATCATCAGGGAGGTGAAGAAGATTATCGAGATGCCGGACTTCAAGGGATACATCTCCGACCTGGGAGGGCCGTCGGCCAATATGTATGCCATGGGGGGCAGAAACAAGAATATCTGCGAACACTGCAAACGGCCGTCGTGTATCAATCCGCAGATATGTCCCAACCTGAATACCGACCTCGGCCCCCTGCTCGACATATACCGCAGCGTAGACAGTCTGCCTGGGATAAAGAAGAGTTTTATCGGATCGGGAGTGAGATACGACCTCTTGTTACATAAGAGCAAGGACGAGAAGGTGAACGCCGCAGCGAGGGAATATACCCGCGAACTGATATGCAAACATGTCAGCGGACGACTTAAGGTGGCTCCCGAACATACCAGCGACAGGGTACTCAAACTGATGCGCAAGCCATCGTTCGAACAGTTCGAGGAGTTCAAGCGCATCTTCGACAGAATCAACGAGAAAGAGAAACTCAACCAGCAGATCATCCCCTACTTCATCAGCAGTCATCCCGGATGTCGCGAAGAGGATATGGCAGAGCTCGCCGTGAAGACAAAACGGCTGAACTTCCACCTCGAACAGGTGCAGGACTTCACCCCGACACCCATGACGGTAAGTACGGAAACATGGTATACCGGATATGATCCGTATACCCTCGAACCGGTGTTCTGCGCCAAGAGCCAGAAGGAAAAACTGGCGCAGCGGCAGTTCTTCTTCTGGTATAAGCCCGAGGAGAGGAGAAACATCGAAAACGAACTGAGGAAGATCGGCAGGCCGGATCTCATCCCACTCTTGTATGAAGGTACCGGAGGCTGGCAGCATCCCCGCGGGGCATCCAAAAAGAAATACGATGATACAGATAATAGAAAAACAGACAACAGGAAAAAAGTTGCAGGAGACAAACGAGGACGGAATGGTGATAACGGAAAGCCATATCGCCGTAATCGACGGTAGCACCTCGAAGACGACGTTCCGCTTCGACCCTGAAGTCACCAACGGCAGATTCGCGATGCAGACTGTCGCTGCGTTTATCGGGAGAATGAACCGCGACATCACCTGCGAAGAGTTCTGCGAGCGGATCACCCTGCATTTCCACGATATATATGAGGAGCACGGCATGACTGACGAGATGCAGAATCATCCCGAATGCCGCCCCACCTGCTCGGCAGTGATATACAGTGATTATCACCGTCAGGTGTGGATGATCGGCGACTGCCAGTGTATCATCGACGGCAGATATTACGACAATCCGAAACCGATAGAGGAAAGAAATGCCGCCATAAGGTCGGAATATCTCCAGAAACTGCTGTCACACGGCAATATCAGCATCGACGATATCCGCAGTAACGATATCGGAAGAAAACAGATCACCGAGGGACTCTTCGAATCGACAAGACAGCAAAACAAGACATTCTCAGTTATCGACGGTACTCCTATTCTCACGGAGAAGGTCGTCGTCATCGATATCGACGAAAAAGAGGACGGAAACACATCACACGAAATAATCCTCGCATCTGACGGATATCCGTTTCTGAGGCCCACCCTGGAAGAAAGCGAGGCACGGCTGAAGACACTCCTCTCCGACGACCCGCTGCTCATCCGTGACTTCAAAGCGACGAAGGCATGGATGGCCGGAAACAAGAGTTTCGACGACAGAACATACATCAGAGCACACATTTCCACACGATAATTGTGTCGTTTGGAAAAAAAGTGTTATCTTTGCACTCAAAACCGAATATATAACATCTAACTGACAAATATTATGGGAAAAAGAATTGCTATCGCAATGATGACAGCCACACTGACAGCGACATGCAGTATGGCTCAGTTGTCGATGACTATCGACGCCAATCAGAGAGGACCGGAGATATCTCCGTATCAGTATGGTCTGTTCTTCGAGGAGATCAACCACGCCGGTGACGGCGGCCTCTACGCCGAGATGGTACAGAACAGATCGTTCGAAGACGACAAGGAGAAGGCTGTACACTGGTCGGAGATAGCTCCGTCGGGAGCCCAGGTGGAGACATCTCTGACAAGCACAAACCTGATGAACAACGCGCAGAAGAGAGCCCTGAAAGTTGATGTCACCGGTGCTTCGGTACAGACTCCGGCAGGTGTGGCCAACGAAGGCTACTGGGGAATGAAGTTCCGCCGCGACTCCACCTACACTCTCACGCTGTGGGCCAAGACAGGGAAGAAGAAACTGAAAAACAAACTGATAGCCAGGCTGTTGGACGAGAAAGGGAATACTGTCGGAGAGGCTGCTATCAGCGGTGAGATAAACAGCAAAAAATGGAACAAACTGACCGTCGCAGTGAAGGCCACCGGCAATGCCGACAAGGGTTCGCTCGCCATCCTCGCCACCAAGGACGAGACCATCTATCTCGACATGGTATCACTGTTTCCGTATACATGGAAAGGCCGCAAAAACGGTATGAGGCCCGACCTTGCACAGTTGCTCGCCGACACTAAGCCCACCTTTCTCCGCTTCCCCGGAGGATGCTATGTGGAGGGAGAGATCGCGATGGAGAATTCCTTCAGATGGAAGGAAACAATCGGTCCTATCGAATGCCGTCCGGGACATCTTAACGCCAACTGGCGCTACTACTCCACCGACGGACTCGGATTCGACGAATACCTGCAGCTGAGCGAAGATCTCGGGGCCGCCCCCCTTTTCGTCGTCAGCGTCGGTCTGGGTCACGGATTCACCGTCCCTATGGCTGATGTCGACACCCTGGTGCAGAATGCTCTCGACGCCATCGAATATGCCAACGGCGACGCCTCGACATTCTGGGGCGCAAAGAGAATAGCCAACGGTCATCCGGCTCCCTACAACCTTAAGTTTATCGAGATCGGTAACGAGAACTATCAGGCAGACGCACGCCAGCAGAGCGAAGACTACCCCGAGAGATACTACCGTTTCTACAAAGCCATCAAGGAGAAATATCCCGAGATTATCACCATCGGTAATGTCGAGGCATGGGGCACCGACAATCCCTCATGGAGAAACGACTACCCCGTGGAGATGGTCGACGAACATTACTACCGTTCGCACAGCTGGATGAGGGAGAACTACCACAAGTACGACAATTACTCCAGAAAAATCGCGGTATACAACGGTGAATACGCAGCCAACTACGGCGGTACTTACGGTACTTACGGAAATATGAACAGTGCCTTGGGCGAGGCTGTATATATGCTCGGTATGGAAAAGAATTCCGACGTATGCCGCATGGCCAGTTTCGCTCCTATCTTCACTCACGAGATGAATCCCCACTGGCCCTACGATATGATCCACTTCAACGCAGCCAAGAACTTCTGCACCCCGTCGTATTACGTGCAGAAACTGATGGCAAACAATATCGGCAAGCAGAACCTGAAATGGACGGAAGTGCTCCCCGAACCCGAGAGAAAAGCCACGCAGGTGGGTGTCGGTGCATGGGCCACACTGGTAAGCTACGACGATGTGAAGATCACTTCGGACAAGACATCAGCGGCCGATGATTTCTCCAAGGACCTCGGCAACTGGACGAAAGTTAAAGGCTCGTGGAACATATCTTCCGGAGTGTGCTCGCTGCCCGAGGCCGAGGAAGACTGCCGTCTGCTGTTCAGCGACAAGATGCAGTATGACAGTTATTCCTACTCGCTCCGTGCCAGAAAAGACGGCGGCAACGAGGGATTCCTCATCATCTTCGGATATGAGGACAGCAACAACTACTACTGGTGGAATCTCGGCGGTTGGGGCAACCAGCAGCACGGCATCGAGCACTGTGTCAGCGGTGCGAAATCGACCATCTCCACAGCCCCCGGCAGAATCGAGGAAGGACGCTGGTATGATATCCGTATCGACGTGAAGGGCGACTCCGTGAAATGCTACCTCGACGACAAGCTATGCCACAGTTTCGTGATGGCCCGTCCGCAGGAGATATTCCAAAGCTGCCAGATCGACGACGAGAAGGGAGAACTGCTCCTGAAGGTTGTCAACTCCGGTTCCACAGATTATGTCATGGACCTTAATCTCAGGAATATGACAGCACAGAGCGGAACGGTGATAAGATATAAGGGAAAGACAGGTATGGAGGAAAACACCATGGACGAGCCCTTCAATATCATCCCCGACAAGGAGACAGCGCTGAAGAGTGTCAGCAAACTGGACATCCCCGCATTTTCACTTAATATCTTCAGATTCAGACTGAGAAAATAAATATTATTGAAGAAGCCAACTGTACGAGAAAGATAAAGATTACGTACCAGGGGGCTACATATCTGAAGGCACTGGCGAGCAAGGAATACAGCCCGTCGGTGCCTTTAGCCTTTCCCGACAGCAAGGCATAAACCGATCCGGAAAGAGTAAGATAGAAACAAATCACCGGTATCAGGCTCTCGCTGAAACTGCTTGGGAAGAGATGTCCTTCGCTGCTGAGCAGCAATGCGTGAGGCACTGCCGTGAGCAACAGCATGACGATGACAATCACCACCGTCTCAATACCCACAACCCACAGCGCCACACGGCTCCGGAAAGGCAGCCGTTGTCCTCTCAGCCGCTGCAGCAGAGCCTCGGGAAGACCGCTTCCCTGCATCGCACCCCATGCGATAGTACACAGCAGAAGCCATACGAGAGGCGTCGATGCCAGGTTATCGGTGAAATGACCGAAGAACCATCGCAGCCCTTCGCCCGAAAGAAGGGAACGCATCACCGGTGTGGCTCCGCCGGCCGAATTGACGAGCCACGACAGGATAATCACCGCTATCTGCAGGATTATCAGTGTCCACAGGGTGACGCCCCATATCTTTCTAATCATATTGTCATTCTTCATCCGGAACGAGATTGTCGATATCGAGGATACGCAGTTCGAGAGCTCTCACCACCAGCCGGGTGGCATTCACACCCACCCTGCCGTTACCGCCGGGGAAGAGTTTCTGCACCAGTTCGTTCTGTCGTTTTTCGAGACTCTTCACTCCGAATGGCATCCCCCTGAGCTGTGTTATCATCTCCTTGGTATATCCCAGGGCCAGATGACGGAGGAAGCGCTCGTCGTATTCGTCGATCTCATAATTCACAAAAGCCTCCTGCCGCACGATGTTCTCACCTACGGAATGCTTGAACCTGTCGACGATCTTTTCCAGTATCGGCTGGTTGAAGACGAGGCGTTTGCCTTCCATCACGCTCCTCACATCGCTTCTCGTAAGCAGTTCGCCGCTCTTGAGGATAATACCGTCGGCCCCGGCGTCGAGGACGTCGACCCACAATTTCTCGTTGAGAATCTCTCCGGTGAAGATCAGTACCTTGACATTAGGACGCGTGTCTTTCGTTCGGCGGCATATCTCGACCCCCACCGTCGTCGACCCTCCGAGACCAAGGTCGAGGAGCACGAGGTCGGGCTCATGTTCCTTCATCAGTTTCCAGTACGATACCTCATCGTCGGCGGTACCGATGATTTCCGCTTCGGGTATGTCATTCTTTATGATGCCCTCGGTGCCTTTCAGTTCCAGGGCCACATCTTCTACTATTATTACTTTGAACTTCTCCATATAGCAATTATTTTCCAGGAAGTGTTATTATTATTTCAGTATTGTTATTCTCGTCGAGCTGTGCCATTATACCGCAACCGCGGCGGTTGGTGAATTCGCCATGGTCGCGCACTATCTGCCTGCATAGCAGGTATGGTATTCTCTCCTTCGCAGGGGTGAAGAGCTCCTTGGCTTCCTCGCCGGAGAGTCTGAGATTGTTCATCAGCACCCTTATCTCCACATAGTGTTCCCTGCCCGTGACGACGGTCTTTGGCTGTTCGTTGTTGTTTTCCTTTTTGAGGATATCAAATAGATACTTGATCATATCCTTGTCGCCAGTTACGGTATGTCCTTCCACATCGATATTTGAGATATGGTATCTCGCATTTTCCGTCTGTGCCACGGCCTGCTTCGTGAGGATGAGATATAGTTCCTTATAGTAAGCCACCACCTCCTCGATGGCCTGCAGGTTGTTTCTGTCGGTCTCCACGAGCTGATGGATGCGGCTGGGATAATACATTGTCTCGTGTTTGAGTGTCGACAGACAGTTGTCGAGTACGCTGTTGCTGATATGCAACTGATTATCCTCCAGCTCGGCCCTTCTCTTTTCGTCTTCGGCAAGTTGGATATGCTCATTCTGTTCGTTCTGCAGCGAGATGCTGGTACGGAGAGATGTGATGATTGCGCTCACGATATTCTTCAGTTCCTGCGGAAAACTCTCCCCTGCCATATTCTCAATAAGACCCAGTTTTTCAGTCGGTTCGGTGTCGTCGAGAAGTATGGCGTTGATCTTGTTCACTTTCTCGAGGCAGAAACGGTAGTAGAGTCTGTGGCGGTAGTAGAGGAAGTAATACGCGGGGAGGATGCTCAGCAGCAGGACAAACAATATCGCGATGGCGATGGTCTTGTTTGTCTCCGACTTCTGCATCATACGGCAGTAATCACCGAGAGTGGAGTCGGAACTGCCCTCCTTGTACAACTGTGTATAGAGATCGTTATGATGTCTGTACAGGGGCCATTTATGAAGAGCGAGGGCCGCCACGGCAGCCTCGTTGTGGAAGTCGGCAGCTATCTCGTAGTAGTCGTTCGACTTGTCGTCGACGATATATTTCTCGCACGAGTCGGCGAACTCCAGAGTCCTTTCGTAAGTACCGTTGAGATTGCTGTAGTAGGCCGAATCGGCGTACATCCCTGCCTTTTCGTTCTGTGCCAAGGCGATATTCGGGATAATCATCAGCAGGAAGAGTATCGCCCGCTGTATACCCTTTGGCAGACGGAAGAAGAAACGGCTTCCGTGTCCTTTCCGGCTCTCCGCATTGATGGAGCAGACGGAGAATATCTGACTTATCTTGCGGTATTTCTCGATGATGCCTTTGCAGTTCATCAATCCGAAGCCGTGTCCACCGTATACCTTATGGTTGAAGATATCCTTCAGTTTGTCTTCCTCGATGCCGCAGCCGGTATCGGCGACACTTATCTCCACGGCGTCGTCGAGTTCACGGGCGCTCACTGCCACCTTCCCCCCCTCGGGAGTAAACTTCCTGGCGTTGTCGGCCAGGGTGTTTATCATGAAGAGGGTGAGAATCCTGTCAGCCTTCACCGTCGCCGTGGTTGGAATCACCTCCAGTTCGATGCCTTTCAGCGAGAATGACATCTTGCCGTGTCCCACGGTGTCGAAGATCTGCTGCAGGGGGAAGCTCTCGATATGCAGTGATATCTGTCCCTGCCGGAGCTGTATCCAGCTGGTCAGTACTCCGTTGTATTCATTGATCTTGTCGGTGAGTTCGTCTACATACTTGAATCTCTCCTCCCTCACCTTCCCGTCTTCGGATGTATCTTTGAGTCTGCTTACCTCATGCGCGATGCGGTCGATAAAGGGGGTGACACTGAGCACGAGCGATATCTTAGCCCTGTTTTCGAGATTCTGCTTTCTGTTGTTCAGGATATGTATCTCGTTGAGCTGTGTCTCCTCGCTGATATCCTCATAACGGTCGGCGAGATCCTGTTGTTTCTCCTGATTCTGCTTCTCCCACTCTTTCAGAGGCTGCATCAGCTCCGACAGTTCCTCTTCGGAATGGTCGTTTCTTCGGAGCCGGTAGAATCTCAGCAGGAGTATCGACAGGAGGAGTATCGCGGCCACCACCGCAGCGAGCATGATATTGAGCTGGTTGGAAGACCTACGGAACTGTTCGGCTCTCGATTCCCAGAATCTGTCCTGCCGGGTGCTGATCTGAAGGTCGAGATATTCGTTGCGGTTGTAGTCGCTCTGCTGTTTGTCGTTAACTCCTGCGTAAGCCACGCTGAGCTGTTCCCTGATGCTCGCCACCAGGTCGGGGGCCTTGTTGATAGTCGTGTTTCTGTTGAGTGCTGTCTGCAGATTGTCGATGCAGCTGGAATAATCACCGATATTGAAGTAGCAGGAAGCGAGGGTGCGGTAGGAACCGGCGATCTGGTATACATCCCCGTATCGCGAAAAGATGTCGACGCTCTGCGATGCCAGCGTTCCGGCGATAAGGCTGTCGGGAAGGTTCTGCACTCCGAGGAAGGTGAGCGCGGGCAGGTTGTTGTTTACCAGTTCCTTTCTGCCTTCGGGGATCATGAAATGTTCGGCCATCGCCTCGAGGCTGTTCGCCTCCCAGAAGGGATAGTCGTAACGCGAGGCCAACTGGCAGCATCTCATGAGATGGTCGAGTTCTATCTGTGCCGTCTCCTCCGCGGTGTTAGCCCTGATCACACCTCCTGCCCCGATGTTGTAAAGATAGTTCAGGTATTGTGCCGTATCCTGAGTGAGCAGGTCATCCTCGTCGATCTTTCTGAGTTCTTCCACCGATTCGTCGCCGAGCCCCACATAATAGTAATATGTAGACGATACGATGGCCATTTCGCTCGTCGCGTATGCCAGCCTTCTCTTCGACCGCTCGCTGATCACTCCTCTCTCCTCGCTGATACGGCGGAAACGACGCTGCGCCTCTTCGAAATGGTCGTAGAATTCCTTGTTGTCGGATTTCCTCTGACAGAGCCTCATCAACTGGATATCCGCGACGACCAGTTCTATCTGGTTGTCGGTGATGTCGAGCACCTCTCTCAGGGTACTGTCGGCACGTTCGTATTCCATCTTCATCGTCATCACGAAGGCCAGGTTGTTGAGTGCCTCCGCCCTGCCGTCGTCATATTTCCCGGCGAGGGAATAGGCCATCTTGGCAAACACCCTCGCAGAGTCGAGATTCCGGTAGTGATAGGAATACGCGATATCGTTCAGCTCGTCCACCCTCGTCTTTTCGGGCGATGAACAAGCCGAAAAAAGGATGAGACCCACTACGAGCATCAGCCATAGCGGGTCTCTCCGGATAAATTTGTTAACCTCTTGCTTTGGCAATATATCCCAATGCCTCCACACACTTGTCAGAGATATACTTCCAGTCGCCTGCCGCAATCACCTCCTTGGGGAAGAGTTTCGAACCCATACCCACGCAGAGCACACCGGCCTTGATCCAGTTGGTGAGGTTCTCCTCGTCGGGAGAGACACCGCCTGTAACCATCACGTTAGACCAGGGCAGCGGAGCCAGGATGTTCTTCACGAACGACGGACCGCCGACATTTCCTGCGGGGAACACCTTCGTGACGTCGCATCCCATAGACTGTGCGTTGCTGATCTCGCTTACACTGCCGCAACCGGGAGAGTAAGGCACGAGACGACGGTTGCATACCGCGCAGATTTCGGGGTTGAAATTGGGACCTACGATGAAGTTGGCTCCCAGCTGCAGATAGAGTGCGGCCGTAGCCGGATCGATAACAGTTCCTGCACCGAGGATCATCTCGGGGCATTCCTTGGCAGCCCACTTGTTAACCTCTCCGAAGATCTCGTGTGCATAGTCGCCGCGGTTGGTAAACTCGAACACGCGCACGCCGCCTTCATAGCATGCCTTAACAACATTCTTTACAATCTCAACATCTTTGTTGAAGAAAACAGGCACCATACCGGTCTGCTTCATGGCAGCCATCACCTGCATTTTATTAAATCTTGCCATTGTCTTATTTCTGATTAAAATATTTTTGAGTGCAGACAAAATTATTTTTGAGTGCACTCGGAATTTATCATCTCTGTACTCGTCCTGAAGCGTCGCCGCCGGCAAGGTTCTCCACCTCCTCACGGCTCATCATATTGAAGTCGCCTGGGATAGTATGCTTGAGAGCCGAGGCAGCCACTGCGAATTCGAGGGCCTGGCCCTGGTTGTCGGGATAAGTGAGAAGGCCGTGGATAAGACCGCCTGCGAAAGAGTCGCCGCCGCCCACGCGGTCGATAATCGGCATGATATCATAGCGCTTGCTCTGATAGAACTCCTTGCCGTTGTAGATAAGAGCCTTCCATCCGTTGTGTGTCGCGGAGAAACTCTCGCGGAGAGTGGAAACGACATACTTGAAGTCGAATTCCTTTGCCATCTGCCTGAAGATGCCCTCGTAGCCGGCAGCGTCGGTCTTGCCGTGCTCCACGTCAGCATCGGGATGGAAACCGAGACAGAGGGCGGCGTCCTCCTCGTTGCCGATACATACGTCGACATACTTCATCAGTGGTTTCATGATAGACTGGGCCTTCTCCGATGTCCACAGCTTTTTGCGGAAGTTGAGGTCGCAGCTTACGGTGACGCCGTGACGGTGGGCGGCCTCGCATGCCAGACGTGTCAGTTCGGCAGCCTTGTCGCTGATCGCCGGGGTGATACCGCTCCAGTGGAACCAGTCGGCACCTTCCATGATAGCGTCGAAATCGAAGTCTGAGGGATCAGCCTCGGCGATGGAAGAACCGGCGCGGTCGTAGATGACTTTCGAGGGGCGCATCGAGGCACCTGTCTCGAGGTAATAGATGCCCAGACGGTTGCCGCCGCGGGCGATATACTGTGTGTTGACACCGAAACGGCGGAGGGCGTTGACAGCGCACTGTCCGATTTCGTGTGCGGGAACTTTCGATACGAAGTAAGCATCGTGACCGTAGTTGGCACAGCTTACAGCCACATTGGCCTCACCACCACCGTAAACTACATCGAAAAACTCACTCTGAACGAACCTCTTCTGGCCGGGAGAAGAAAGGCGGAGCATAATCTCACCTAAAGTAACGACTTTTGCCATGTTTGTTAATTTTTAAAAGTTTGTTATATTCTTGATTATTCTTTATCTTGCATCATGCGCTTGCCGCATTTATCTGTTTGCGAGCACAAAGATACGCTTTTCGTGGCAAAGATACTAATAAATTCCATAAAAATCACATTTTTTTCGCATTTTTTTTGCTGTGTGTGCGCACAATTCACATTTTATTACTAATTTTGGCGTCGGAAATCATATATTTGAGATCATGACTCCGAAAATCAGAATAAAAGATATAGCAGAGAAGGCCGGTGTCTCCGTCGGTACCGTCGACAGAATCCTCCACAACCGGCCCAACGTCTCTGCCAGCGCAAGGGAAAAAGTGGAGAAGGTGCTCAAGGAGATCAACTATGAGCCAAACAGGTATGCCTCGGCTCTCGCGGCAAACAAGAAATATAAGTTTTGTGTCATCATGCCTTCACCCGAACCGGGTACCTACTGGGAGGAGATAACGCAGGGGGCAGACAGAGGAATACGGGAACGAAGAGACTTTAACGTATCCATTGAGTATAAGTTCTTTAAGCGATTCGAATTCGATACTTTCTCCAAGGCGTGCAAAGACTGTCTTGCCGAACGTCCCGACGGAGTGATCCTCGTACCGAGTACCCTCGAACTGACAAGGAAGCTCACCGACGTTCTCCACAGCCGCAACATCCCCTTCGTGCTCCTCGACTCGTATATGCCCGACCTGAAGCCGCTAACCTTCTTCGGACAAGACTCCTTCCAAAGCGGATATTTCGCAGCCCGCATGCTGATGCTCATCGCCAACAAGGAGAAAGAGATAATGCTGATGAAACAAACCAAAAACGGTATCGTGGCGAGCAAGCAGCAGGACAACCGCGAGGTGGGGTTCCGGCATTATATGCACGATCATTATCCGGAGATAAAAATCGTGGAGTTCGACCTTTCGCTGGAAGACGACGAGGACGAGACGGAAACAAAACTCGACGAATTCTTCGACAAACATCCTAAGATAAACCACTGCATCACGATGTCGTCGAAGGCTTTCATCGCAGGGGAATATTTCCTCAGACACAACCTCAGAGACAAACAGATCATGGGCTATGACATGGTGCCCCGCAACAGGGAGTGCCTCCGCGAGGGCAGTATCTCCTTCCTCATCGCGCAACATGCCTACATGCAAGGATTCTCGTGCGTGGCCACCCTCTTCCAGGCCGTCGTGCTGCACTCCAAAGTGCCGGCCCTGAACTATGTGCCGCTGGAGATTCTCACCAAGGAGAATATGGACTTTTATCGCGGACAACTGTAAAAGACAATTAATCTATTAAAATAGCAAGATATGAACAAATCAAGTTTTCTGAAGATCAATCCGGCCGACTCCGTGGTAGTGTGCCTGGAGCCGATCGCCAAAGGCACCGTCATCGAGGTCGACGGCAAGAAAGTAGAAGTACTGCAAGACACTCCCATGGGACACAAGATACTTATCAAGGATGCTCCCGAGGGAACTGACATCATCAAATACGGATACCCCATCGGACATGCGAAAGAAAATCTGAAAACAGGACAGTGGGTGAACGAGAACAATCTGAAGACCAACCTATCGGGTACTCTCTCATACGAGTATCATCCTGTAAACGAGAAACTTTCCATCCCTCACGAAAACAAAATCTTCAAGGGATACGAAAGAAAGAACGGTGACGTAGGAGTGAGAAACGAACTCTTTATCGTGCCGACGGTAGGATGCGTCAACGGTATCTGCGAACGACTGGCCGAGGCGATGAGATCGGAGACACATCTCGACGGTATCGACAATATATGGTCGTGGCATCACAACTACGGCTGCTCCCAGCTCAGCGGCGATCATGAGAACACCCGCAAGGTGCTCCGCGACATCGTGCTCCATCCCAATGCCGGAGCGGTGCTCGTGGTGGGACTCGGTTGCGAGAACAACCAGCCCGAACTCTTCGAACAGCTCCTCGGCGACTACGACAAGGAGAGGATCCGTTTCATGGTGGTTCAGAAGGTGGCCGGCGACGAGATAGAGACAGGTATGACAATCCTTCGCGAACTCTATAATATCATGAAAGAAGACAAGCGCACCGACGTGCCACTGAGCAAACTGAGAGTGGGACTGAAGTGCGGCGGCTCCGACGGACTCAGCGGTATCACCGCCAATCCTCTCGTCGGGGAATTCAGCGACTATCTCGTGGCACAGGGCGGAACAAGCGTCCTCACCGAAGTGCCGGAGATGTTCGGTGCCGAGACGATACTGATGAACAGATGCGAGACACCGGAACTTTTCGACCAGACCGTCAGTCTTATCAACAACTTCAAGGAATACTTCCTCAGCCACGGAGAGCCGGTGGGGGAAAATCCCTCTCCGGGCAACAAGGCGGGAGGCATCTCCACCCTCGAAGACAAGGCTCTGGGGTGCACACAGAAGTGCGGCAGGGCTCCTGTCAGCGGTGTGATGGAATACGGTGACAGACTGGAGCACAACGGCCTCAACCTGCTCTCCGCCCCCGGCAACGACCTCGTGGCTTCCACCGCCCTCGCCTCCTGCGGATGCCATATCGTGCTCTTCACCACAGGACGCGGAACCCCCTTCGGAACATTCGTTCCCACGATGAAGATATCGACCAACAACGATCTCTACAACAACAAGCGCAACTGGATCGACTTCAACGCCGGAGAACTCGTCGACGGTGTGCCGATGCAGGAACTCGTGAAACGCTTCGCCGAAAAGATCATCGCCGTGGCAAGCGGTGAGAAAACGCGCAACGAGATCAACGGATACAGGGAAATATCAATCTTCAAAAACGGAGTGACACTTTGAAAAAAGGTCTGTTGGCACTCAGTCCGCTGCTTTTCTTTGTAGTGCTCTACCTGCTCACATCACTTATAGCAGGCGACTTCTACAAGGTTCCCATCACGGTGGCTTTCATGCTCTCTAGCATCTATGCCGTAATCGTGATGTACGGTTTTCCCCTAGACCAGAGGATAAAGATCTTCCTCAAGGGAGCGGGAGGCAGCGGACTGATGCTGATGATCTGGATCTTCGTGCTCGCGGGAGCCTTCGCCAACAGCGCCAAGGTGATGGGAAGCATCGACGCGACGGTGAACCTCACCCTCACGCTGCTCCCGGGAAGCATGATCCTCGCCGGACTCTTCGTGGCTGCCTGTTTCATCTCCATGTCGATAGGAACGAGCGTGGGAACGATAGTCGCCCTCACCCCTATCGCGACAGGACTGGCCGAACAGTGCGGATCGCCGGCGGCGGTAGTCATACTCCTCATATACATCTTCATGGGAAGCGAGGTGGCGTCGCCGGAACAACCCGGAACGGTAGACTACCTCAAGGTGATCCCCTACCTCGTCGTCATCGTATGTGCAGCCTTCGGAGTGAATGTGCTGGCAGTGCTCACGCTCGGTATCATGCTCACCGGCATCGTCGATATCGCATACGGACAGTACGATCTCTTCGGATGGTTCCAAGCCATGGGCGACGGTATCCTCTCGATGGGCGAACTGATTATCATCACCATGATGGCGGGAGGGATGCTCGAGATAATAAGGGTGAACGGCGGCATCGACTACCTCATCGAGACACTTACGAAGAGAGTGAGCGGCAAAAGGGGAGCCTATCTGTCGATAGGATTCCTCGTAAGCGTCGTCGACGTGTGTACGGCGAACAACACCGTGGCGATTCTCACCGTCGGGGATATCTCGAAACGCATCGGGGAGAAATTCGGTCTCGACAGCCGCAAATGCGCCTCGGTGCTCATATCCAAAGAAATACTCATAGCGCTATGATAGTAGAAAACAGAAATCTGTTCAGACTTATCCGCTGCGGTGCTTTCGGCAATAAGGAAACGCTGGAACCGATGTCGGCATACAAGTGGCAGCATCTCTTCGCCATGGCCCTGCATCATCAGGTGGCGGGTATCATAATGCCTGTGATCAAGGATAAGGAGAGCCATCCGGATTTCGACTTCCCCCAGGATATGACCGACGGTTGGGAAAAAGCTGTGGCGGATTGTTCCGAAACCGAAAAGAAAGCGATGACGGTGAGCGCTGACGAACCGATACATTTCACGAACGGATTCCTCAACAACCGTCTTCAGAAGATTCTCGACGAAGAGGTGCACAGCATCGACACTAATGTCGAGACGCTGTATCTGCTGAAACTGTATGTCACAACCACATCATCGGTGATGGGCAAAGGAATACGGTTGTCGCAACTGGTCCGACTGGGCAAGTTTCTCAGGGAAAAGGGCGACAAGGTAGACTATGTGAAGTTCGAGCGCTGGATCGGCCGTCTCCGTCTCAGGAGAATGACAGCCCTGATAAGCACCATCCTCATCAGGCTCCTCGGCTTTTCACGCGATGAGTTCCCCTTCATTTCCGACGAGGAAGACAAGGCCGTGTACCTCACCCTCCTCGATATCACGGGAAAATCGTCGCGGCAGATGAAATTCTCACAGGGAGCATCTGGATTCGTGGTCAACGACGACGGCAAGGCAACTCTCTGGAACATAAAGCACAACCGACGCCTTCTGAAGTATCATCCCATCGAGGCGTTCAGCAACTTCTTCCACAAACTGTCGTCTTCACTATCGGAAATAGAAGAATAATGTTAAATTATCAGCTTTTCCTCTCTTTTCTCGATAAAAAATAGTAACTTTGCATCCGAATTGCAAAAAAGACGATGAAAAGAGCTATATATACTATAATATTTTTGTTATCAGCCGCCGGAATGTCAGCACAGGAAGGCATCAGCATCCTGTGCGAGGACACGTGCAGTCATATCCACGGTCTCGACATGAGCCACTACCAGGGTAGCGTATTCTGGGAGACGGTAGGAGAAAATGCGAAGATGGCATACGTATATCTCAAAGCCACCGAGGGCGGCGACAAGATCGACCAGCGATACGAGGAGAACATCTTCCTCGCCCACCGATACGGTCTGAAAGTAGGGTCGTACCACTTCTACAGAGCCAGGATTCCGCAGCGCACGCAACTGGCCAACTTCATGTCGCAGTGCCAGCCGGGCGAACAGGACCTCATACCCATGATCGACGTGGAGACGAATTCAGGATTGCCCACAAGGGAGTTCTGCGACTCGCTGATGACGTTCCTCCAACTCGTGGAAGAGGCATACAAACAAAAACCCCTCATCTACACCGGCACGAATTTCTACAACAAGCATCTTCAGGGAAAACTCGACGAATACAAACTCATGATCGCACAGTATACCCCCGAAGAGCCTGTGCTCAAAGACGGCAAGGAATATATCATGTGGCAGTATACCGGCAAAGGACGCATCAACGGGGTGAATACCTACGTCGACAAGAGCCGTTTTATGGGGCGCCACGGATTAAGAGAGATAAGATACAGACACTAAGGGATTTAACGGTTTTAAATTGAAATAGAGATATGGCAATAATCAAATGTCCAGAATGTGGTCATCAGGTAAGCGACCAAGCAAATACTTGTCCCAGTTGCGGTATCGGCATCGCCGGAAAAGTCACACGGTGCACCAACTGCGGCGAGGTGTTTTTCAAAGCCGAAGGACAGTGCCCTCACTGCCACAAACCGTATGTGGAGACAGGGATGACAAGACAGACGCCACCGCCTGTGCCTGCCAACGGGGAGATAAAATACAATTCCCCCACCCCGCCCGAGACGCCGCAGGACAAACCGAAAAAGAAAAGAGGATATACCGCGCTCATCATCTCCGCTCTCATCGCAGCCATCATCTGCGGCGTCTGCTTCTACTACTACCAGCAGGGCAAGAGAGAGAAAGAGTACGAACAGTTCATGTCGGCCAAAGACAGCAATGATCCCGAGGTGCTGCAAAACTATCTTGATATGTTCAAGGATGCACCTCAGGAACACATCGACGAGATAAATTCAAGAATAGAGAGCATCCGTCAGAGCGACAAAGACTGGGCTAATGCTCTGATCAGCAATTCGAAGAGTGCCCTGAAAGGATATCTCGACGCTCATCCCAACAGCGGACACGAACTGGAAGCCAACCATAAGATCGACTCCATCGACTGGGCCGCAGCAGTTGCCGCCAACTCTATCGAGTCGTATCAGAAATATCTCGACGAACATGCCGAGGGCGAACATGCCGATGATGCCGACGACAAACTGCAGACAATACAGAACGCACAGCTGAGCCAGGATGATGTGGAAGAGGTGAAAGGGGTGTTCAACCAATATTTCAACTCTCTTAGCAACAGGGACGAGACCGGTCTGATATCCACCGTAGCAGGACTGCTCGACAGTTTTCTCGGAAAATCTAATGCCACGAAGTCGGATGTGATCAGTTTCATCCGTAAGATCTACAAGCCAGGTATCGTGGGAATGTCATGGAAACTCAACGATGACTTCCATATCGACAAACTGCCGGTAGCCAACAGCAACGGATATATGTTTACCGTAAGATTCTCGGTGGACCAGATGATTGAAATGGTTGACCCTCAGGAGAATTCGATACACACTTACAATATTTCCGCAAAGGTGAATCGCGACTTGAAGATTTCTGAATTCAATATGACGAGAATAATCAATAGTGGTCCCGTCGCTGAATAAAACATCGGGGACCGCTGCAACATATACCATATATAATACCGTCAGCAGTCCCCGATTCAAAACAAATGACGAGCCAAAAAGATATTACAATTTCGACTTGAAATCGAAGATAATCATCCAACCTATATGAAAAATTGGCAAAATTCACCTTACGCAAGGTGAAAAATGCCATCTATATATCTCTATATCAGCAACTTGCAACTTTGCCTCGCGCGCGCATAAACAGCAAGAGTTGGGAAAATTTTCCTCACACCTCACGCAAACATCATCTATTCTTCTGAAAATAAGGTATTTACGGCGCGTAAGGTTTTGTAACCCATACGCAACCTACCGACCTCGAAAAGTGGACTTCAAAACGCCCAAAATTTCCGGGACCTTCATTTCGGGTCTCCGAAAATCCACTTCATGGATTTTTTTCTGCATTTCATGGATTTTTTTATTCATGAAATGGATGATGAACAAATACATAGTAGATTTTTCCGAAACCGACATGGATTTTTAAAATAGCAAGAGATAAAATCTGTATACATCTGATATTCAGATAGTTATATCACAATAATAAGGACCGGAATATGGCTTACTCAATAATATGTGTTTGATGTCAGCATCACGAAGAGGCGATTTTAAGGCGTAACGGTACAGATAAAATATTGTGTTTCAAATATTTGATTAATTTTTGAGCAAACAGGAAACAGGATTTTGGCAAAAGTTAAAAATATTGAAAACGCGTAAGTTCGCGTATAGGTTTTTCTTTACCCCCGCGCTGGAAATACTTGAAAACGTGACAGTTAGATAGGCTTGCGTAAGGTGCGTAGGGTTAGAAAGAAAAACCTTACTGAACGCATACGCGCGTAGTAACTGCGGTTAGTCGGAAGGAGGGGAAATTATACCGACAGATGGACAAAAAGAGAGTGCGGCAAGAAACCGCACTCTTATGTCATTCATGTCAGATAACCATCAGAAAGGAAGGTCGTCAGACGAATCTGCTGTCGTAGCATCCGAACCCGTCTGAACGGGAGGGAACGGAGAAGTCTGCGTTCCTGCCGGCTGCGCTGCTTGCTGCGGCGGGAACGGAGTCGGAGCAGCCGTGGGGATAGTCCCCATAGCCTGGGCCTGTGCGGGATCCACCCTCTGCACGTTCCATGCCCTGATACTGTTGAACCACCGGCCGTTATACTCATGAGCGTCGATATCAAACGACACTGTGATAGTCTCGCCGGCTTGTATATTAAACTGAGCTATCTTATCCTCTCCGAAGATGCTGAAGCAACACTTGCGGGGGAACTGGTCGAAAGTCTCGATGACATACTCCTGCACTTTCCACTGGCTGCCGGTGCGGGCAGACACCCCGGACTTGGCCTCACATACTGCTATTACTTTTCCTGTTAAATCCATAATATTATCTATATTTTGTTGTTTCCGACCGCGAAAGTACTAAAAACTTTTTAAAAACAGCAAATATTTCCGAGTTTTTTTTCATATTCACCATTTTTTTTGTAATTTTGTAGCTAATAATGATTAGAAAAAACAAAATAAAAAAATAATAAGACGATGAAATTTACCTTATCAAGCACAGTGCTCAGCGGCCGTCTCTCAAATATGGCCAAAGTGATCAACAGCAAGAATTCATTGGCAATTCTCAACTGTTTTCTTTTCGAAGTGAAAGACCAGACGCTCACCGTTGTCGCTTCCGACAGCGAGAACGTGATGCAGACGACCATCCCCCTCAACGAGGCCGACCAGGACGGACGTTTCTGCGTGGAGAGCCATACCATCCTCGACTCAGTGAAGGAACTGTCAGAGCAGCCCCTCTCCTTCGAGATCGACATGGACACACTCAATGTGACGCTGACATACCAGAACGGACATTTCAACTTCGTGGCACAGAGCGCCGACCAGTACCCCAAGGCACAGGGCGTCGGTGACGTATGTTCGGAGATAACCCTCGACGCGATGGTGCTCAGCGAGAACATCAACAGATCGATCTTCGCCACAGCGCAGGACGAACTCCGCCCCGTGATGAACGGTATCTACTTCGACCTCACCCCCGACAGCCTCGTCATCGTGGCTACCGACGGACACAAACTGGTAAAGAGCAGAAACTTCACCGTGAAGAGCGAGCAGCCCGCATCGTTCATACTGCCCAAGAAACCGGCCACGCTGCTGAGGAGCACCCTCACGAAGGATACCGGCAACGTGACTATTACGTTCGACGACCGCAACGCGAAGATCACCTTCGGAGACAGTCTGCTGCAGTGCCGCCTCATCGAGGGACGCTTCCCCAACTACAACTCCGTGATCCCCACCGGCAACCCCAACAAGCTGACCGTCGACCGCGCAACCCTTCTGAGTGCCATGAGACGCGTGCTGGTAAGTGCCTCGCAGAGCAGCTCGCTCGTGAGATTCCACGTAGAACAGGGTCTGCTGATGCTCAAGGCCGACGACGCCGACTTCTCGCGCAGTGCCGAAGAGCGAATCGTGTGCGACTATCAGGGAACGACCATGGACATCGGTTTCAAGGGTACCGCCGTAGTCGAGATACTCAACAATCTCGGCAGCCAGGATGTGGACGTCGAGCTCGCCGACCCGTCGCGCCCCGGCGTTATCATCCCCACCCAGCAGGAGGAGAACGAAGAGGTGGTCATGCTCATTATGCCAATGCTTCTTAACGACTAAAAATACCGAGGATGAAACTGAACCTGAAAAGACCGCTCATCGTATTCGACCTGGAGACTACCGGGCTCGACCTGGTGAAAGACAGGATAATACAGATATCCTACATAAAGTTAGGTGTCGACGGCAGCAAAAAACAGGAAAACCTGTTTGTCAACCCCGGCATGCCGATACCGAAGGTAGTGGAAGACCTCACCCATATCACCAACGAGATGGTTGCCGACAAGCCGACATTCAAGGAGCTCGCCCCGAAGCTGGCCGAGACCTTCGCCGGATGCGACTTCGCCGGATTCAACTCCAACAGATTCGACGTGCCCCTGCTCGCCGAGGAATTTCTGAGAAACGGCATCGACTTCGACTTCTCGAAGTGCAACCTCATCGACATACAGAATATCTACCATAAGATGGAGCCGAGGAATCTCGCCGCCGCATACCACTTCTATACCGGAAGGAAGATGGAGGACGATTTCCAGGCCCACCTCGCCGACCAGGACTCGGCAGCGACACTGGCAGTACTGGAAGGACAGATCGAGATGTACAGCGAGGAGAACCAGACCGACCCGAGCAGAGTACTGCCCAACGACATGGCCAAGCTCAGCGAGTTTTCCAAGATGAGCAAAAACGTGGATTTCGCCGGTCGCATCGTATACGACAGCAGCGGGGTGGAAGTGTTCAACTTCGGTAAATACAAGAACGTCCCCGTGGCAGAGGTGCTCAGGAGAGACCCCGGCTACTACAGCTGGATCCTCCAGGGTGACTTCACCCTCAACACCAAACAGACACTGACAAGAATCCGTCTTCGCGAATTTAACAAATAAGCAATGCTAAGAGGAAAGAAAATAGTACTGGGCATCACCGGCAGCATCGCCGCATACAAAGCATGCCTGCTCATCAGACAACTGGTGAAGCGTGGCGCCGAGGTCCAGGTGGTGATCACCCCCGCAGGCAAGGAGTTTATCACCCCCATCACCCTCTCCGCCCTCAGCCGCAACCCCGTGGTCAGCGATTTCTTCTCCGGCCGCGACGGTACATGGCACTCCCACGTGGACCTCGGTCTTTGGGCCGACGCCATGGTGATAGCCCCCTGCACCGCCTCGACGATAGGAAAGATGGCAAACGGAGTGGCCGACAATATGCTCGTGACGACATATCTCTCGATGAAGGCCCCGGTATTCATCGCCCCGGCGATGGACCTCGACATGTACAGACATCCCTCGACGACGCGCAATCTGCAGACGCTGAAGGAATACGGCAATATCATCATCGAACCGGCCGACGGTTTCCTCGCCAGCGGCCTGGAAGGCAAGGGCCGTATGGAAGAGCCGGAGGTGATAGCGAATGTGCTCGACAGATATTTCTCGCCCAAGGACATGGTGGGAAGGAAGATGCTCGTCACTGCCGGTCCGACGCACGAGAGGATAGACCCCGTGAGATTCATCGGCAACTATTCCAGCGGAAAGATGGGATTCGCCCTCGCTGAGGAGTGTGCCGACAGAGGAGCCGAGGTGACGCTCATCACCGGTCCGGTGGCACTGAAAACCAAGAATCCGGCGATTAAGAGAATCGATGTGGAGAGTTGTCGCGAGATGTATGACGCCGCGGTGGAAGCCTTCAAGACGACCGACGGTGCCATCCTCTGCGCCGCGGTGGCCGACTTCGCCCCGTCGGAAGTGTCAGACTCGAAGATAAAGAGGGAGAAAGACAACCTCAATATCACCCTCGTGCCCAACCCCGACATCGCCGCCACACTGGGACAGATGAAGAAGAAAGGCAAGCAGATAATGGCGGGATTCGCCCTCGAGACAGACAACGAGGAGGCGAACGCCATAGCCAAAATGCATAAGAAGAACCTTGACTTCATAGTGCTCAACTCACTAAGGAACGAAGGTACCTGTTTCGGCTCCGACGACAACCAGATACAGATCATCTCTGATGAGCATACCGACTATTTCGGAAAGAAGCCGAAGGACGAGGTGGCGAAGGATATCGTCGACGAACTGGCTCACAGACTATCCGAAGTGGTGAAGGAATGATTCTACGCGACGGACAGACAAAGATATAAACGGTCATGATGATGAAGATAAAAAGATTGTTTGTCGCGCTGTGCTCGATATTGGCATTCGGCGGCACGGCGGCTGCTCAGGAGTTACAGGCGAAAGTGGTGATCAACCACAATCAGATACAGGGATCGGACAACAGCGTCTTCGATAACCTGCAGCAGACTCTGGAGCAGTTTATCAACGACAGACAATGGACAAACCTGCAGTTTCAGAAAAACGAAAGGATAGTCTGCAATTTCAATATCACGGTGACGAAATACGACAAAGACAACAACACCTTCACCTGCACGGCGATAATACAAGCCAACAGACCGGTGTACAACGCCTCGTACACCACCGCGATATACAATAACAAAGACGCCAACTTCGACTTCCAGTATCAGGAGTTCGACCAGCTGAACTTCAACCTCGAGGCCGTGGACAACCAGCTCACCGCCCTCGTCGCCTACTACGCATATCTCATCATAGGACTCGACCTCGACACCTTCTCCCCCATGGGAGGCACCGAGATACTGCAGGAATGCGAAAACCTCGTCAACTACGCCCAGAATCTGGAATTCACCGGGTGGAAAGCCTTCGACAACAGCCGCAACCGCTTCGCCATCATCAACGACTATATGGACGAGGGGATGAAACCGTTCCGGCAGCTGCAGTACGACTACTACAGGCTGGGTCTCGACGAGATGGCCAACAATGCGGAACGCGGACGGACAGCCATCAGCGAGGCTCTCGAGAAAGGACTGAAACCGGCCCACGAGAACAAACCGCTGAGTCTGCTTCCCCAGATATGGACCGATTATAAAAAAGAAGAACTGCAAGGAATATATAAAGGAAAAGGCACCCAGAAGGAAAAGGAGACGGTATACGAGATCCTTTCCACCATCAACGCGTCGCAGTCGCGCTACTGGGACAACATAAAGAATTGATACTATGCTCAAACATCTGTCAATAAAGAATTTCACACTCATCGACGCCCTTGATATCGACTTCCGTCCCGGTTTTTCGGTGATCACCGGAGAGACAGGAGCCGGAAAGAGCATCATCCTCGGAGCCATAGCGCTGCTGCTCGGACAGCGTGCCGACTCGAAGATGATAAAAGCCGGCGAACAGAGATGCGTCATCGAGGCCCGTTTCGACCTCTCGAAATATGACATGAAACCATTCTTCGACGACAACGATATCGACTACGACGAGGAAGACTGCATCATCAGGAGAGAACTGACGGCGGCAGGCAAAAGCCGGGCCTTCATCAACGATACCCCCGCCCCGCTCTCGATGCTCAAGACACTGGGCGAAAGACTCATGGACGTACACTCGCAGCATCAGAATCTGTTGCTGAGCAAAGACGACTTCCAACTCGAAGTGATAGATATCATCGCCGGAAACGAAAAACAGAAAGAGGAGTACAAGGCCGCATTCGCCCTCTACCGCAAGGCGGCTAGGGACCTCGAGGATATGAAAGAAAAACTCGAGAGAGACAGACAGAACTACGACTTCGTGAAATTCCAGTGCGACGAACTGACCAACGCCCGGTTGCAGGAAGGCGAACAGGAAGAACTGGAGCAGCAGAGCGACCGGATGTCACATTCGGAAGAAATAAAATCGGCACTCTATACGGCAGACAACAACCTGTCGGGGGAAGGCGGCGTCATATCCCTGCTCAAACAGGCATCGCAGGAACTGCAAAGTATCAGCAAGGTATACCCTAAGATGGAAGAGATATCCCGCCGCATCGACAGTGCCAATATAGAGCTCAAGGATATCGCGGCAGAAGTGAGCGACGACCTCGGGAGAATCGACTTCGATCCGAAGGAACTGGATGCCGTGAACGAAAGACTCGACAGGATCTACGAGCTGCAGAAGAAATATCATGCTGACAGCGTGGAAGAGCTGATTGCCAGGAGAGACGAACTGACGAAGGAAATCGAAGGTCTGGAAAATTCCGACGACGTTCTGGAGCAATTGCAGCAAATCCTCGACAAATATACCGGAGACTGCATAAAGAAAGCCGAGACGCTGAGCAAGACACGTCAGAAAGCCTCACGTCAGGTGGAGAAAGAGATGCTCACCCGGCTCGTACCCCTCGGACTCCCCAATGTCCGTTTTGAGGTAGGAATAGAAGAAAAAAGTCTCTCGCCCGACGGCAAAGACAGAGTGTCATTTCTCTTCAGCGCCAACCCCGGGACACCGTTGCAGCCCGTATCGCAAGTGGCCAGCGGAGGAGAGATCGCCCGCGTGATGCTGTCACTGAAGGCGATGATCAGCGGAGCCAGGAAGCTCCCCACCATCATCTTCGACGAGATCGACACCGGAGTGAGCGGAAAGGTGGCCGAGCAGATGGCCTTGATAATGAAGGAGATGGGTGACAACGACAGACAGGTGATCAGCATCACTCATCTGCCACAGATAGCCGCAACGGGAAGCACACATTACAAGGTGTTCAAACAACAGAGCACCGACGGCACCACCTCACGCATGGTCATGCTCAGCGATGAAGAGAGAGTGACGGAGATAGCACAGATGCTCAGCGGAAGCAGCATCTCCGACGCAGCGGTAAAGAATGCCAAAGAACTGTTGAAAAGATAAATAGATATAGCAATAGAAAGATGAAAAAGATATCACTGATGATAATTCTCGCCATGGCGGCGATATCTGTCATGGCACAAACTCCCAAATGGGCGTCGAAAGCCCAGAAATCAGTATTCACCCTCACCACATTCAAAGCCGACGGCAGTCTGCTCGCCACAAGCAACGGTTTCTTCATCGGCCAGAACGGTGAGGCGCTGAGTTCCTACACCCCTTTCCAGGGTGCCGCGTCGGCAGTGATTGTCGACGCCTCCGGGAAGAAGCACGACGTGGAATGCATGCTCGGAGCCAACGAGACCTACGACGTGGCGAAATTCAGAGTGGCTGATGTCAAATCACAACCGCTGAAGATCGCCGCCACGAAGGCTGCCGACGCTGCGACAGTGTATCTCCTGCCCTACTCCATCAAGAAAGCGGAGACGATCAACGGAACAGTGACGAAGAGCGAAACGTTCAACGAACAGTATAAGTATTACACCATAGCGGCATCTGTGCCTGAGAATAATGTGTCGTGCCCCTTCCTCAACGACGAGGGCGAGGTGGTAGGAATACTACAGCCGGCAGTCGGGGGAAAGACCGGCGAGGCCTATGCCGTAAGTGCCGACTTCGCTGCCGACCTGAAGATCAACGGACTGAGTCTCAACGACCCGGCTCTCCGTGCTATCGGTATCAGGAAAGACCTGCCCGACGATCCGGAACAGGCTGCGGTGACGCTCTTCTTCTCGTCAGGACAGGGAAAAGAACAATACGAATCGGTTATCGAACAGTATATCGCGAAGTTCCCCGACTCCCCCGACGGATATGTGTCGAGAGCACAGGTGGAATACTCCGAGGATAATTTCCAGGCTGCCAAGGAAGATATGGAAAAAGCCATAAAGGTGTCGGACAAGAAAGACGAGACCCACTTCCAGTATAGCAAACTCATCCTGCAGAAGAATATATACAAGGCCGACAAGCCCTTCGACGAGTGGACTCTCGAAAAGGCTGTCGAAGAGGCCGAAGAGGCTTATAAGGCAAAGCCCCAGCCTACATACATCTATCAGAAAGCACAACTGCTATATGCGATGAAGAAATACGACGAGGCCCTCACGGAATACGAAAAACTCATCGGGACGAACATCAAACAGGCCGACGTGTATCTCGAGATGGCACAGTGCAAATCACAACTCAAGAAAAGCGACGACGAGATACTGGCATTGCTCGACAGTGCCGTAAACCAGTACGAAAGACCGTATCTCAAGGATGCCGCCACATATCTTCTCGCCCGAGCCACACAGTATGAAAACATGAAGAGATATCGTGATGCCGTGCAGGACTATAATGATTACGAAAAACTCCTCCCCACAGAAGTGAACGACAACTTTTACTATCTCCGCGAACAAGCAGAAATGGAGGCTCATCTGTACCAACAGGCCCTGAACGATATCGACATGGCGATATCAAAGAATCCAAAGGAAGCACTTTACTATGCCGAAAAAGCCAATCTGCAGATGAGGTTCAATATGCTCGACGAGGCCGTGACGACCTGCAAACAATGCATCGGACTATCTCCCGAATATGCCGACGCTTACCTGATTCTCGGACTGATACAGGTAAAGCAGAACAACAAGACGGAAGGTATCAGTAATATGGAGAAGGCGAAACAGCTGGGCAGCACCCAGGCTGAGGCGCTGATCGAGAAATACAAATGATAGCGAAATGAGGATGCACCAGTTGATGCATCCTCATTTCTTATACCTTATTTCGTCTTGTCGAACAGATCCGAAAGCGACGTTCTCGGTTGTCCCAAGGCCACGGCCCTCTCGAGATCCTGCCGGGCCTCCCGGCGCCGTTTCATACCGATAAGATACTGTGCCCTCTGCACGTAGAAGTCCGGATTGTCGGGAACCCTGCTGATAGCCTCGCCCATATCCTCGACGGCAAGATCACGGTATCCCCGTTCGTTTTCCACTCCGGCCCTCACCACATACGATAGAGCACTGTCGGGGAAGATCTCCACCAGTCTGTTGGCCTGGTCGTAGGCGTCGGTAAATCTCCCGTCTTTCTGGTTCACGTGTACCAGAGCCAGCCGGGCCTCGAAATGTCTGGGAAACATCTTCAGGAGTTTTTCGTAGTCGACTCTCGCCATGGGATACATCCTCATCTTCTCGTATACAAAGGCACGATAGAAGAGAGCCGCCGGATTGTATGGCTGTCCCTGCAGGATGTCGTCATACTCCTTTTTGGCATACTCCCACTGTTCGAGCTGTATGTTGACTGCGGCTTTTTTCAGGTGCAGGTCCACGGAGTCGATATTAGCCTCGATCTCCTTGTTGAGCACTTTCAGCGAGTCACGCCACTCCGCGTTCGTCTGTGCAGGCGAAACGAGAGCGGCGCAACAGAATAATGCTGTTATGAGTCTTCTCATCACGTAATGTGAGGATACTATTTCTTATTAATATAGTCGACGATCCACTGTCCTACCTCCCTGGTGCCGTATTTCCCGCCGCCATCGACCTGTATTTCTGGAGTTCGGATATTAGCGTCAAGACTGGCATTGACAGCCTCGCGTATCAGAGCCCCTTCGGCATTCAGTCCGAAGTGCTCCACGAGCATGGCGGCGGAGAGGATCTGTGCCAGAGGATTGGCTACATTCTGTCCCGCTGCCTGCGGCCAGCTGCCGTGTACCGGTTCGAAGAGCGGCGTATGTTCTCCGAGTGATGCCGACGGCTGGAGCCCCATCGACCCGGTGATGCACGACGTCTCGTCGGTGAGGATATCTCCGAAGGTATTCTCAGTGACGATAACATCAAAGAAACGAGGTTCGGTAAGTACTCTCATCGAAGCGTTGTCGATAAACATATAGTCAGTGTTCACATCAGGATACTGCGGTTCCATCTCCTTGGCGATCTGTCTCCACAGTCTGCTCGACGCCAGCACGTTAGCCTTGTCCACGACAGTGAGATGTTTGTTTCTCTTCTGTGCCGTTTCGAAAGCCACCTTCAGTATGCGTTCGATTTCGGGACGGGTATAGATATCGGTATCATAAGCCTTGTCATTATCCTGATATTTCTCGCCGAAGTACATACCGCCTGTGAGTTCGCGGATAACCACGAAGTCGGCCCCTCTGAGCAGTTCGTCCTTCAGCGGGCTCTTGTGGATGAGACATTCGAAAGTAGCCACGGGACGCACATTGGCGAAGAGTCCCAGTTTTTTTCTCATGGCGAGCAGTCCCTGTTCGGGTCTCACCTTCGCCGTGGGATCGTTATCGAAACGAGGGTCGCCGACAGCGGCGAAGAACACAGCGTCGGCATCCATACATGTCTGGAAGGTATCTTCAGGAAAGGGGTCTCCCACCTCGTCGATGGCATGAGCACCGCAGATCGCCTCCTTGTATTCGAAGGTGTGTCCGCATTTCTTTGCGATAGCCTCGAGCACAGCCTTACCCTGTGCCATAATCTCCGGTCCGATTCCGTCACCCGGAAGAAGTGCAATTTTCAGTTTCATAAGTATCTGTTTTTAATTAGTAATCTTCGTAAATATTTAGCATTTTGAAGGTAGCCTTGATGGCCGCTTCCGTCTGGTCGGCATCGAGTCCGTGGGTACGGATTATCTTTCCGTCGCTTACCCTCCATGTGATCACCGTCTGCACGAGGGCGTCGGTACGGCCTCCCGGGGGGATGCTCACCGAATAGTTCTCGAGGATGGGGAACGTACGGCCGAGGTTAATCTTGTATATCGATCTCAGGGCCTTCACGAAAGCATCATACTGACCGTCGCCGGTAGACTCGGCCGTATATTCCGTCCCGTTGATTTCCACCTTTATGCTGGCCAGCGGTTTCAGTCCGTAGGATGTCGACACCAGATAGCTCTTCAGTTTCACCTTCTCCTCGGGGGTGTCGTGTTTGAGCACGTCGTTGACGATATACGGCAGGTCGTCCTGTGTCACAATCTCCTTTCTGTCACCGAGTTCGGTGATTCTCTGCGTCACCCTCTTCATCTGGTCCTGGTTGAGTTCGAGTCCCAGTTCCTTGAGGTTCTGCATGATATTCGCCTTGCCGCTGGTTTTTCCGAGAGCATACTCGCGATGCCGTCCGAAGCGTTCCGGGAGTAGTGCGTTCATATACAGTCCGCCCTTGTTGTCACCGTCGGCATGCACCCCGGCCACCTGTGTGAACACGTTCTCTCCCACGATAGGCTGATTCGGAGCCACCGCGATGGTACTGTAGCCCTCGACCAGTTTGCTGATTCCCACAAGAGCCTCCTCGTTGATATTGGTACGCGCGTTGAAATGATCCTTCAGTATCACCTGCACGCTGGCAAGAGGAGCATTACCGCAACGCTCGCCCAGTCCGTTGACAGTACAATGCAGTCCTTTGGCTCCCGAGAGTACGGCTGCGAGGGAATTGCTCACCGCCAGGTCGTAATCATTGTGGGCATGGAAGTCGAAATGTGCGTCGGGCAGTCTCTTCACCATTTTCCTCATATATTCGACACACTGCAGAGGGTTGAGAATACCGAGAGTATCGGGGAGCATGAATCTCACTATCCCGGCGTCGCCGAGTCTGTCGAGAAGGTGATACACATACTGTGCCGATCCGGCCATTCCTCCGCTCCAGTCCTCGAGATACAGATTCACCATGATATCCTTCTTTCCTGCGTATTCGACAACGCGGAGGATATCGTCGATATGTTCGTCGGGGGTCTTGTGGAGCTGTTCGGTACAATGTCTGAGCGATCCTTTCGCAAGCAGGTTCATCACGTGGCATCCGCAGTCAGCGATCCAGTCCACCGACAGCGACCCGTCCACGAAACCGAGCACCTCGACCCTGTCGATCACCCCTTCGTTTTCGGCATAGCGGCAGATAGTCTTCACGGCCTCCTTCTCCCCTTCCGACACTCTGGCGCTGGCCACCTCGATGCGGTCGACATTCACATTCTTGATGAGATGCCGCGCTATCATCAGTTTTTCGTGAGGGAGGAACGACACCCCGCTGGTCTGTTCGCCGTCGCGGAGTGTGGAGTCCATGATCTCGATGAAGGGAGCGATGCGCTGGTATCGTCCTACTTGTTCAGCTGTTCCCATCGTTCTATTTTATCCTTGTTCTGGATGAGGTAGTCGATGTCGTCCAGTCCGTTCATCAGACAGTGTTTTTTATATCCGTTGATCTCGAAAGTCTCCTGTTCGCCCGTCGCCATGTTCGTCACCGTCTGATTGGGCAGGTCGACCTTCACCTCCGTCTTCGGGTCGGTGAAGATGCTGTCGAAGAGATTTTGCAGAAACTTCTCCGACACCACTACAGGGAGCACGAAATTGTTCAGTTCGTTGTTCTTATGTATATCAGCGAAGAAAGAGCTGATCACGACGCGGAAGCCGTATCCTGCGATAGCCCATGCGGCATGTTCGCGGCTCGATCCCGAACCGAAGTTCTTCCCTGCCACGAGGATCACTCCCTCGTATCTCGGGTCGTTGAGTACGAAATCCTTCTTCAGACTCCCGTCCTTGTTATATCTCCAGTCGCGGAAGAGATTGTCTCCGAAGCCCTCCTTGTCGGTAGCCTTGAGGAAACGTGCCGGGATAATCTGGTCGGTATCCACGTTTTCCAGCGGCAGGGGGATACATCTGCTTGTTATAACGTCAAATTTCTGTTTCATAATCTTGCGTATTAATATGTTCTTCGGATCACATCAGTTCTCTCGGATCAGTAATCACCCCGGTGACGGCAGCGGCGGCGGCCACGAGCGGACTGGCCAGGATCGTCCTCGCGCCGGGTCCCTGCCGTCCCTCGAAGTTACGGTTGCTCGTCGACACCGACAGTTTGCCTGCCGGAATCTTGTCATCATTCATCGCCAGACAAGCGGAGCATCCCGGCTGCCGGATCTCGAATCCCGCCTCCCCGAGCACCTTGTCGAGACCCTCCTCGCGGATCTGTCTGTCGACAGCCCACGAACCGGGAACCAGCCATGCCACGATGTCGTCAGCTTTCTTTCTGCCTTTCACTATCGACGCGAAGGCGCGGAAGTCCTCGATACGTCCGTTGGTGCAGGCTCCGAGGAACACATAGTCGACCTTGTGTCCGAGAAGTTTCTCTCCCGGCCGGAATCCCATGTAAGCGAGACTCTTTTCGAAGGAAGCCCTGCCGGCCTCACCGATGCTCTCGATGTCGGGCACCGCCTCGGTGATACCGATACCCATACCCGGGTTGGTACCGTAGGTGATTCTCGGTTCTATCTCGCTCGCCTGGAAAGTGATCTCCTTGTCGAACACGGCATCATCACCGCTTCTTAGCGTCTTCCAGTATTCCACGGCCTTGTCCCACTCTTCACCCTTGGGAGCGAACTCCTTATCCTTGAGGTATGCGAAGGTAGTCTCGTCGGGAGCCACGAATCCCCCTCTGGCGCCCATCTCTATCGAGAGGTTGCAGAGCGTGAGGCGGCCCTCCATCGACATATCCCTCACCACGTCACCGGCATACTCCACGAAATATCCCGTGGCGCCCGACGTGGTAAGGCGGCTCATCAGGAAGAGAGCCACATCCTTGGCGGTGACGCCCTTCTCCAGACGGCCGTTGATGCTGATACGCATCGACTTCGGTTTCTGCTGGAGTATGCACTGCGACGCCATCACCATCTCCACCTCGCTGGTACCGATACCGAAAGCAACAGCGCCGACAGCACCATGGGTACTGGTGTGCGAGTCGCCGCATACTATCGTCATTCCGGGCAGCGAAAGACCCTTCTCAGGTCCGACGACATGAATGATGCCGTTGTTCTTGTCCATCATACCGTAATATTCCAGTCCGAATTCCCTGGCGTTGCGCTCGAGGGTGTCCACCTGTTTTCTCGATACGGGATCCTCGATGGGCTTGTCCTGATCGTGGGTGGGAGTATTATGGTCGGGCATACAGAATATCTGTTTCGGTCGGAAGCACTTCAGCCCTCTCTGTCTGAGTCCGTCGAAAGCCTGCGGTGATGTCACCTCATGACAGTATAGACGGTCGATATACAACTGCGTCGGTCCGTCGTCCACGATCTGCACCACATGCTTGTCCCAAATCTTATCAAATAATGTATTCATATACTATCGGATTTAAATCTCTTTTCTTTCCCTGAACTTGTTGATACAGTCGATATAAGCCTCGACGCTGGCGGTGACGATATCCGTATTGGCACCGAAACCGTAGTACACGCTACCGTCGTATTCCACCTGCATGTGCACCTTACCCACGTCGTCGCTGCCCTTGGAGATAGCCTGGATGGTAAACTCCTTAAGCGTCATCTGCTTCTGTATGATCTTCTTGAGAGCCTTTATTGCGGCATCCACCGGACCGTTACCGGTAGCGGCATCCTCGAATCTCTGTCCTGCGATGTTCAGTCCGATGCTGGCCACGCTTCTCACTCCCATACCGGTAGTAACCTGCAGGAAGTCGAGCTTCACGGCATGAGCCTCGGCGGTGTCGGCACCTGCAAGCATCAGCACGTCGTCGTCGTTCACCTCTTTCTTCTGGTCGGCCAGACGGAGGAACTTCTCGTAAATCTTATCCAGTTTCTTCTCGTCGGTGATCTCCACTCCGAGCACAGACAGACGATACTTCAGAGCGGCACGTCCGCTGCGGGCTGTGAGAACGATGGAATTGTCGTCGAGACCCACATCCTTGGGATTCATGATCTCGTATGTAGACACGTTTTTGAGCACCCCGTCCTGATGTATTCCGCTGGAATGGGCGAAGGCGTTGCGGCCCACGATAGCCTTGTTGGGCTGCACCGGCATGTTCATCAGCGACGACACCATCCTGCTGGTGGGGTATATCTTGGTGGTATTGATATTAGTGTCGATATCGATGCCCTTGTGGCACTTCAGTATCATGGCGATCTCCTCGAGCGAGGTATTGCCGGCTCTCTCTCCGATACCGTTGATAGTAACCTCCACCTGACGGGCGCCGTTGAGCACACCGCTGAGGGTGTTGGCGGTAGCCATGCCGAGATCGTTGTGGCAGTGGGTCGAGATGGTGGCGTTCTGTATTCCGTCGACATGCTCCATCAGATATTTTATCTTCTCGCCGTATTCCTGCGGCAGACAGTATCCTGTGGTATCGGGGATGTTCACCACCGTGGCCCCGGCCTTCACCACGGCCTCGATCACGCGGGCGAGGTATTCGTTGTCGGTGCGGCCTGCATCCTCGGCGTAGAATTCCACATCCTCGACATACTTCTTGGCGTATTTCACTGCCGCCACGGCTCTCTCGATAATCTCCTCGCGGTTGCTGTGGAACTTATACTTGATATGCGAGTCGCTGGTACCGATACCGGTGTGTATTCTCTTGTGTTTGGCGTATTTGAGACTTTCGGCGGCCACGTCGATATCCTTCTCCACGGCACGTGTCAGCGCGCAGATGGTAGGCCATGTCACGGCTTTTGAAATCTCTATCACGGAATTGAAGTCACCCGGGCTGGAGATGGGGAATCCCGCCTCGATGACGTCGACGCCCAGTTGCTCGAGCTGTTTTGCCACCTGGATTTTCTCCACTGTGTTCAACTGGCATCCTGGCACTTGTTCACCATCTCTCAATGTGGTGTCGAAGATAAATAATCTGTCACTCATTTCTCTCTAACTTTTTCTATGTTTATATTTTTTGTTCTTGTCATTGGGAGCCGCCTGTATAAATTACGAACAAAGCCTTTCACACTACCGGAAGTGGGAAAGGCTCTGCCGAAACTTTATATTAGCACCTAACAGCATACATTCACACTTCCGTCCCCTCTGCGAAGTCGGATAATATTAATAATGTGTAGTAGGTTGCTCATCATATCTCTTTATTTTTAAATCGCTTGCAAAATTAAGCATTTTTCCCGAACCGTGCAAATAATTCGTTACTTTTTTCTAAATTATTCTTACGATTTCTCACTTTTTAATACAAGGCGTCATTTCTTCGCGGGATTGAGCGCCTCTTCTATCTGCGTGCATATCTGCATCATCCCTTTCTGCGAGGGGTGTCCGCTCATCTTGTCGATATCCTTGAGTTCGATATATCTCACGTCGTAATGATCGCAGATTGTCTTTATCGAGGATACGATGCTCTCCTTGAGTCCGTCGTTGATAAGGAAGATGATATCGACATTGGGATAGAGGCGTGTCATTTCCTGGAGCATATAGGCCATGGCGGGACGGAATTCGTACAACTGCCCCACCCTGAGCGAGTCGTACTGGTATTCTCCGACAGGGCTGCCGGCCCAGCTGTCGTTGGTTCCTCCGAAGATGAAGATCATGTCGGGGCAGCCGAGGTTGTACATCCTGGTCACGAACGAGCGTTTGCTGTAGTCGTTGCCCGAATAACCGGTATAGCTGATTGTAGCCCCGGAGTAGGAGTTGTTGACGCAGAGTTTGTATCCGTTGCGCTTGATATACTGCCACCACCAAGTCTGTGTTACGTCGCTCACGTCGGTATTGTCGCGTCTGATCTTGCGTATATACCACGGTTCGTTGGTATCGGGGGTGATATATCCCTCGAAGGTGGAATACGAGTCGCCGAGGATCGACACTGCCTTGCGCTGTGCCTGTATCGGCGAGGGAAGCAGCAGCATCAGAAGCAGGGCGAAGGAAAATAGTCTTGCTGTTTTCATACCTTTTCGTTTTACAATGCAAAGATACAAAAAAAAATTTTATAATCACGTTGTATTACAATAAAAAAGCATTTTTTATGGGAAAAAGAATGCCTCTCCCCCTTGCTGGCGAGGGGGAGAGCCTCTCGAGGATCGCTGTACTTGGATCCACGCCCCCACCGGAAGGCTGGCGCCTTCCTCCGCCCCCTCGCCAGC
>Ga0065709_1005919_pt1 | contig 49733 bp, 36 predicted proteins | sample Hoacrofraction14_2_FD_59096 | JGI IMG/M metagenome (GOLD analysis project Ga0065709, IMG submission 59096) | Hoatzin crop microbial communities from Cojedes, Venezuela, sample from fiber fraction 14 v1 | ecosystem: Host-associated > Birds > Digestive system > Esophagus > Crop | place: Venezuela...
AAAAGAAAATTTGTAGTACACAGTAGAAATTTTTAAACTCGAAAACGCTGGGAAACATTGAGATTACAAAAAAGAGGGGGCAAACTTGGGCGAAGTGCAAATTTCAAAGCTATGGGCAAAGATACAACAATTATTTCAGATCTGAGAAGTTTTTTCTCAAAAAAATGAAGAAAATCGTGCATTATACAGCATTATGAGAGTGATGGAACATATAAATATACGCTCTAGGCAGATAGGGAGAGCCATGAGGGTGAGGCCGAGTTTATCTCTGCTGAAGCCAGTGAACTGCTTACCGCGATTGTCAATGAGAATCCGAAGTTCCATACACTATTGCAATTGTATAAATTAAATGCGGAATGAATTAATATTCACTTGCGAAACTTGAGTAAATTTATAAGTTTAAATTGTCACGGTTTGTGAAAATAGTGAAGTTTAACAACAAGCTATGTCGGTCGCAAGATTGGCACTGCTTGTTTTTGAAGGAAGGAGGAGAGGCTGCGCTCTCTCGGCTCCCCCCCCGGAAAAGCGGTGCTTTTCCTCCACCCCTCCCTGAAGGAAAGGGGGAGAGGCCACGCCCCCTTTGTGTTAAGCTGTGTACTTGGATCCACGCCCCCTCGGTCGATTTCATCGACCTCCACCCCCTCGCCAGCGAGGGGGAGAACCTCGCCTGTCGGCTCGGTGACTGCTAGCAACAGTTACTCTATGTGGGGAAATGCCCTCAATTCGTCCAATTTGCAAGAGCAAGCGGTGAGCAGAAGGAATTAGTGAAATTCGTAAAATTAGTAGACTCCTTTTCTCTCCCCCGTCAGGCTAATTCGTGGCTTTATACCAGGCGGTGCGGGTGTAGTATCCCGTGACCTGGGGAAAAGACACTCGTCTCGCTGGTGTATACGCTGAACCAGATATACGCAAAATGTAAACAGATTTAGGGCATAAAAAGGGTCAGGCTTAATCAGAAATGAAAAAAAACATTTATTTTTGTGTGAATTGTTTTATCGATTCAATTTAATTTTGTAACTTTGTAATCTGATTCGGGAGATAAAGACAAGAGGGATGTGTCTCTCGGATACCACACTTTTAAGTTTATATATGAAGATGAACATTAGGGAATATGATAGGTCTGACAAGCGAAGCATCTACGACTATAGCAAAGGTTTGTTGAACAAGACTTTGAGGGATTTTCTAGAGTCAGACGAAATCTCGAAGATGGGAAAGGGAAAACTTGGCCAATTGGTGGAGGAAATCTACTTTGGCATAAAGAACAATCCGAATCCCAGGCCCGACTTCGAAGAAGCCGGAGTGGAGCTCAAATGCACCCCTCTGAACACTGGTAGTAATGGAGAGTACCTGATTAAGGAGAGACTCGTCTGTAATATGATTAACTATTGCGAGGTGGTAACGGAAGATTTCGAGCACTCTCATTTCTATCTTAAATGTCAGCTCATGCTGATTATTTTCTATCTGCACAAATCCGATGCATCCCCTCTCGATTTGATGTTCATTTTCTCCGTTCTGTGGAAACTTGAGGAGAAAGACCTACTAATAATCAAACAAGACTACAATATTATCATCACCAAAATAATCCGTGGCGAGGCTCATCTTTTATCTGAAGGCGACACCATGTACCTGGGAGCCTGCCGGAAAGGACAAAAAGATGACGGTTTGGTTGAACAGCCAAACTCGGATATAAAAGCACCAAAGAGGGCTTTCTGCCTTAAAATGGCATATATGCGGACAATACTTGACTTTGCAAAAAAAAGTAAATACGGATATTCGACAAACGTTCAATTTTCTGGTGGTCAACTGGTATCTGCCGAAGAACTCAAAGCCAAGTCTTTCGAGGAATTGATTATTGGTCGTTTCGGCAATTATTTCGGGAAAAATTACAGGGACATTGCTAAAGAGTGTGACATAGATTTGTCAAGAAATCCCAAAAATATGTTCGCTATGATTGCCAATTCAATATCCGCTAACGGAAAAAAGGTGTCTGTCAACCAGTCCGAAGAATTCAAAAAGGCCGGCCTTACGATGAAGACTATACGAGTAAATGCACATGGAACAATAAAGGAAGCGATGTCGTTTGAGAATATCAATTATTCTGAAGTTAATGACTGTGAAAATTGGTATGACTCCCGCTTGTATGAAATATTTTCATCGCGTTTCATGTTTGTGGTGTTTAGGGAACAGAATGCCAATAAGGGTGACTATATACTCGATGACGCTTTCTTTTGGACAATGCCCCAGTCAGATTTGGAGAAGGCAGAACAGTATTGGCAGCACATAAAAGCTATTATAAAGGCTGACAAAATCGATGACAACTATTGGTGGAAATCTAAAGACGAAAAACTATTCCATGTCAGGCCGAAAGCTTCGAAGTCTACTGATTGTGTTTTATCGCCAAGCGGTAAAAAAGTAAAAAAGTTTTGCTATTGGTTTAATAATAGTTACATAAAAGAGATCGTATCAAAAAGACAAGAAATAAGAAACGAGAAATAATGAAGAAAAACAGTATAAAAGTAGTAGAATTGTTTGCCGGCGTGGGAGGCTTCAGGATTGGACTGGAGGGAGCTTCCGATGCTTACGAGACGATATGGAACAACCAATGGGAGCCATCGACAATACATCAGGATGCTTCGCTGGTATATCAGGCTCGTTTCGGAGCAAAAGGACATTCCAACAAAGACATAAACAATGTTGCCACCAACGAGATTCCCGACCACGACCTTCTTGTAGGCGGTTTCCCATGCCAGGACTATTCTGTAGCAGCCACGCTGAGCCGTTCGGGAGGCATCGAGGGGAAGAAAGGCGTACTATGGTGGCAGATTTACCGAATCCTGAATGAAAAAGGCGACAAGAGGCCGGACTACCTTTTCTTTGAGAATGTTGACCGGCTGATAAACTCTCCCGCCACACAGCGGGGACGCGACTTTGCAATAATCCTCGCATCGCTTTCCGACTTGGGATATGCCGTGGAATGGAGGATTGTTAATGCCGCAGAATACGGCATGCCGCAGAGAAGGCGCCGAACATATATCATGGGATACAAGAAGGACTCGGCTGTAAGAAACAAAATCGATGACAGAGAAGACTGGCTGCTCTACGACGGGGTGATGACAAAGGCATTTCCTTTCATCCCCAAAAACGACACAGTGTCAGACTTCGAAATCGAAGGCACTATACAGGAAGTGTCTGCAAGTTTTAACAAGGGCAAAAAAAACAGTCCTTTTGGCAATGCTGGCATAATGGTCGACCGTAAGGTATATTCTATCGACACGATACCTGTCTTCGATGGCCCGTATCAGACTCTGGGAGGGAATATTGTCGACGAGGCCCTCGTGCCGGAGGACTATTTCATCAGTGATGATGAGGTGGAGAAATGGAAATATGAAAAGGGAGCGAAAAAAATAAACAGGGTTTCGAAAGATGGTTATGAATATTTGTATTCAGAAGGAGGCATGGCCTTCCCCGATGATTTAGACAAGCCTTCGAGAACAATTATCACAGGTGAGGGAGGTTCTTCTCCCTCGCGCTTCAAGCATGTAATCCGGACAGATTCCGGCAGATATAGAAGGTTGCTTCCAATCGAGTTGGAAAGACTGAACATGTTCCCGGATAATCACACATACCACCCGGACGTGACCGATGGCAGAAGAGCATTTCTAATGGGTAATGCCCTCGTGTGTGGCGTAGTAGAGGAACTAGGAAAGAGCCTATACAGATTTATATACGACGAAGAACCGGTGTCTTCTCGTCCTATAGACAAGAAGCGTGAAGCCCACCCTATGCTCGACCTGAATCTCTTTGGACACGAGGATGTAAATCTCATTGTTAACATGCCAAGAAAGGTTTTCAAACCAGAATTGAGCAAACGACTGCTGGTTGGATTCGTCAAGCCTGATAATAATGGCTATTTTATGGAACCATCGCAGAAGAAAATATATTATACAGGAAAGACAAGATCTTTCCCTTCAACGATAGCTCTCAATAAGCTTTATTATTTTATGCCATATATCAAAGGTCAGGGTGTAAAGGACTTATATCTCATTAAGATTGCACGCATAGGCAACAAGGCTGAGGTGCATAAAGACTGCGGTGATACCGAGCCTCGATTGGTGTTCGAATTAGAATATCTTGATAGTCTTCCGGAGTATAAAAAGATAAAACTTAATATTTTCAACACCTATACTGACACGGTACTTGGAAAAGTTTACAAGGAAAAAAATGATACTGAATTATGCCCCTCATTAAAGCGCAGAACATAATTTCTTCACATGACACGGGGAACGCATATGCTTAATCACAAAAAAGTAAAACGATATGGGATTCTTTGATTTTTTCAAAAAGAAGAAGGCTGATGGCGGAAAATTAAGGTCATTTAGAAGGAACACAAGTGTTGCCAATGTCACTGACATGATTGAATTCGGATTGAAATGGCGTGATAAACTTATTGAACAATGTTTTTCCCATCCATCTTCAAAAGTAAAAGCTGAAGCGCTGATATATACATGTTGGCGCGTATGGTATTATTGTCTGGAGGAAGGCAAAGTGTCTAGAGATGAAGATTATATAGTTGATTTCGTAGCGCGTCTAATGGTTAATTTACAGAATTATTATGACGACAAAATATTTAAAAGCGTGCAATTATTCAACCAATTATACAGTAATAGATTTGTCATTTACAGAGAAGACCTTGTCGGATTATGTACATCCAATTACCCTGTAACTAAGCAATATCTACCAATTGACACCTATAGAGCACTAAATCTTGATCCGTTAAGAATTATAAATCCAGGAACTTCAACATTGTCAATGGAACAAATGGATGATATGGTTGAATTTGTAGGAAAGTTTATACATTTTCTGAATGAAATGCTTACAGACATGCATAAAGTATTTTAGTAGGATAACCTATGAAACATTACGATGTAGTAGCTGCGATCATTATTGCCGGCGGTAAGTTTCTCTGTCTGCAGCGCGGCGAGACGAAGTATGAGTTGGAAAATTAAATATCCGAAATATGGGAGTAGATTTCAGTTGCATGATCAGGAACAGGTTTCATTCCAGGGATAATCATGAGGCCTGCATGAAATATATGAACGAGACATTGGATTTGCTGAATAATCATTATTCAGGGCTATGTCTGTTTTGATCGTTGTGCTTGGTTCCACGCCCCCACCGGAAGGCTTCGCCTTCCTCCGCCCCCTCGCCAGCGAGGGGGAGAGGCTCGCGCCCGTCAGGCTAATTCGTAGCTTTATACCAGCCGGTGCGGGTGTAGTATCCCGTGACCTGGGGATCGATGCTCGGGGCGCTGGTGGATATTCCGCAGAAGGAATTGATCTTCACCACATTATACCCGAACCTCATGCTGGAATAAAACGATTCGGTATGACAGGTATACGGTACGGTCTTTCCCAGTTGCGTCTGGAACTTAGCCAGCAGCGTCGAGTCGGAGCAATAGCTCGCGATGACATCACTGAGGTCGAAGAAGAGATGCTTTGACAGCGGTTCGTAAGCCTGGAGGGCCGCGCGCTGCGAGTCGTTAAGGTCGAGGGTGTCGACGGCATTTATCTCTTTGACGATAGCGGCGAGAGAATCGATCTCGCTGCACTTCGAGATGCCCAGAGTACCGTAGGGATACGGTTGTCCGTCGTAAGTATAGCCGGAATAAAACTCATAGAACTTGTCGCACACGGCCTGGTAGTCGGGGTTCTTGGCGGCCAGATAGGGCCATATCTTCGAGTAAGGCATACCGAAGGCGAGGATCTCCGTCGGCGACGCCACGAGATATTCGGTGACATCCTTGAGTTCGTATACCGTCTCGATATTCTGCATGAAACAGTCGTCGAAGAGCAGATACTGGAGTTTTCCGACCCCCGATGCAGCGATACCCTCCGCCAGCGTGGCGATATCCGTCATCACGGATATTCCCCCGAACCATCGTGTCGGCATCTTCGCGGCCTTCTGGCGGGCCACGTTCTTCATCCTCACGCTGAACGCCGACGATGCGCCCTCCGACTCGGCGTAGAGCCATCCCATACCGTGGGAGCCCACATTCATGGCGAAGGTGTCGGCCGGAGCGTACGACTTCACCTGGTTGAGGATATACGTAATCCACGAGGCGGTATTGAACTGTTTGTTCTGATACGTCTTTATCGTATCGTGGACGCAGGCCCCCTTCTCGTATTTTATCTGATAGAGCACCCCCTCGGTGGCGTTGCTTGCCATGAACACCATCACCTTGTTGTCGCCCAGACCGTTCTGGCCGGCGATACCCGTCTCCAGGTCGGCGATATTCTGCTGGAAATAGTTATACAGATCGTTGGTGGATCCCGAATACGGGAAATACATGAATATCGTCTTCGCGGCGTTGGTCTCAGGCAGTACGCCGGCGTTCTCGTCCTCGTTGCCGCATGCGGCGAGAAGCACGGGGAGAGCCAGTATCAAAAGCAGTATCTTCTTCATTCTTTATGTTTCCAGATTTTCACTATTTTATTACGTATGGCGAAGAGGTTGACGATGCTGACGAATAGCAGCAGTACGACGCCGAGCAGCAGGGCCGGCATCATGGATCCCTCCTCGATGCTGGGATAGAGGGCTGCGATGACGTCCATGTAATACTCGCGGATGAACCAGAGTATCACGAGGGCTATGACGAGCACTCCTATGTTCAGGGCTATGGTGAGCAGCTGGTAGGGCCGCGCCACCTGCGAGGGACTGTATCCTATGAGTAGCAGGTTTTCCAGTTTGGAACTGTTTTTCTGTACCAGCAGGTAGATGCTGAGCATGAGGATATAGAAGCTCAGTACGCTGATCACCAGTCCGATAGCCATGACGAGGGATATGACGAGACGGAGGAAGTATGTCGTCTTCTCGGCGTTGAGTTTGTCGTTTTCTATCTCATACCCCTTGTCGTCGGCAAACTGCATCATGGCGTTGTCCGCCGGGTTGCCTGCTTCGATAAGCAGTCTTGTGGGGTCGCTCTTCTGTCCCGGAGCGTAGTATTCGTTGCTCCAGTCCATGAACGTCTGTGGCACGAGGATGGAGTTGAGCCGGCCGGAGAAGCCTATCACCTTCCCCCGGAACACATCGTTGTGCCCGTTGCCCCTTACGGAGATGGAGAGGTCGATCATCCCCGCCAGGCCCTCGCTGATCTTCGGCAGCGACCTCGACTGCGCGAATCCGAAGTTATACATATTGATATAAGTGCGCGGGATTATCACCGGCACCACCTTGTCGCCGGGAGTGTATTTCCAGTCGGTCAGGGGCACGTCGATGAACCCGTCGGGAACGGATTCGAAGAAGAGCTCCGAGGAGAGAATCTTCTGTCCGCTGACTCCCATCGAGGCGTCGACATGATATTCGGTGGTCGTGAAGGCCCCCGCCTTGCGGCAGAACGGCTGGCTCAGGATCTCTTCCTGTTCGGCCTTGGAGAAGGCGTGGGAGGAGCTCGACAGGGTGCTCCCTATCTTCTTGTTCATGATCACGAAGTCGGAACTCATGAACGAGTCCTGCTGGGTGAACACCGGCAGTACGTCGCGGTAGAACTGATATCCGAGCAATACGATGAGCATTCCCGCCAGGTTGGCGAAGAAGAAGCCCGCGAACTGCGCGATGCTGATATGCTGACGAAGTAGTTTCCAGACCAGATTCATAGCTCGTACTTGTTTTGATAATCCAGGTTGATATGTTTGCCGATACTGGTGACGATGACGCCGGCGCCCTGTCTGCGGGCCTCCTCCATCATGATGCGCCCCATGATCTCCGAGTTGCGGTCGTCGAGATGGCTTATCGGTTCGTCGGCCACGATGAAGTCGAAGGGCTGCACGAGAGCCCTGATCATGGCCACCCTCTGCTGCTGTCCGAACGACATCCGTCCGATGAGGGCGTCTTTCTTGTCGGCGATACCCAGCATCTCGAACCATTCGGCGATCTGCTCCCGGGTCTTGAAACGGGTGAGTTTGTTTTTTATCTCCACATTCTCCATTGCCGTGAGTTCGGGAAAGAGGCGCAGTTCCTGAAACAGCATGCTGACATGTTTCTGCCGCAGCTCCACCCAGTCGGCCACACGGTAGGAGAACGCGTCGCGGTCGTCGAAGAGTATCTGTCCGCTGTAGTCGCGCCGGTAGCCGAGGAGATAGCTGCAGAGGGTGCTCTTCCCGCTGCCGCTGTCGGCCTCGACGAGATAGAGCTGTCCTTTGGAGAACGCCACGCCGGTGTTCCAGATATCAGAAGAGAGGCCGGTTCTGCCTGCGAACACCTGCGGCACGACGTTATGCAATTCGATTTTCTCCATCACTTCATAGAATAAGAAACGACATTGACATCGCCGAATATCGGCCGGAGCATCGAGAGCAGAGTTTCCACGCTGCCGGTATCATCCTTGTATTCGGAGACATTAAGAACCATGCATAGTTTCCGGCCTTTCATCTTCTCCCTCACCGACGACGGCATCATGCTCGGAGCCTCGTTCACGGCGGCCAGTGCCAGAGTCTCCGTCGTTCCGCAGTACATCTGTTTGTCGTCGGTCTGTCCGATGACGAAGCGTCTGTCTCTCGAGGGATCGCTGATGATATCGCCGATAGGTTCGGAGAGTTGTGCTGCGATGGCGCAGTCTGACCCCTTCTCCCCTATCGTATCGATGACGATGGCGATGTCACCGTCGACGCGGCGGAGGATATTGTCGAAGTCGGCCTTGGTGTTGACGCCTGCCAGCATCGCCATGAAGGGTCGGTTGTCTTTCATCATCGCCAGCAGGTCAGTTCCCTTGATATTCATGAGTATGGCGAAGAGCGACGACGACGACACGGTGTTGATATACCTGCCGTTCAGGGGTCTGAACAGAGCCTGCGAAGCTTTCAGCGCCTTGTCGACGTCGGGGTTGAGGGAATATGTCTCCCCGACGATATCGAGGAGCCCTCCATGAATATTCATATTGGCGGCGATCAGCACGTCGGAGGGGTCGGTATCTTTCGGGGCACCGAGGGTGAAGGGAGCCACCAGCATATCGGGCAGCGACTGGGCCTGCGCCACCATCGCTACATACGACTGTATGGTATCGAGTTTCTCGAAGTAGGGCGACGACCTGAGTCCCTGTCCTTCCTTCTGACTGAGATATTTCAGTTCGCGCTGCATGATATTGGGCTGTTCGGTGCTTACTGACGGTCCCATGATGAGTATCGCGTCGTCGTTGAACCCCACCACCCACGAGTCGTGGAGGATGGTGAAATGACATCCGCGTCGTTCCGACACCTTGGTGCAGAGTCCTTTGTTGTGGAGCTTCCCGAACCACTCCTCGACGGCACTCCCCGACCCCACGGCGGCGCAGAGGCCCAGCGTGCCTTCGGGAGAGACGAAGAAATAGAGGTCGCGGGAGATATCGATGCCGCAGTCGGAGGGGTCGTCGACATGGAGGAGATCTTTTATCGCCTCCGCCTTGTCGCCGCTGCCGAGACTGTTGACCTCGGCGAGTCCGGCCATATCGACCCTCACGAGTGCCTTCGACTGTGCGGGTATGGCATCCGTATAGTCAGAAGAACAGGATGTCAGTGCAAGTACCGCACTGACATATAACAGACAATAAAGAATACGTCTCATCTTATTTCTGTGCGAGTTGGAAAATATCCACGGCGACGAGTCCTGCCGTCTCGGTGCGGAGCCTGCTCTCTCCGAGAGTCGCGGGAACGAAGCCGGCGCTGACAGCCAGTGCCACCTCCTCGGGGGTGAAGTCACCTTCCGGTCCGATCATTATCGTGATATCCTCGTCGGGCTGTATTGGGTTGTCTCGGAGTTCGTAGAACAGATCTTTGCGCGGCATGTCCTCGATGCAGTGACAGATATACTTCCTGCCGGGGATGCCGGTGCTGACATACTGTTTGAACGGCGTCATCTGCCCTACGACAGGCTTCCAGGCCTTGCGGCTCTGCTTTACGGCCGCCGTGACGATCTTGTCGAGTCTGACGGTGCGCAGAACCTTCCTCTCCGACTGCTTGCAGTTGAGGAAGTCGAAGGCGTTGACACCGATCTCGGTGGCTTTCTCCACCATCCACTCCATGCGGTCCATCAGCTTTGTCGGAGCGATAGCCAGGTGCAGCTTCCCCTTCCACTGGGGAGCCTGCGGCATTGTTTCCAGCAGTTTGTATGTACACCGGCGCGTGGCTGCCAGTTCGACCTCGGCCCTGTAGTAATTTCCCACGCCGTCCATTAGAAACATCTCGTCGCCCGACTTGAGTCTCAGCACTCTGAGGGCGTGCATCGCCTCCTCCTCAGGCATCTCAGTCTGAGAGGCTGCGTCAGGTACATAAAAAAACCTTTTTTCTTTCATCACTTATTATCTTGGTTTTCCGCATTCTCCCTGCGCTTTTTCAGTTCGTCGCGCACAGATGATGCAAATTCATATTTTTCGTCGCGTATGGCTTCCTCGAGAGCCTCCTGGAGCAGCTGCTCGCTGAGACTGTTGAGAGGCACTGCCAGTTTGTCGGATGCCGGATCGAACGCTATCGACTGTCGGTCGAAGAGATCCTTGGATACGAGTATGGCGAAATCGCCGGCCAGAGCCAGCAGCAGTCCGCAGGCCATGGCTATGGGTTCGGAGACGAGCGACGCCCTGTTGACCAGTCTTGCTTGGTATTCGCCGTCGCTGACATCGACAATCTCCAACGACAGCGTCAGCATCGTCTGCTCACGGATGATCTTAGACATCACCTCAGGCAGGTATCCGGTCGTGTCGGTCTTCCTGGAACCGTAGCGCAGCGACAGCTGTTCACCCGTCGCTCTGTCGCACACTATGGTAATGGCGCGCGTGCCCTCGACATTGGTCAGAATAAGCACGGTGACACGATTGGCGGTCCCTATTTCTGATATACCTGCGAACTTAAGTCTTATATAATCCATAATCGTATAATACAGTGCAAAATTAATACAAAACGTTCAAAAACCAAAATTTATTAAACAATTTTATAAATACTTATGTATAGGAAAGAGTTTCACCCGGGTATCAGAAGTTCTTCATAGCCCGGTCTATAGCCCTTCTGTCTTCTTTTTCTTTGAGGGTCTCCCTCTTGTCGTAAACTTTCTTACCCTTGCAGAGTGCGATATCCACCTTTGCCCTTCCCTTGTCGTCGATGAAGACGAGGGTGGGCACGATGGTGAGGCCCGGGGTCTTTGACTCCTGTTCCAGATGGTATATCTCCCTTCTGGTGAGCAGCAGCTTGCGGTCTCTCTTCGCGGAGTGGTTGCTGTAGGAACCGTAGAAATAGGGGCTGATGTTCATCCCTCTGACCCATATCTCGCCGTTGGTGATGAAACAGTAGGTGTCGACGAGCGACGCCTTGCCCATCCTTATCGACTTTATCTCCGTACCGGTGAGGACGATGCCTGCCGTAAGCGTCTCCAAAAAGAAGTATTCGAACGACGCCTTCTTGTTTTTTATCTGTATCGGACTCTTTTTCCTGAGTTCTAATTCCGTCTTGTTCATATTGTTTCGTTTATGTCGCCTTAGCGATTGCAAAGATACATAATTTAAGGGGCATACAAAACAGGCAAAGAGTTAATCTTGCTTAAGATTTCAAAAAATAAGGTTAAATACAGTGTATACTGGCAACTTAAATGTTAAATTCGCGTGTCTTTATGGAGGCCTTTTGAAAAAGGGTCTTCATAGACGCATAAAAAATTAATAGGTAAAAAAAAATTTGAGGTAACAAATGAGGCAATTAAAAATTCAGAAGAGTATCACCAATCGTTCAAGTGAAGCATTAGACAAGTATTTGGTTGAGATTGGTCGTGCGCCGTTGATCAGTATCGATGAAGAAATCGAGTTGGCGCAGAAAATCAGGAAAGGCGGACGCGAGGGCGAAAGAGCCAAGGAGAAGCTGGTGACGGCCAACCTGCGTTTCGTGGTTTCCGTAGCAAAGCAATACCAGCATCAGGGACTCACCCTCACCGACCTTATCGACGAGGGTAACATCGGACTTATCAAGGCAGCTCAGAAGTTCGACGAGACGAGAGGATTCAAGTTCATCTCGTACGCCGTATGGTGGATCAGACAGAGCATCCTGCAGGCTATCGCCGAGCAGAGCCGTATCGTGAGGCTTCCCCTCAACCAGGTGGGGTCGCTGAACAAGATCAACCACGAGATCAACCGTTTCGAGCAGGAGAACCAGCGTCGTCCGTCGGTGGCCGAGCTGTCGGAAGCCGTCAACCTCGACGAGGAAAAAGTGGGACAGTCGCTCATGGCCGACGGTCACCATATCAGCATCGACGCGCCGTTTGCCGACGGCGAGGACAACTGTATGCTCGACGTGATGCAGAGCGGCGACGACAGCCGTACGGACAAGGGCGTAGACCACGAGTCGATGGCCCAGGAGCTGAACGCCGTGCTTGGTAACGTGCTGAAAGACCGCGAGATGATCATCATCCGCGAGTGCTTCGGTATCGGCTGCCATGAGAAAGGCCTCGAGGAGATCGGCGACCAGCTGGGCCTTACCAGGGAGCGCGTGCGCCAGATCCGCGAGAAGTCGATAGCCAAACTGCGTGACAGCGGCAATGTAAAAATATTGATGAAATATCTCGGATAAATTTTGCGGAATCAAAAATAATCATTAAATTTGTCGGCGTGTTTAGACATTCGCCGACATTTTTTTTGCTCGTCGCGATACTACTTGCGCTGGGCAGGACAGATGCCTGTTCGAAGGTGCGCCAGGATACGGCCTTCATGAACAGGCTCTATAATTATGTCTACACCCTCGACAACAGGGATGTCGTAGGAAAGAGAAACAACGTATACGTGAAATACCATCTCAAGACCGACAAGAGGAACGTCACCCTGATGTGCGTCCCCACGATGTACGCCATCGCCAAAGGCAACAGAGACTTCTTCGGGGAGACATACAGCACCCTCGTCTTCGAGAGTATCGACAAACTGAAGGAGATACAGCATTACAATATCTCCAATATCCCGCGATACAGACGGACGATGCCGACGATACTCACCTTCCTCACCCCCGACGTATACCGTCATACAATGTTCAAGGACCACGTATTGTCGCCCTTCAGCAAAAGCAACAGGAAATACTACAGATACGAGATATCACATCTGCTGAACAACAGGGTGAAAATCATCTTCAAGCCCAGACTGAAAAACACGCAGCTGGTGAGAGGATGGGCCTTCGCCGACTACGACACCGGACAGCTCAGGGTGGTCAGGTTCGAGGGCGAGTTCGACATGATGAGATACAGTCTCGACGTGACCATGGGAGACGAAGGAGTCAACTCGCTGCTGCCCGACAAGTGCGACATGATAGTGAACTTCAAGTTCATGGGCAACAAACTGAGCGCTCAGTATACCAGCTGGTTCAACCAGCCCTTCGAGATCGCCGACAGCATCATCAACAAGCACGACTCACGCGCCATGGACAGCCTGAGAGCCGAGCCACTAACCACAGCCGAGGCTTACGCATACTATAAGGTAGACTCGGCCAGGGCGGCGAGAGACTCCGTAAAAGCACTGCAGGCGCTGCTCCCCCCGAAGGAGGAAAAGACAGGCAGGAAACTCCTCAGGGTCGCTGACGACATCGGGGACAAACTCGTAAGCAACATCAAAACGACGCTGGGAGACAAAAACCAGGGATACATCCGGCTGTCGCCCATCATCAACCCCCAGTATCTCAGCTATTCCCACTCAAGAGGTATCAGCTACCGCTTCGACATCAGGACACAGTATGACTTCACCCCCAACAGAAACATCAACAGCAGGATAAAGCTCGGATACAGGTTCAAGCTGAAACGCTTCTTCTACCAGATACCCATCAACTTCGACTACAACGTCAGGAGACATGCCCGCCTGCGGCTGAAGATAGGAGGCGGCGACCAGATCACCAATTCCACCGTCAGGGACGAGATGATCGGCACCGGAAGGATCGACACCCTCGGAATGAAACAGGACGACCTCGGATTCGACAAGTTCAGGGACGACTATATCGAACTCACCAACAACTACGACATCAACGACTACCTGAGCATCGAGGTGGGTGCCGTATACCATCGCAGGAGCGCCATAAAGAGGAAAGAGTTCGAAGACCACGGTCTGCCGACGGTATACAAAACCATGGCCCCGTCGCTGGAGATAGCCCTCAGGCCCTGGAAGTGGACCGGTCCCGTGTTCACCCTCAACTTCGAGACAGGACTCAAGGGCAAGGCCGAGCAGGACGCCAGCTACCAGCGTTTCGAGTTCGACGCCGTATACAAACGGCAGATGAGAAGCCTCTGTCTGCTGTCGCTCAGAGCCGGCGCCGGATACTACACCAAGCGCAACCACACCTACTTCCTCGACTACAAGAACTTCCACGAGGACAACCTCCCCGGAGGATGGAACGACGACTGGACGGGCGACTTCCAGCTGTTGCGGTCGAAGTGGTATAACAGCTCCAGATATTACGTGAGAGCCAACATGACATACGAACGGCCGTTCATGCTCGCCGCATGGATACCCCTCGTGGGCCACTACATCGAGAACGAACGGTTCTATATCAACGCTCTGTCGGTGGACAAGCTAAGCCCCTACGTGGAATACGGATACGGCTTCACCAACAGGCTCTTCTCTATCGGCGTCTTCGCCAGTATGGTGAAAACCAACTTCAAAGAGGTGGGATGCCGCTTCACTTTCGAATTGTTCAACAGATGGTAAAAGAATATGAAAGCACTGACAGTATATAAGGCGTCGGCCGGAACGGGAAAGACCTTCACCCTAACGGCCGAATATATCGCGCTCCTTATCAGCAACCCCCTGTCGTACCGCAACATCCTGGCGGTGACATTCACCAACAAGGCGACGGAGGAGATGAAGATGAGAATCATAGCGCATCTCTACGGCATAGCCAACAACCTGAGGTCGAGCGACGCATATCTCGGCAAGATTATGGAACCGCTGCCCGACAGCAACGAAAAACTAATCAGGCAGAGGGCGAAGACGGCGCTTGCCGGTCTGCTCCACAACTACAACTATTTCCAGGTGGAGACCATAGACAAGTTTTTCCAGAGGGTGATGAGAAATCTGGCACGCGAACTCGACCTCACCCCCAACCTGCGCATCGAGCTCAACGACAAGCAGGTGGAAAATCAGGCCGTGGACGATATCATCGACGAACTTGACGAGAAGAGCGCCACACTGAAATGGCTCCTCGAATACATCCGCGGAAATATCGAAGCGGAGAAGTCGTGGAACGTGATAACAAGCATCAAGAGTTTCGGACAAAAGATATTCAAGGACGACTATAAGAAACATGCCAGGGAACTGAGGGAAAAACTCGGACAGAAGAATTTCATGAGCCGGTATATCGCGACACTGCGGCAACTGAAAGAACAGAAAGAAAACGAGATGCAAGATATCGCGGACTCATTCTTCGCCACCCTGGAAAAAGAAGGACTGGGAATTGATGATTTCAAAAAGAAGTCAAGCGGCATCGCGGGATATTTCATCAAACTGCGCAAGAAAGAAGACCTGAGCGACGGCAAAATGAGAAACGATACCTGCATCGGTTGCCTCGAATCTTCGGAAGGATGGGTGACGAAGACACATAAGGACAGGGCGCACATACTGGACGTGGTGGAGACGACGCTGCTACCCCTGCTCATAAAATCGGAAGAAGCCAGGCCCGAAGCATGGAAGATGATACAGTCGGTGAACCTCACTCTGAAGAATATCAACGAGCTGCGGCTGCTCAACAAGATAGAAGAGAAGGTAAGGACACTCAACGACGACGCCAACCGCTTCCTGCTCAGCGACACGCAGCAGATACTCAGCCGGCTGATCGACGACAACGACTCCCCCTTCATCTTCGAGAAGATAGGATCGAGGCTCGACCACATCATGATCGACGAGTTCCAGGATACCAGCACCGTGCAGTGGGGCAACTTCAAGATACTGCTGAAGGAATGCATGAGCAAGGCAGAGACGGGCAACCTCATCGTCGGGGATGTGAAACAGAGCATCTACCGATGGAGAAGCGGCGACTGGCAGCTGCTGAACAATATAGAACAAGAACTGCTATCGCCGGAAAAGACCATCGGCATAAAAAACCTGTCGGTGAACTACCGTTCGGCGGCGAATATCATCGACTTCAACAATAAGTTCTTCACCATCGCACGCCAGCTGGAGAGTGAGTCGTCGGAACAGATCGCCAAGGCCTACGACAATCTCGAAGAAGACTTCCCTCCGAAGAAGAAGGAAGGAGGACTGGTGAGAGTCGACCTGCTCGGCAAGGAAGACTATGCGGAGAAGACACTGCAGATGATCAGCGACACGGTAAACAGCCTCATCTCTCAGGGAGTGAGCCAGAACGACATCGCCATCCTCATCCGCAAGAACAAGGAAGTGCCGCTGATAGCAAGTTATTTCACAATCCATAATCCCGGGATCAACATCGTCAGCGCCGAAGCCTTCCGTCTCGACTCGTCGGAGGCCGTGAACAAGATTATCGCGGCGCTGAGGGTTCTCGTCAGCCCCGAAGACAAGATTGCCATGGCGGTGTTGGGACGACAGGTGCCGGACGAATTCCTCAGCCATACGGAAGAACTCAGGAAGATGCCCCTCTTCAAACTCATCGAACGTCTGTTTAATATCTTCCGTCTCGACGAGGCAGAAGATCAGAGTGCCTACATCTGCGCCTTCTATGACGCAGTAAGCGAATATGTCAGCAGCAACCCCACCGATATCGAGTCGCTGCTGAACGCCTGGGATCAGGATCTGTGCGGCAAAACGATACAGAGCGCCGGGGTGCAGGGAATACGAATCATCTCGATACACAAGAGCAAGGGACTGGAGTTCGACAATGTCATCATCCCTTTCTGCGACTGGAAGATGGAGCAGAACGACGACATCTGGTGCATACCGGAGGAAGCTCCCTTCAACGAACTCCCTCTCGTACCCGTGGAATTCAGCAAAAAAGGTATGCTCGGTACCATTTACGAAAAGGACTATTACAAGGAGCACGAGCAGAATATCGTCGATAACCTCAACCTGCTTTACGTTGCCTTCACGCGGGCAGGGAAGAATCTTTTCGTCGTCGGCAAGAAGGATAGCAAGGATGATTCAAGGTCATACCTCATACAGCAGGCGATAACCAAGATCAGCGAGGAGAAACAGGTCGGCGACGTGTCGTTCTCAAGCGATGACGACCATCTCTCCTTCGAGTTCGGATCGCTGCTGATCGGCGAAAAAGGGACAAAGAAGACCGACAACATATTGGAAACCGTTCCGGAACAGGAATCGGTCGGTATCGAGAGTTTCGAAAACAAGGTGGAGTTCCGTCAGAGCAACGACAGCAGACTGTTTCTTGAGGGAGAGGACGAGGACGAGGATTCCTTCTCCGGAAGAGACAGTTATATAAAAATCGGAAGTCTGCTCCACCAGCTCTTCAGTACCATCCGCACCACTGAAGATATCGAACGACGGCTGGAGGAATTCCGCAAGGCCGGCATCATCTACGACGACAATATAAGCGAGGACAAGCTGCTGCAGCTCATCGACAAACGGCTGCAGGACGAGAAGGTGAGAGACTGGTTTTCCGACCGCTGGACGGTATACAACGAATGCACTATCCTCTCCGTCGACGAAGCGACTGGAAAGACCGTCAACCGCCGCCCCGACAGGGTTATCTCCGACGGCGGCGAGACCATTGTCATCGATTTCAAATTCGGCAGGATGAAAGAGGCCCACAAGGCTCAGGTGAAGGAATATATGCAACTGCTTGAGAGCATGGGATACAATAACGTCAAAGGCCGTTTATGGTATGTTTACGCAAATAAAATAGAAGAAGTATTATGACCTCATTCCTTGAAATAGTAGCACAAGACCTGATACGCCGTTTCGGCAGCAATCTGTCGGACGTGGCAGTGGTATTCCCCAACAAGAGAGCGTCGCTCTTCCTCGACGAAGCCCTCGCCCGCAATGCAGGAGGACGACCCGTGTGGGCTCCCCGGTATATCACCATCAGCGAGCTGTTCAGAAGCCACAGCAGTCTCGTCACGGGCGACAGCATCGAGCTCACCTGCATCCTCCATTCCTGCTACACCAGGATAACGGGCAGCGACGAGTCGCTCGACAAGTTCTTCGGATGGGGCCAGCTGATGATCGCTGACTTCGACGATATCGACAAGAATATGGCTGATGCGGAAAAGGTGTTCAGAAATCTCACCGACTACCACGAATTCGACAATATCGACTACCTCACCGACGAGCAGACGGAAATACTGAAACATTTCTTCAGCAATTTCGACGACAACAGCAAGACACGGCTGAAAGAGAAATTCATACGGCTGTGGACCCGGATGGAAAATATCTACCGGCAGTATAAAGCGACACTGAGGGAACAGGGCATCGCATACGAGGGAATGCTCTACCGCGACGTGGCGGAAAACAAAGAAAACGAGTACCAATACAAACACTATGCATTCGTGGGCTTCAACGTACTGCAGCAGGTGGAACAGAGGGTGTTCAGACAACTGAAAGACGAGGGGAGAGCCCTCTTCTACTGGGATTTCGACCGGTATTATATGAAAGAAAACAGTGAGGCCGGCCACTATATCCGTCAGTATCTCAACATCTTCCCCTCGGCGATAGATATCTCTGACGACAGCGTTTTCAGCAATTTCAAACGCGACAAAGAGATCAGATACATCAGCGCCCCGACGGAAAATATCCAGGCACGGTATATCAGTACATGGCTCCGTCAGGGAGACAGGATACCGGACGGGAAGAAGACAGCCATCGTGATGTGCGACGAGAGTCTGCTGCAGACCGTGATCTACTGTCTTCCCGACGAAGTGGGAAAGGTGAACATCACCACCGGCTACCCCCTGTCGCAGACTCCCGTCGCATCCTTCATCGCCGTACTGCTAAACATGCAGATCACCGGCTGGAGCCAGAGAAAGGGAGGCTTCCTGCGGCACCACGTGAAGCTCGTGACGCATCACCCCTATTTCAGTTGCTTCAGCGACGACGACAAGAAAGATATCATCTTCCGCCATGTCGACGCCCCGACAAGGAAAGAAAGAGTGGCGGCGCTGAACGCATGGATCAGAGAGATAATAAGAAATATCAAAGACAGCGACCAGCTCAACGCCGAGGCTCTCTTCAGGACATATACCATCACCAATCGCCTCGAAGCCCTCATCGCGAAGGGGATAATGGATATCGAGGCGTCGACTTACAACAGACTCTTCAGCCAGCTCGTCAGGCTCACCAGCGTCCCCTTCCACGGCGAACCGGCAGAGGGGGTGCAGGTGATGGGAGTGCTCGAGACAAGAAACCTCGACTTCGACCATCTGCTGATCATATCATGCAACGAGGGAAACATGCCGAAGGGGGTCGACGACACGTCGTTCATACCGTACAGCATAAGGAAAGCCTACGGACTGACCACCATCGACAACAAGGTGGCCATATACTCGTATTATTTCCACCGCATGCTGCAGAGGGCTAAGGATATCACAATACTTTACAACAACTCCACAGAAGGTATACGGACGGGGGAGATGAGCCGTTTTATGCTTCAACTTTTAGTTGAGAGCAACCACGATATCAAACGGAAGACTCTCATCGCCGGACAGACTCCACAGATGTTTGTACGCAGAGAAATGGAAAAGACGGAAGAAGTAGCCCGGCGGTTCAGGGAGTTCCTGGAGAAAAATATCAGTCCTACGGCGATAAACACATACATCAGATGCAACCTGCGTTTCTACTACAAATATATGTGCGGCATCAAAGAGCCCGACAACAGCGACGAGGACGAAATCGACAGAATAAAGTTCGGTAATATCTTCCACGAGGCGGCGGAAAAGCTATACGGCGACCTGGCCGAAAGCAGCAGGATAATCACCGTCAGCCGTCTGGAGAATATCCTCAAAGACCCGTCGGTGATAGAGAGATACGTCGACAATGCTATCGCCGGGATTATGAACATCGATCAGACCAGGGAGAAACTCACCGAAGCCCTCAACGGACTGCAGCTGATCAACAGAGAGGTGATCATCAGTTATATGCAGAAACTGCTGAAACGCGACATCGCCAACTGCCCATTCACCATCGTAGGTCTCGAATACATTGTGAAGAAACCTTACAAGATAAATTTCGGAGGCGAAGAAATCGAAACCAGCATCGCCGGTATCATCGACCGTCTCGATATGGTGGACAGCGAGAAGAGAATTAGAGTGGTGGACTACAAGACAGGACGGTCGAAAGTTTCCCTGAAGTCTGTCGAGGAGATTTTCATGCCGGAAAAACAGCGCCTCAACCACGCCGACTACTATCTCCAGACCTTTCTGTATTCGGAGGTGGTGAGAAACGACAAAAACCTGAATCCGGAGGGAAAGGCCGTGAGTCCGGTATTGTATTTCATCCAGAAGCCCGACAACGACCCCGTGCTGCCACTTGGCAAGGATGCTGTGACCGATATCAAGCAGTGCGAAGAGGAATTCAACGAACGTCTCGATGCAGTAATAAAGGAGATGTCCGACCTGAACACCCCCTTCAAACCGACCAGCGACCGCGATACCTGTGCCAACTGTCCGTGGCTTCAGATATGCGGCCGCTATGAGTTATAATCGATGTAAGATTATTTGCAGACCTTCTCCAGGTTCTTCATCACTGCGAACATGAAGAGCGCGCTCAGCAGGCAGAGTACGACGAATACTCCCCATACCACCGGCAGCGAGAGACCTCCCCAGAGGAAACCGCCCACCGCTACAAGCATATTACCGAGAGCCGTGGCGACAAACCAACCGCCCATCATCACTCCCTTGTATTTCGGAGGAGCAACCTTGGATACGAAAGATATTCCCATCGGCGAGAGAAGCAGCTCTCCGAAGGTGAGGATCAGATAAGTTACGATAAGCAGATTCGGAGAAGCGTAGGTAGCTGTTCCGTTAGCCACTGCCACTGCCTGCTCATCGGGAGACGGGAGATTGAGACATCCCAAAGCCATCACGATATAAGCGACACCTGCCACGAGCATACCGTAAGCGATCTTGCGGGGAGCTGACGGCTCCCTGCCCTTCGATGCCAGCCATCCGAAGAGAGCGAGACTAACCGGAGTGAGACCGACCACGAAACAAGGGTTGAAATGCTGGAAGATGGGAGCGCTGATCTCTACCGATCCGCTGAGCTGCGAATATTTCCATCCGAGGACTGCAGCACAGACCACGATCACCGCGAAAGCTATACCCTTGCCTTTGTTTGTCTTGTTCTGGAACAGTGCGAAGAGAGCATAGATGATGATGATACACAACACGAGGTTGGTGACATCGAACGCCATACTCTGCAATCCCTCCGACGTCTTGGCCGTAAACTCATTGGCGAAATACGTCAGGGTAAGACCGTTCTGATGGAAAGCCATCCAGAAGAAGATCACCACAGCGAAGACGAGGCAGAGAGCCACGATTCTGTCTTTCATCTCCTTGGGAGACAGTTCCTCGGCCTCTTTTGCCACACCGTCACCCTTGACAGCGTTCTTGCTTCCCTCGGTATGACGGAACGTGCTGCGGAAACCATAGTATATCGCCATCGAGACAATCAGCGACACGCAAGCCACGGCGAATGCATAGTGATAAGACTCTGCCTCAGTACATCCGAAAGTATTCTGGGCCCATGCCATAATCTTCACGGCAGCTGTAGGAGCGAAGAGTGCGCCGATATTGATAGCCATGTAGAAGATGGAGAACGCGGCATCTCTCTTGTCGGCCAGTTTGGGGTCGTCGTAGAGATTGCCCACCATCACCTGGAGATTGCCCTTGAAGAGTCCCGTTCCGGCGCTGATGAGCACCAGAGCGGCAAGCATACCTACCAGAGCGGCGGAACCGGTTCCGAGAGGTACGGAAAGAAAGAGATATCCGAGAAACATGATGATGATACCTATCGTCACCATCTTTCCGTATCCGAACTTGTCGGCGAGCATTCCTCCGAAGAGCGGCAGGAAGTATACCAACATCAGAAAACCACTGTAAATAGCACCGGCGGTACCGGGTGCAAGCCCGAAGTTGGCTCTCAGAAACAATGCGAACACAGCCAGCATCGTATAGTAGCCGAATCGCTCTCCCGTATTGGCAAGAGCGAGGGCGTAAAGTCCTTTTGGTTGTCCTTCAAACATTTTTAAATTTATTTTTAGTTATTACGTTATTTTCTTTTCACTCGCTTCGACTTGGTGATATCGAAGAGGTAGGTCATCTTCACTACTATATTACCGAAGTTGCTTCTGGCGAAATAGTCTTTCTTCGAGTCGCCGTAGATATTACCCAGTCCGTAGTAGTAGCGTCCCTCGAGCAGGAAATGTCCGAGATGGGGAACGGTATATTCCACACCCAGTCCCGCTGCGATACCATAGTCGAGTTTGTTTTCCACCTGCATGGTATCCTGCGCAATGGTCACGCTGCTTCTATCGGAGAGGTTCGCGTTGCTGATATCAATGCCTGTATTCCAGTCTCCGGTAACGAAATTACTCGTATAGCTGTCGCTGAGATAATATCCCAGCTGCGGTCCGAGCTGGAAGAAGAACTGAAATCCCTTGTCTTCCCTGCCCCACCCCAGTCTTGCCAGTACTGGCACCTGTATGTAATTAAGCGTGCGGCTGTATTTCTCCACCTCGCCCGAAATGCTGTTCACCACGGGCTGGTCCTCATCGTCGATGATATTCTCCTTCCATCCTATCTGCGAATAGTTCACCTCAGCCACGATGGCACAGATGGAATTGAAATATTTCTCACATACATACCTCATCGACAGTCCGGCGGTCATTCCTCCGTGGAATCCCTGGTTCACCTTGGGTACGAAAGCAAGGTTGCTCAGCGCATATCCGCCGTTGACACCGACACTGAAATCGCTCCGGTGCTCTCCCACCTGAGCTCTCGCCGTCGCGGCGGCAATCATCAAGGCGATCAACAGAATCTTTCTCATACCTCCGCCGGATATTCTAATAATTTATCGTCTCTATCGTGCGGTCTTTCTTGTAATGGATAAACAAGAACGATTTGTTCTGCAGTCCTCCTGCCGACACACGTTTGAAATGATAGGGATTCTGAACCGCAAAGGTTCCGTTGACGCCTGTATTTCCGTAGAAGTCCTTGCCATACTGATGGAGTCCTCTGAGGAAATAGTATCCCTGGTCGAAACCGGTGATGGCGAAACGCGGGTTGGCGTTCATCATCTCCTCGTGGAAGGCCCACCGGTAGCGCTGTTCTATCCTCTTTGTCTTCGACGACACGGGATTGTAGTAGAATGTAGACGGGATATAAGTGTCGAATTTGTAGAAGTTCTCGAGATTCTGATTGGTATAGAGCACCCAGTCGGTATATCCGAAGAGGCTGACCTTCACAGAAGGATATGCAGCAACCATACCGTTGAGTTTGGCGAGAGCCACTCTCAGTTCGGGAGCTCTTCCGGTGTTGAGAATCACCAGATTAGGCTTCTTCTGGCTGAAGGCCTTATAGAAAGCATCCTCCGACGATGTAAGGTTGGTGATATGATATTCGATGCCCTTCTGTTCCAGTTCCCTCCTCAGCGTGGATGTGAAGAGTCCCTTAGTGCTTGTGGCGTCATTACAGTCGATGAATACCGGATGATACCCGCTGAACTTGTCGAGCAGTCGTTCTATCGTCGTCTGGTTCAGATCGACGGGATTCTGATATACCTGGAAGATATTCTTGTTGCGGAACACCTCGTCGCTGTTGATCGAAAACGGTATCACCATCTTTATGTCATGCTCGAGGGCGAAATCTCCAAGTGCCTTTACCATAGGAGTATAGAGAGGTCCGAAGATAATATCACATCTGGCAGCATCAGGCTCTTTGAGAGTCTCTTTGATATCGGCGTCGATAGGAACGTTCCATGCATGGACGTTGACAGAGATGCCCTCTCTCTTGACGCTGTCGACAGCCATGAGCAGACCACGGTAGTATTCCACCATGCGCCGTCCGTCGCCGTTGATATCATGCAGAGGCAGCATCACCCCCACCCTGATCTCCCTGTTGCGGGGATCGTCGACCGTCGGCTTCGTCTCGGTCTTCGGCTGTTCGGCCTTCTTCACAGTCTGGGTCTTCTGCATTGCAGCCTTCTCCTCCCTGGTGTAAGGGATGAAGATGAAAGTACCCGTCTTGAGTTCATATCCCGGCTGGTTCATCTCAGGATTGGCCTCGATGAGTTCCTGCACGGTGACACCGTTTTTGTTGGCTATCCCGAAGATAGTCTCTTTCTTTTTCACTTTGTGCATCTCCTTGTAATCCTTCTGCGACTGTGCAGCCGACGAAAGACAGAAAGCGAAGAGTGCACCCAGAATAGTATATCTAAATCTGTTCATTTCCTGTTTATTTTGTCTAATCCGATGCAAATTTAGCTAAAATAAATGAATTGAAGAAATAAGTTGGTGCTTTTCTCAGAGATTTTAATTATTTTTGCAGCAGTTTTTCGAAAATATGTATGTAATAGGTAAAGATATGAGAAGAATCATCACTATATCACTGGCAGCGATCCTAGCCGTAAGCGCATGGGCTGTTCCGGTGAAGAAGGGAATAAAAAAGATGGTAACCGTCGGCGGAAAAGAGATCACGCTGACACTCACAGGCGACGAACACGGACATTACTGGAAGTCGGAGGCTGGTGACTGCTACATCGAGGACGACGGTGTATTCTCGATAATCAACAAGAGCGACATCCTCGGCAATGCCAGCGCAAGGAGACAGAAGATAGCGGGCAGCAGCAGGATGGCCAAGACCAGGGCAGCCTCCACAAGGTCGTATCCCACCACCCTCTACAGCGGCAACAAGAAAGGACTCATCATCCTCGCTCAGTTTTCCGACAAGAAATTCCTGTCTTCCCACGACTCATTGTTCTACACGAGAGTGGCCAACGAGACCGGTTTCGAGAATGCCGAGGGATTTGTAGGCAGCGTCAGTGACTATTTCCTCGCCCAGAGCAACGGCAACTTCGAGCTCACCTTCGACGTCATCGGTCCTGTGACTCTCGAGCACCCCTACTCCTACTACGGCAAGAACAACAGTTACGGCAACGACTCGCAGCCCGAGCTGATGATTTACGAGGCATGCAAGGCCATTGACGGATATGTCGACTTCTCCCAATACGACTGGGACGGCGACAAGTATGTCGATGAAGTGTTCGTGATCTACGCAGGCTACGGCGAGGCTGACGGAGGATCGTCGAATACCATCTGGCCGCACATGTGGAATCTGTCTGCCAGCACCAACGTCGGACCTATAAGAACCGACGGAGTGGTAATCGACACTTATGCATGCAGCAACGAGCTGAAATACGACACGAATCAGTCGAGCGGCCTGGGCACCCTCTGCCATGAGTTCAGCCACTGTCTCGGTCTTGTAGACCACTACGATCTCAACGGCCAGAACTACGGCACTGCATACTGGGATCTGATGGATTACGGCAGTTATCTGGGCGACGGTTTTATCCCCTGCGGATATACGGCACTGGAGAGATATACCGTAGGATGGCTCGATCCGGTGGTCCTCGACAGCGACACCACCATCAGTGGAATGAAATCTCTCGCCGACAACGGCGAAGCATACATCATATATAACGACAACAACAGAAACGAGTTTTACATGCTCGAAAACCGTCAGAAGAAAGGATGGGATTCCGAGCTATACGGCAAGGGACTGATTATCACGCACATAGATTTTAAGTATGACGTATGGCTCAACAACGAGGTGAATACCACCTACGACACCAGCAGCGGCAACGACCACCAGAGATATTACGTCGTGCCGGCAGACAACAGCACGTCGTATACCCGGTCGAACTACGCTGGAGATGCCTACCCATACAAAACCAACGACAGCATCTCCAGTTCGTCGAAACCCGCCGCTACGATATACAATACCGGTTCCGACGGTTCGGAATATCTCAACAAGTCAGTATTCGACATCAGCATCGCGGCCGATTCCACCGTCTCCTTCACCTTCGTAAATGCCGGAGACAGAGTCAAGGAAGATACTCTCGTCATCGACACCGAGAACGCCATCTTCTACGAGTCGTTCGACAAATGCAGCAGCACGGGAGGCAACGACGGAAGCTTCTCCGGCGCGGGAGTTGGCAGCGGAGATTTCCTCCCCGACCACGAGACGGGATGGAGCGGGACAACGACAGGCTCGTCCGACGACTCGTCGCTGCTGGCCTACGGAGCCGACCGCTGCGCACGCTTCGGCAATTCCAAGAAGGCCGGTGCTATCATCACCCCCGCCATCACCCTCGACGGCGAGGCGAAGCTGTATTTCAAGGCTGCCCCGTGGGGAAGCGACGGAAAGAGTCTGAGCGTGAATATCTCCGGAGGGACGATCGGCGAGACGTCGTATACGATGAAGAAAGACCAGTGGACGCAGTATAGCACGACGATAACCGGAACGGGCAGCATACGGCTCTCCTTCACCGCCTCCAAACGGTTCTTCCTCGACGAAATCGTGATCGTGGAAAACAGTGAGTCGGGCATCCGCGAGATAAAGGCCGGCAAGGCGTCAGACGGAAAGATATACAATCTCTCCGGACAGTTCGTCGGAACCGACACATCAGTCCTCCCGTCGGGAATATATATCATCGACGGAAAGAAATATATGAAGAAATAAACAGGCAGGATTGCGGAACAATAGATAAGGCGGACCGGCATCAATATTCCTTTGCCAGTCCGCCTTCTGCTGTTTCCTTATATAATGACGGGATGTCATGACCCGTCTGTTTCATCACCCTCACCACACTGTCGAACGACACGCGATGCTTTCCGTCGGAGAAGACGGAGTAGAGTTCGGCATCGAGGGCTCTGGCGGCCGCGAAGGCATTGCGCTCGATACAGGGTATCTGCACCAGTCCGCACACCGGGTCGCAGGTCATCCCGAGATGATGCTCCAAGCCCATCTCCGCAGCGTATTCCACCTGCGAGGGACTGCCTCCGAACAACTGGCACGCCGCTGCCGACGCCATGGCACAAGCCACTCCCACTTCACCCTGGCATCCCACGTCGGCTCCCGAGATGCTCGCATTCTGTTTTACGATATTTCCGAACAGTCCGGCCGTAGCCAGCGCATGGAGAATCTTCGTATCGCTGAAGCCATGTCCGTTGTAGAGATGATACAATACGGCAGGTATCACTCCGCACGATCCGCAGGTGGGTGCCGTGACGATGGTTCCGCCCGATGCATTCTCCTCGCTGACGGCCAGCGCGTATGCATAGACAAGACCTCTCGACTGCAGATTCTGTTTGTATCCCGATGCCTTGACGAAATATGTCGGAGCCTTGCGGGGGAGATTGAGGGGTCCGGGGAGGGCTCCCTCGTGGTCGAGTCCTCGTCTCACCGAAGCCTGCATCGCCTGCCACACCTCCATGAGATAGTCCCAGATACCATCGTCTTCGCACTGCTCGACATACTCCCAATAACTTCTCCCGTGTTTGTTGCACCAGTCGAGTATATCTTTCAGAGTATTAAGATCATACACTTCGTGCGAGTCGTCCAGCCATCGTTTGTCGTCTCCTTCTGAGAGAGCGCCGCCGCCGACGCTGTATACCGTCCATTCCTCCTTCCTTCCGTCGGGCATCGCAGCCCTGAACGTCATTCCGTTGGGATGGAACGGCAGGAATGTCTGCGCCTCCCAGTGTATCTCCACGGTAGCCGAGGAAGAGAGCACTTCGGTGATCGACACATCGGTCATGTGGCCCTTGCCGGTAGCCGCGAGACTGCCGTAGAGGGTCACATCGTATGACATCGCTCCCTGGGTATGCGAGAGAAAGATCTTCGCCGCTCTCTGCGGGCCCATCGTATGACTGCTCGACGGACCCTTCCCAATTCTGTAAAGTTCTCTAAGGGATTTCATCCTCTTACTCCGCCTCCGCAATCATCTCAATCTCCACGAGAGCTCCCTTGGGAAGATCTCTCACCGCGAAAGCCGAACGTGCGGGGAACGGCTGTGCGAAATACTCGCCGTATACCTCGTTCATAGGGCCGAAGTCGGCGATGTCGTGGAGCAGCACTGTCGTCTTTACCACATTCTTCAGCGACAGTCCTTCCGACTCGAGGATAGCTTTGGCGTTCTCGAGCGACTGCTTTGTCTGTTCTTTGATGCCTCCCTCGGGAAACTGCCCTGTAGCGGGATTGATGGGGAGCTGGCCGCTTACGAATACGATGCCGGCCGTACGGATTGCCTGACTGTATGGTCCTATTGCAGCAGGCGCTTTGTCTGTGTTTAATGCTTTCATAAGAATAAGTTTTGTTTTATCTCTGCAAAATTAGTGTTTTTTTCGCAAATAACGGCTGTTTTACGCGATTATTTGATATATTTGCAAACAAATTTGTATTTCGATAAAGATAAAAAAGTAATTTATGAAACTAAAGATTGTCCTTTTATTCTCGCTCTTATCCCTTTCCGTATGGGGATCCGGCGATTCAGGCGACAGAAATATCAGTCAGGCGGAAAAACTTTTCTCTTACTTCCGCAATGATCAGACCGACAGCCTTTATGATGCCATGTCGATCACTCTCAAGGCTCTCGTTCCGAAGAGCCAGCTCGAAAAACAGAAGTTTTCCGATATCGAGGCTGCCATGGGCAAGTATGTATCCCACACTCCGTGGACTCTGAGAACGGAGAAAGGGCTGAATATCTATCTCTCGTTCGTGCAGTTCGAGAGGGAGAGGACGGCATGCGTGGCTTCCTTCGACAACAAAGGCAGATATACAGCCTTCCAACTCGCTCCGGCGTCGATGTTCGAGACCGATGAACAGACGCCTCCTTCGGATGTCATCGAAAGAGCCGATACTATCATCACCGGCGATATCCGGCTTCCGGCGAAGTTTTGTTTTCCCAAAGGCAGGACAGACGCACCTGTAGTGGTACTGGTTCACGGTTCCGGTCCTAACGATATGGATGAGAAGATATTAGCCCTGCATCCCTTCCGCGATATAGCATGGCAGCTGGCACAGCGCGGCATCTCTTCCCTCCGTTATGACAAGCGCACGCTGGTATATCCCGGGAAAGTGCCGGAATCGGTGGATGAGGAGGTCGTCAACGATGCGCTGTCGGCCGTCGGAAAGGCAGCGGAACAGAGTAAACAGGTGTATCTCTTGGGACATAGCCTGGGCGGTATGCTCGCCCCTCTTACCGCCTCGAAAAACAAAAATATAAAAGGTATAATACTGATGGCGGCTCCGGCAAGGACTATCGAGGATGTCGTCAAAGAACAGGTGACTTATCTGCTTTCACTCCAACCGGCTCAGAACGCCGATCCCGAAAATGCCGAGAAAATGACTATCGGTTCCATCAGACAGCAGTCTCCTTACATCCTCGGCGACCTGCATCAGACGGATATAGCCAAGTCGCTCAAGTGCAAGATATTAGTGATGCAGGGCGAAAGAGACTATCAGGTGAGTATGAAGGATTTCAATCTGTGGAAAGAGTCGCTGAAAGACAATAAAAATGCGGAATTCAGATCCTACAAACTCCTCAACCATCTTTTCACTGAGGGTGAAGAGGGGAAGAAGTCTACTCCTGCCGAATACAATCGCAAGGCCACAGTTCCGATGTATGTGGTCGAGGATATCGCCGGTTTTATCAATAAGAAATAGTATGAGAGCGATTATCATGGGAGCGTCATCCGGCATCGGCAAGTGTGTGGCAGAGAGGATGATACGGAGAGGATGGAGCGTCGGACTCGCCGCACGTCGGAAGGATATTCTCGACGAGATGGCGACGAATTTTTCTAAGGCGGAAGGACAGACGATTATCACGGCTGCTATCGACGTCACCGACGAGAGGGCTGCGGATAAGCTGCTGGCTCTGATCGGTGATCTCGGAGGCGTCGATCTCTACTTCCATGCCTCGGGAATAGGAAAACAGAATCCCGAACTCGCTCCCGATATCGAACTGAATACAGTCAATACCAACGGACTCGGTTTTACTCGTATGATCGGCGCAGCCTTCCGTTATATGGCAGCTCACGGAGGAGGTCGCATCGCCTGTATCTCGTCGATAGCAGGAACGAAAGGGCTCGGACCGGCTCCTTCGTATTCCGCCACGAAAGCAATGCAGAATACTTATATCGAAGCGCTGCAGCAACTAGCCAACAGCCGCCGCCTGAATATCGCATTCACGGATATCCGCCCCGGTTTTGTGGATACTCCCCTACTCAGCGGCACTCACAAATATCCGCTGATGCTCAATGCGGAAGATGTGGCCGACGAGATAATGAGGGCTATAGACAGGAAGCAGGCAGTAAGGGTGATTGACTGGAAATGGAGGATCATCACGCGGCTGTGGCGGCTTATCCCGCATACGATATGGAGAAAGATGAAACTGAGCAGATAGGAAAAGGGGGATGCACCAACTATTGATGCACCCCCCAAAAAAATTATTATGAAGGAAGAAATTACTTGTTGATATATTTCTTTCCGTTCTTGATCAACAGGCCCTTGGTATTGGCGTTAACCTTCTGACCCATAAGATTATAAACGGCAGCATTGCCGGCAACAGGAGCGTCCTCCACCTTATCGATAGCAACGGTAGACTTCGGACCGAAGAGAGTCAGAACCACCTGCTCGTTCTCCTCGCCTGCCTCGTTCTTCACGATTCCCTCGGGGATAACTACATAATAAGTCGCATCCTCATCGGCACTGTAGGTGCAGGTGAAGTAGTCGTAATCGGCTCCCCAAACAGTGAGAGTCTGACCGCTGACAGTAGCCACCCAGTTCATATCGGGAGAGATGGCGTTGGCATTGTAGATAGTACCCTTGCGGATTGTCACCTTCGGCTCGCTCTCGATGAGAGTCAGTTTGTCTTCGAATTTCAGTTCGAACGACATTGCATTGTAGTTTGCCTGCAGAGAAGAGCTGTCAGCGGGAGATGTAGACACCGGAACGATGGTTCCCAGCTCGTTCTCTACAATGGTCATATATTCGTCATAACCTTCTGACTTGTAAGAGTCTGTGGCTCCCTTGGGTACATAGATGGTTGTCGACGACGGTGAGAAATTGAAGAAAGGATGATAGTAGGTCTCATAATAGTCCATGATTGTGGGAGCTGTGGCGCTCTTCGCATAGATGGTCTTGAGACTGGTACATCCTGTCAGAGCATGGTTGTAGATCTCTTTCACTCCCGACGGAATGGTGAGGGTGGTGAGCTGCTCGCACTGATAGATCTCTGCATCGTTGATATATGTAACACTCTGCGGGAGGGTGAGTTCGGTAAACTTAGTCTGTGCGAATGCCTGCTCGTCGATGAAGGTGAGTGTCGACGGGAAATTGATTGACTTCAGCTGGCTGTTCTCGAAAGCTCCGAAACCGATGGCTACAAGCCCTTCGGGGAGTATTATCGACTCGAGTTCGGAATCCCAGAAAGCGCCACCATTGATACCGAGACAACTACTTACTACAGATACGCTTGTCAGTCCTTTCACGGGTGCTAGATAGAGGATGGTCTTATCGCTGTTGTAGACCACGTCGCCTACTTTTACGAAGTTGGTGCATCCCTCGTCAATGGTAATATCTGATACCGATGTTCCGGCGATAGCGCAATCACCGAGTGTTATCAGCGATGCAGGGATATTGATCGATGCGAGTGCTGAGTTGTTGATGAATGCCTCACTTCCGAGATATTCGAGTGTAGAGGGCAGTTTCACGCTTGTCAGGGTGGTGTTGGTATTGTATTTATAAGTACCCGATGCGAAAGCTCCGTCACCGATATATTTCAGTCCTTCGTTGAAGGTGATATTTGCAAGTTTGTTGCTATAGAGGAAGGCTGACCCTGCGATAGTATCGACACTTGCGGGGATGGTAAGATCTTCGATGGCATTACCGTAGAAAGCACCCTCACCGATATACTTAAGTCCTTCCGCGAAGCTGACGGTGGTAAGTTTGGGGTTCATAGAACTGCCGAAGAAGGCGTGATCTTTGATTTTCTCCACTGTCTTGGGCAGTGTCACTGATGTGATGCTCGATCCGAAAGAATATCTTCCTACAGCCACTACGGTATAGGTGGTACCCTCGTTTTCCACTGTCTCAGGGATGTTGACTACTGTCAGGTCGCTTGATGCCGCGCCGCTGACCTCTACTGTGTTGCCTTCCAGAACGGTATATTTGTAATCACCGGCTGTAAAGGTGGTCTGTGCATTGGCGATGCTTGCCGCCAATACGAAAAGCGAAGTAAAAAATTTTTTCATAAACTTCTAATACAATTTATATACGCGGCTTTCTCTCTCTCAATTTCTACCGGTCGGCCGGAGCCCTGCTTCAGGTGCCGCGTGATTACCCGAAACGAGGATTCGCGAACGACGGCGCAAAGGTAGCAATAATATTTGAAATACGAAAGAAAGTCTTACTATTTTTTAATAAAAAGGAAGTTTTGCGGAGATATTTTGGAAAAATCGACATCGGGAATGCAAGGATATCTGAAAAATCATTATCTTTGCACAAAAATTATCCTACGATGCCAAGACTTCACATCATAATGATTGCTTTCTTTCTGAGCTTTCCAGCGATGACACCATGCTCGATAGCTCAGACGAAAGACTCTTCGTTCGGTCTCGACAGCATCAATGACAGTCTCTACATCCTCCGCATCGGGGACAACGAATGGCGGCTGCCCTACCCTGTATATCGTTTCGAAACGGGTGATATCAACGGTGACGGCATCGACGAGGCTATCGTTGGCGTGATCAAGTCGACACGATTCTCTCCCGACATCGCACGACGGGTGTTTATCTTCAAAAACTACAAAGGATTTCCCCGAGCTCTGTGGCTCGGATCCAGACTCGGCTCTCCCGTCGTCGACTTCCGATATATCGACAGCGACAGGTCTCTGCGACTCATAGAGGAAGAGGGCGACGGATCTTTCCTCGTCGTGGAATACCGTCTCGCCCGTTTCGGAATGACTTTCCACCGATATCTCTCACGAAATAAAACGATGGAGGAGAGTATTGCTATTCTCCAACAGTAGAGCCGATTATCGGGATTCGAGTTCGGGACGACAATGCTTGATAACCATCGGCAGAGCCTCATATCCGATGCTGCATGGAAATATAGTCAGCCTGCCTATCAGAGCCTCCGTGTTGATCTTCTTCGTCTGATCGAAAATGTAATTACCCAGACTGTAGAAGATCGGTTTTCCACGGTATTCCTCCACCTTCTGTCGAGTATGCGAATGATGGCCTATCACAGCATCCGCCCCACTGTCTACGAGCCGGTGAGCATCTCTCACCTGTGATGCAGAGGGACTACTGACATGTTCGGCTCCCCAATGCAACACGATGATCACGCAGGCATTGTCTTCCCGGCTTTTGATACTCCCGATACTGTCGCATAATGACGATATATCAGCCTCGCACACCGTAGGAACGCTGTCTAATGCCACATAGTTTTCCGACATCACTCTCAACGAGGAAAGTATATATATCGGTCGCGGATAGTCGCAGATCTTCACTGCCTCGGCCGCCTCCCGTTTGTTACGTCCGTAGCCGATAGGTGTCATACCGGCCTTTAATATATTATAGTGTGTGTCGGCCAGTCCTCTCCTGCCCTGATCTATCGTGTGATTATTGGCCATCACGAGGTGGGTGAACCCATGCCGCTTAAGAACACCAAGCATCTCGGGGTCGGCTCGGAAGGTAAACTGTTTCAGCAGAGGGGCTTTTATCTCCGTTGCCGGACATTCAAGATTTCCGACGACGAAAGTTTTTCTGGCAGAAGATAAAGATAATTCAGACAATTTTGACGGTGATTCCGACGGCGATACAGACGACAATTCCGGCGTCGGTGATGACGATGCTCGAAACAGAGAGTCGATGCGAGAGTCGAAAAGACTCTCTGCGCCACGATTCTCTATCGCCTTTATCACTCCTCTGTCGAAGAGTATATCGCCGGTGAAAAAGACCTCTGTCTGTGCAGACAATCCGACGCAAGGCAAAATCGGCAACAGGAGACTAACAACCCGAGCTGTAAAATATTTTCTCATTATCTGACGGTACTGTATCATTCAGAATAATATTCTTCATCCACGATGGAACGCCATAACGGGGATGACTCTCGAGATACTCCTGCCACTCTTCATCCGTCATTCTGGTATCTACTCCTTCCGTTTGGAATTCACGGAAAGACAATACAGCTCCGCGAGTGATATACAGATATCCGTCGATCTCCACCACTACATAGATATCATCACCGAGTCCGGTGCCGATCTCTACGATTCCTTTGTCAGGATTATTGAAAGCATTAGCAGTATAGATATCTGATATCAGAGCTATCTTCTTATCCGGACCGCTCACCATCGCATCCCACGGCTCACCGAGTTCTACGTCGAGCAACTGCATGGTAAGATATTCATACGTCGACCCGATGTATTCGATGGAGGAATATTCCTCTGGTTTCAGCGTCACTCCAGCCAGTTCTTTCTTAGAGATATCGATAAGAAACTGTATCTGCTCGTTCATCTGTTCCGTAAGATTGTTCATTTCCTCTGTCATCATATCGGCCTTGGCGAGCATTCCGACAGCCTCAGCGAGAATCTCTTTCGCTTTGAGATAGAAGTCGATAGCCGGTTCTACATATCCCACTACGACTGGCTCAGGCACGCCGCCTCCGCACTCCGCTCCCATCGGTTGCTTGGAGTACAACATGGCATCGTGCTTCAATCCGGCATACGAGGCGAGGGCCGCGTTCATACTCTTCTTCTGCCATGATCTGTTTGTCATAAAGAGGGGTGCTTTCCTTGGCTGCTTCACAAGTTCGAGCAGTGCTGACATCCACATATTATACAGAGCCTTACCTTTGCTCAATTCCGGCATCAGCGATTTGACTTTCTCAAGCGTCGGAGCATATCCCTCCCATTGCTTGTCCTGACGGAGCTCTCCGAAGAGAATATTCTCCGCCGTCTCCGATCCGTACGCCGCCATCACGTCGAGAGCCATCGGGAACGGTCGTTTCGACTTTTTTGAATCGTAGTCTACCAGTTCTTGAAGCACCTCACTGTCGAAGTTGTAACGCTGCGGCATCACTCTCGCTTTCCACATACAAGTGGTGAGATGCTTGGGAGTTATCCTTGTTTTTGATGATGCTAATGATGTAAGTTTTTCTGACAATATTTTCAAGTCTTTACTTTCGAGTCTTAGTCGGGCTATATCTGCAAGACTGACGTCGTCAGGCTCGCCAACAAGCAGACTGATCACCGACGTGATATTGTCATACTGCCGCATGATGTCTGCGTCGGTATTCAGGATATCCGCCTGCTGGGCAAACCGTCCAAGTTGATGGATATCAGAAGTACAAGCGTAGGCATACTGTATCCACATCATCGCACGGAAGTAGGCTGCCGACTTATCAGAACGGGTATAACTGCCGCGGGGTTTGAAGAGTGAATAGGGAAAGTCTTCCACTCCGAGAAGTGGCGAATCGCTGGTCTGTACACCATTGATAAGTTGCAGTTCCTCATCTACCAGCTGCTGGTATTTCTCCGGGGCTTTTACGGTATTATCTCCGAGGAGTCTCAATGCCACCACATAGAATGCCTGATTCCAGTGTGCATCTTCATCATTGATCTCTGACAGCCGCTTATACATATCCCTACAGAAACTTGTCAGAGCGGGGACTAACTTTTCGTTTTCCACCTCGCGGAGCAGTCTGACGAAGTAGATATGGAAGAGCTGCAGATACATATCGCTGGTCACAAAACTGGGAAAGTTGTTGTAATCATTTTTCTCATATAGATGAAACAACTGGTCATGCTTTTCAGACACTATCGCAAATCCGTTTTGGCAGATTTTTTCTATAAGAGCGTCGGGCATCTGTTCAAACTGCATGATATTTAGAATATTCTTCGGATTTATCCGTTTCGATCCGTCGACAGCTGTCAGATAGTTCTGCTGCCGCAATTGTTCCTCCCTCTCCTTCAGCCGTTCCATAAAAGCGTTCTGCTTTGCGGAAAACTTCAGCGTGAGGGGCTTTTCCGATTCCTCCGCCCAGTATAGCATCTTCTTCTCATACCACGAAGTGGAGAGATATGCAGATCTTATCAGGAAGTCTTCGAAACAGTATCCCTGTCGTGCGGCGTAGGCGTTGCGGAGCAACCGGAGATCCATAATCCCGAGCTCGTCGATATCGACAGAGTTGACGGCCGACTTGCTCTTGAAACTCTCGAGGTCGAGCTTGCTGCCGAGAAGACGCCCTCCTGTATCGCCCTGCGCGAAACCGGGCACCTCGATGCCTGCAAGCATCATTATCGTCAGTATAATCGTTCTTATATGGTTCATATTCTTCATGACATTATTTATCATATCGTCTTCATCAAACATCAGTGCAAAGATACAAAAAAAATCCAAAACCGCAAAGAGAAACCCAGAAAATTTGTATCTTTGCAGCGATAAAACCGAAACGATATAAAAACATTCACAAATATGGGGCAGAAAGAAGCTTTTAAACCGTCAGACATCTCCGTCATCGCCTTCGATGCCGACGACACGTTATGGGACTGCCAGTCTTATTTCGAGACTGTCGAGCGCCATCTCCACGGCTTGTTATCACCTTTTTGCAGCGACCCTGCCGCCGAACTTTTTTCCACCGAGTCGGCGAATATGGATGACCTCGGATACGGCAGCAAGGCATTCACCATCTCCGTTATCGAGACGGCTCTCAGAGTGGGCGGCCAGCATCTCTCCGCCGATGATCTCAGTGCCCTGATGAGGTCGTGCCGGCAGCTGCTCCACATCCCTGCCACTCCCCTGCCCGAGGTGGAAGACACTCTCCGCGCCATCCGCGATGCAGACAAATGGAAACTGGCAGTATTCACCAAAGGAGAGATACAGGATCAGGAAAAAAAACTCGAGAGGAGCGGTCTGCGACAGTATTTCGACTTCGTGGATATCGTCGCCGACAAGACGGAGGAGGCCTTCCGATCTCTGTGCCGTCACGCCGGAACGGAGCCCGAACGACTGCTGATGGTGGGAAATTCACTGAAGTCTGATGTCGCCCCGGCACTGGCCATCGGGGCTAAGGCCGTGTATATACCTTTCTACGTCACATGGAAGATGGAGCATGTAGATGATGTGGAAAGGGACGGAATGACGGAGATTTCCCACTTTGGACAACTGAAAGATATCCTCGTATTATGAGAGGTGGGTTAACGAAAAATGCTACATGTTACAATGCTACAAAATCGGGGGCTTCAAATCAGAAAAAACGACCCCGATTTCGGGAACACTCATAAATATATATCAGTACACTCAAAAATATTTTCAGTAGTGCCAAAATAATTATGAGGTAACCGACATCGCAAAAAATAAAGTTTGTATCTTTGCCGTGCGAACGAAAAAAGTAGGGGCTGGTGCCCCTCCCACAATTAAAACTAAAATATTAACATCGCCTGGATGCAAAGTTATAAAAACATTTCCGAAAAACAAGTTATTCCGACAGTTATTTCGCATCCCAAGATGATATTTTTTCTAAAATATTGGTAATAATTGACGTTTTTGCAAGTTTATGGTACGTTCCATAAAGTATTTTATGGTACTTTTTATTAACTTTGCAGTCGGAATGATAACTGAATAACAAATTAATAAAGTATGATCAAAACAATTCATTGCTTAAGACTCTCACTGCTGGCCATCGCGGCCGCAGGAATGCTCGGAGCCAGTGCTGCCGAACCGGGCATCACGGAGACAACGGCCAAGAAGAAGACAACAGTGAAGAACTATCAGACTGGTACGACAATCGCCACTGCCGACGGACAGACGGTGGTCGACGTGAGATTCTATGCTCCGTCGATCGTGAGAGTGGTGAAATATCCTGCCTCGATGACGACAAAACCGCAGAAGAAGAGCTACACTGTAATCATCAAAGAGGGAGAAAACCTCAAGACGGCTCCTTCCATCGACGAGAACGATAATACGGCCATTCTGTCGACGGAAAACCTGAAGGTGTCGGTAGACAAGAAAAACGGCCTTGTCACATTCAACGACGCGAAAGGCACTTATCTCACCAAAGAGAACGAGTCGAAATTCACCGTCCGTACTGACAACGACAATGACAAAGGGAAACTGCGGCTGAGCCAGACCTTCTCTCTCGACAAGGAGGAAGGTGTGTTCGGACTCGGACAGCTGCAGAAAGACAAGATGAACCTTAGAGGCGAGGATATTTATATCTGGAAACATAATACCTACACCCCTATCCCCTACTACACTACGCAGAAAGGATATGGAATATTCTGGGACAACCAGGGACAGTCTGATTTCAAGAGCGACGACCAAGGTGCCACATTCATGTCGGAAGTAGGGCTGATGGCTGATTATTACTTCATGTATGCCGACGGAAGCCAGGACGGGGTGATCGATTGCATCAGACAACTCACCGGACAGGCCACGATGTTCCCTCTCTGGACGATGGGGCACTGGCAGTGCAGAGAGCGCTATAAGACAAGCGACGAACTGGCCGAGGCTCTCGACAAATACCGCGAACTGGGAATTCCGCTCGACGGTATCGTGCAGGACTGGCAGTACTGGGGATGCGACTCCAACTGGAACGCGATGAAATTCCAGAATCCTTTTTATATCAACAAGGTGGGCAACAAGGAATATGAGAAATACCTGCCCGGCGATCTGAAGAATCTTCCCGTGAAAGAACCTCGACTGAAGAGTCCCGAGGATATGGTGAAATACGTGCATCAGAACAACGGACATCTGATGATCTCCATCTGGGCTAATTTCGGACCTTGGACGGAGCAGTTCGCAAAACTCAAAGACATGAATGCCCTGCTGCCTTTCGACACATGGCCGAGAAACAGAGGCGTCATGCCATACGACGTATGGAATCCCGAGGCTCGCGACCTCTACTGGAAATATCTCACCAACCTTTATAAGATGGGATTCGACGCCTGGTGGACCGACTCTTCCGAACCCGACCACTTCGAACACGACGGCGACAGGGATTATATGACTCACGACGGTACGTTCAGAAGCGTGAAGAATTCATTCGCCCTGCTCCACAACAAGGGCATCTACGAACATCAGAGAGCCATGAAGGGCAACAGCAAACGGTCGTTCCAGATGACGCGAAGCGGAGGCTTCGGAGAACAGCACTACGGCACTTGCTCGTGGAGCGGTGATATCATGGCCAACTGGGATTCGTTCAGAAAACAAGTACCCACAGGACTGAACTTCTCGCTCTGCGGTATCCCGTTCTGGAACAATGACATCGGCGGTTTCTTCTATTGGGAATACAACAACGATCCGAAGAGTCCGGCCGTGCAGGAGCTCAAAACGAGATGGATGGAATACGGATGCTTCATGCCGATAATGAGAAACCACTGCTCGTCGCCCATGGTAAGCGAACTCTATAACTTCGGAAGCGAAGGCGACTGGGCTTACGATGCCATGAAGAAATTTATCAAACTGCGCTATCGCCTTCTGCCTTATACCTATAGCACCGCCGGCGACGTGGTGCAGAACAGCGGAACGATGATGAGAGCTCTCGTGATGGACTTTCCGAAAGACGATACCGCAATCAATCTCAACGATGAATATATGTACGGCCGTTCGCTGCTCGTAAAGCCTGTTACAAGTCCGCTCTATACTTACAAAGACGAGAAGAACAACGGTCATTGCATCTATCCCGATGTAAAACAGGCTTCCGCTCCGGTAACGGTATATCTCCCTAAGGGCACCGACTGGTATGACTTCTGGACCAACACCAAGGCCGAAGGAGGAAAGACGGTACAGAAACTCTGCCCTATCGACATCATGCCGGTATATGTGAAGGCCGGAACGGTGATGCCTTTCGGACCTGAGGTGCAGTATTCCGACGAGAAGCCTTGGGATAATATCGAGATAAGAGTCTATCCTGGCGCTGACGGGGAGTTCGTGCTCTACGAAGACGAGGGCGACAACTACAACTACGAGAAAGGACAGTTTACCACCATCACCTTCAAGTACGACAATAGCGCCAAATCGCTGACTATCGGTTCTCGCAAGGGATCATACAAAGGTATGCTCAAAAACAGGAAATTCAACATCATACTCGTGGATGAGAATTCCGGTTCCGGACATCTGCCTATGAATGGTGGACAGAGCGTCGATTACGACGGAAGCGAAACAACGATAAAACTGTAAAAATCTGATCCGGATAACGACAAAGAGGCCTTGAAGAATTTGCTCTTCAAGGCCTCTCCTGCTATCATCATTCATACTGTGCCTTATACTTCTCTATCTTCCCTGTAAAATAATTCCTGGTAACGAAGAAATCGTGCAGGATATATCTGAGAAAATTCTCAGCATCAGGGTTATCGGGACTGAATAGTATTGTTCGTTTGGAAAACACACGCGCTTCGTTTTCATCCTTGTCGGCGATAAAGAAGGTGGTAGAGGCCTGCGCTATATTCGCGTCATTTACGGCTTTTTTCAGTGCTGACAACTCTTCGATATTATCAAGCGATACAGTATACCAGTTCGGGAAATCGAAAGTGACGATTTTACTCTGATCGGCAGTGTAATATCTGAAATATGCTCCCTGATATTCAGCCCAGCAAAAGTGCGACTCCTCATCATAATTAAGGTTAGCGCCGATTTTGGTGAATGTCGCCTCCAGAAATTCCTTCACTTCATTTTTCCGAACAGCCGGCTCATGCAAAGAACTTCCGGCAGAAGCATCTCCTGATGATGCGGAATCATAAGCCCCCGCCGCCATTTGCTCGTCAGCAGAACGTCTGTCCTTACGATACTGCAGGAAACTAGCGTAAGCAATCACTGCAAACAAGATAATAATAAAATATAACATTCTAAATCCTCCTAAAATTTAAAAAATTAATTACTATATCCATATATACCATCACTGGGCGAAAAGTAAACATTCCAAATGAAAATATCTTCAGTTGCCCGTTTATTTTCTATTTCTCAGTTCCCAGAACGCCACTGCCGATGCCGCTGCCACATTGAGTGAATCGACACCGTGCTCCATCGGGATGCGGGCGACATAATCGCATGAGGATATCACCTCTTCCGCCAGTCCGTCGCCTTCTGTTCCCAAGACGATGGCAAGACGGGGCTCTTCTTTCAGACAAGGGTCGTCGACTGCCACGGAATCAAGCGTGAGCGCCATGGCCACAGTGCGGAATCCGTAGTTGCCAAGCGACGACACGGGGTCGTCGAGCCATGTCCATGGAACGGAGAATACAGTACCCATCGACACTCTCACGGCACGTCTGTTGAAGGGGTCGCAGGATGATGATGTGACGAGCACCCCGTCGATGCCCAATGCCGCCGCGGAACGGAAGATGGCTCCTATATTGGTGGTGTCGCACACTCCGTCGATGACTGCGACCCGATTCGCATCACGACATATATCTCCGACAGACGGAAGCCCGGGACGCTGTATCGCGCAGAGAACTCCCCGGGTGAGGGTATATCCTGTGATATCGGCGAGCAGTCCCCTATCGCCCGTATACACCGACATTTCAGGGCATCGCCGGATGATATCCGCGGCATCCCCCTCGATATGACGGCGCTCGCAGAGCATCGACAAGGGATGATATCCGTGGTCGAGAGCCACACGGATCACCTTCGGGCTCTCGGCGATGAAGAGTCCTCCGTCCTTGCGGCGCAACTGGGCTTCGGTGAGGGATGTGAAAACATCCAGTCCCGGCTGGGTGATTGATGTGACTTCTACTATCATACAAAAAAGGCGTGCCTGAAGACACGCCGCGATTGGTTAATAATGTGGAGAATATCGGGCTCGAACCGATGACCTCTTGCATGCCATGCAAGCGCTCTAGCCAACTGAGCTAATCCCCCGTACTAATTTCTGACTGCAAAGATAGGTAATATTTCCGAAACAACAAAAAAAATGTGGAAAAAATTCACATATAGCATTATTTTTTCAAAAAAAGTGGTATCTTTGCGACAAATAAACAATATCATTATGAGAAAACTTTTCATTTCTATCATCATGCTGTCGATGTCGCTGGCAGGCATGGCGCAGTCGAAGGTGTATTTCACCAAGGAGATAACTCCCGAATCGCTGGTAAGGATATACAAGGCTCTCGGAAGAGAGGCCAAAGGACGCGTGGCTGTGAAAATAAGTACCGGCGAAGGCGGCAACAACCACTATCTGAAGCCTGATTTCATCCGGCCGCTCGTCGAGGAGGTGCACGGAACTATCGTGGAGTGCAATACTGCTTACGGCGGGTCAAGAGCCACATCGGAGAAACACTGGCAGACGATCCACGAGCACGGCTTCGACTCTATCTTCGTCGTCGACCTGATGGATGAGTTCGGGGAGATGAAAATTCCCGTGAGAGATCATACTCATCTGAAATACGACATCGTGGGCGACCATCTCGCCAGATATACTTTCATGATCAACCTCGCCCACTTCAAAGGTCATGCCATGGGCGGATACGGCGGAGTGCTTAAGAATCAGAGCATCGGAGTAGCTTCTACTCACGGAAAGGCTTACATCCATTCGGCGGGTTATACCGACGATGTGCGCGATGCCTGGAATCATACCCAGAATCAGGACGGATTCCTGGAAAGTATGGCTGCAGCGGCACAGGGAGTGGCAGACTATTTCGGAGACAACATCCTTTATATCAACGTGATGAATAATATGTCGGTGGATTGCGACTGCGACGGTCATCCGGCAAAGCCCGAACTGCAGGATATGGGTATCATGGCGTCGCTCGATCCGGTGGCGCTCGACTGGGCCTGCGTGGAGAAGGTTTTCAATTATCAGGGAAAACCGGGTGACGACAACAAACCGCTCATCGAGAGAATCAACAGCCGTCATGGCACTCACACCATCGACTGGGCTGAAAAAATCGGTATGGGAAGCAAAAAGTATGTAATCGTCGATCTGGACAAAAAGAAAAAATAGAGACCCGTATATAAACAAACGGCCAGGCTCGCCACACCGTGATTTATCGGTTATAGCGAGCCTGTTTTATATTTGTAATACAATGTATTAGGGCTCTTTGAACAAATCTTTTATTCCGCCGATGCTTCCGAGCAGATTGGTGGCCTCGTAAGGCAGATATACCGTCTTTGCTCCGGAACTGATATCCTGCATCATCTGGATATACTTCTGAGCGAGCAGATAGTTGGCCGGATTGGTGCTCTTGCCTACAGCCTCTGTGATCTTCTCTATCGCGATGGCCTCGGCCTCAGCCTTCTTGATTCGTGCCTGAGCCTCACCTTCAGCCTCGAGAATAGCCTGCTGCTTCACTGCCTCGGCTCTGTTGACCACGGCAGTCTTCTCGCCTTCCGACTGGAGGATAGCAGCAGCCTTCTGGCCCTCGCTGGTAAGGATGGTGGCTCGTTTGTTTCGCTCTGCCTGCATCTGTTTCTCCATCGCGGTAAGCACGCTCTCCGGAGGGGTGATATCCTGCAGCTCGACACGGTTCACCTTGATACCCCACTTGTTGGTGGCATCGTCGAGCACAGCGCGCAGTTTGGTATTGATGGTGTCGCGCGAGGTAAGAGTCTGGTCAAGCTCCAGCTCTCCGATGATATTACGAAGAGTCGTCTGAGTCAGTTTTTCGATTGCATTGGGAAGATTATTGATCTCGTAAACAGCCTTGAAAGGATCGACAATCTGGAAATAAAGCAGGGCATTGATCTGCGTCTGCACATTATCCTTGGTGATCACATTCTGCTTGTCGAAGTCGTAAACCTGTTCCCTCAGGTCGATACTGTTGGAATAGGCATATCTTCCTCTCACGAGCGTGACGATGGTCTTGGGGCGGTCGATGAAAGGGATGATAACATTGATGCCGGGATTCAGAGTGGCATAGTAGCGCCCGAGGCGTTCGATGATCTGTGTTTCGGACTGTGGTATGATTACCAGACTTTTCTTTACAAGTAGCACTACACAGATGATCAGTGCCACAATAACGATTAATGTTGTACTCATAATGATACTAATTATAAATGACTATTAGGTTGCAGTTCACTTGCTTTGCAGTTTTCCCTTCACGAAAGTATTGAAACTGTCTTTACCGATGGCATCGCCGAGATATTTGAAACTGTTGGGCGACGCTTTCTTCACTTTGTTGCCTTCGTAGAATACCGAGAACGAGTCTTTGGCATATCCTCCTCCCAGCACGGTGAAGCTCGTCGTCATGGCATCAATCTTACGACCGACGTAATACACGTTGTATTCATCCTTGGAGTATCCGTCGCCGAGCGATGTTCCCGGCAGGTTGTCCTCATTGGCATTCGAAGACGAGGAACTGCCGTATCCGCTGTTCTGGTTGTTATTCGGACCGTAGTTCTGATTGCCGTAGTTCTGATTGCCGTTATACTGGTAGTTGTTCTGTGCCGTCGGTGCGAAATTGTTCTGAGCGGGAGCGTAATACTGCACCCCACCCTCTCCCGTATCGACAGCGAACGTCGAAGGGTCGGCATTATTGATTATCTCTCCGCAGAAATAGACGTGGAAGTTATCCTTGCCGTAACCGTGGCCGAGAGAACGGAAATAACGCACATCGGCATCGCGGAGCACCTTTCCTTTATAGTATACATGATAACGGTCGACGGCATACACCATGTCGCCCACTGCCGTCTGTGCCGTCGACACAGTGGCAGAACCCAGCATAAATGACACCAAAACCGCACATATCTTTCTTTTTCCCATTTCTATAAAATATATTCCGCTGCAAAGATAACACAAAAATCCGAATCCGCCATATCTTTAGCAGAAAATTTCAGTTACAAATTCAATTTCTATGCGTCTTTATACAAAATAAGGAACATGAAAAAGCAAATAATCATATCCGCGGCCATCGCCGCATTATCGTTAGGGGAAGCAAAAGCCCAGCAGGAAGGCCTCGTCGACATGAGCCGCAGCCGTTATGCGAAGATCAACAACACTCCCATGGGAGCCGTCAGATGGAACGGCGGATTCTGGGCCGACAGGTTCGGTGTCTACAGCAATACCGCGATATGGAGTATGTGGGATACATGGAACAACCCCGACGTGAGCCACGGGTTCCGCAACTTCGAGGTGGCGGCAGGCACAGTGAAGGGGGTGCACCACGGACCTCCCTTCCACGATGGTGATGTATACAAATGGCTCGAGGGCGTGGCTGCCGTCTATGCCGTTACGAAAGACAAGAAACTCGACGAACTGATGGACAAGGTGATCGAGCAGATTGCTTTGGCACAGAGGGCCGACGGATATATCCACACCCCGGTGGTGATCAGCGAGCGCAACCAGGGTATCGACTCACATGCCGCCGACAATACGGTTATCGGCATCGAGATAGGCAAAGACCAGAAGGGAGCCTTCGCCAGCCGCCTTAACTTCGAGACTTATAATCTCGGACATCTCATGACGGCAGGTATCGTGCATAAAAGAGCTACCGGCAAGACGACACTCTTCGACTGCGGACGCAAGGCTGCCGACTTCCTCTATAATTTCTACAAGACGGCAAGCGACGAACTGGCAAGAAACGCTATCTGCCCGTCGCATTACATGGGGGCTGCAGAGATGTGGAGAGCTACCGGCGATGAGAGATATCTCGAACTGGCAAAGGCTCTTATCGGTATCCGCGACTCGGTGAAAAACGGCGAAGACCACAACCAGGACCGCATCCCGTTCAGAAAACAGTATACCGCGATGGGACATGCCGTGAGAGCTAACTACCTCTATGCCGGAGTAGCTGACCTGTATGCCGAAACGGGCGAAGCGCAACTGATGAAAAACCTCTCCAGTATCTGGAATGACATCGTAAACAAAAAAATTTATATCACCGGCGGTTGCGGCGCTCTCTACGACGGAGTATCACCCGACGGAACGACATACGACCAGCCGAGCATCCAACAGATTCACCAGGCTTACGGAAGGGCTTACCAACTGCCAAACGAGACATCGCATAATGAGACCTGCGCCCAGATAGGACAGCTGTTTTTTTCATGGCGTCTCTTCCTCACTACCGGTGATGCCAAATATGTGGATAACGTGGAAAACGAACTCTACAACGGTATTATGAGCGGCATTTCTCTCGATGGAAAGAAATATTTCTATACCCAGGCTCTGCGACGCACGTCAGACTTCCCATATAAGATGAGATGGCCGAAAGAGCGACAGGAATATATCAGTTGCTTCTGTTGTCCGCCGAATACCCTCCGTACTCTCTGCGAAGCACAAAATTATGCTTATTCCGTTAGCGGGGATACTCTCTGGTGCAATCTCTACGGATGCAACGAACTCGACAACGGCAGAATAGCAGTGAGCCAGAAGAGTGGTTATCCCTTCGACGGACTGGTTGAATTGTCTATCGAAAAAGTAGCGAAGAAGAGTCTTAGTACCATTCAGTTGCGCATTCCGGAATGGTGCACCGAAGCGTCGATAAAGGTCAACGGAGAGACATACTCAGCAGACATCACACCGAACACCTACGCCAGCATCACCCGGAAGTGGAAGAAGGGCGACAAGGTAACTCTTCAGATGGAGATGCGCACCCGTCTTATCGAGGCTAATCCTCTCGTGGAAGAGGTCCGCAACCAGGTGGCGGTGAAGCGCGGTCCGATCGTGTATTGTCTCGAGGGTGTCGACATTCCCGAGGGATATAAAGTGGAAAATATCGTGATACCTGCAGACATCAGATTCGAAATCAAAGACTTCACTGTCTGCGGACATACAATGAAAGTTCTCGAGGGTGAGGCGCTCGCCGTAAGTGAAAAAGACTGGGGCGACACTCTCTACCGTGACCTGTCGGCCGCAGAAAAGAAGATTCATATCCGACTTATCCCCTACTACGCCTGGGATAACAGAGGAAAGTGTGATATGACAGTATTCATGCCAGTGAGAAAATAATGTTTATGAACAAGCGACTATCTTCTCTGTTGCTGTCGGCTCTCGCGATACAGTGCTCGCTATGCAATGCCGGCACAGTGATTACCGTCTCGCCCGACTCGTCTGTCTCCGACGCTTTCAGAAAAGTGAGGGAGATGAGACGACTGGAAAAGGTCGGAAGTAATGAGAAAGTGTGCATCCGGTTGGCAGATACCACATACAGGCTCTACCAACCCATCGTCCTCCATCCCGAAGATCATGATATCGAGGTAATAGGCACGGGGACTTTTTCTGCTATCAGCGGGGGAATGATTATCGACGGATGGAAAAAGGATGGCAGATACTGGACTGCCGAAGTGCCTTATTTCGAGGGACGCCCTCTGTCTGTACGTCAGATGTGGGTCAACGGCAGGAAGGCCGTCAGATGCCGCGATGTCGACGACTTCGAAAAGATGCACCGTATAGTAAGTCAGGATAAGAAAAAAGGTGTTATCTATGTGCCTGCATCGGCAGTAAAAGACATTATGCCGGCCGACTCGGTATACTTCAACCGCCAGGCTCCGGAGATGATTCTCCACGAGATGTGGTGCATATCCGTTCTGCGCATACGTAGCATCACCATCCACGGTGACTCCGCAGCGGTGAGATTCATGCAGCCGGAAGCGAAACTGCAATTCGAACATCCATGGCCTAATGTAATGACAGGTGAACATGCTTCACCTTTCTATATCACGGGGCACAAGAATCTGCTCGATGCGGAGAGGGAGTTTTTCTACGACGAGCGACGGGGCAAGCTGTATTATATTCCTGGGAAAGATGAGGATATGACGACGGCAGAAGTCATCGTACCTGCCCTGGAAAGTCTTGTCATAGCCGACGGCAGTCTCGACAACAACGTGCGTAACATCAACTTCAAGAATATCACCTTCGAACATACCACATGGACAAGACCGGCGCTCTACGGACACGTACCGCTCCAGGCCTGCATGTATCTCACGGACGCCTACAAACTCCGTCCGCAGATGACAAGGAAAGACAATCACAAACTCGACAACCAGGGATTCCTCGGTCGTCCGGAGGCTGCAATAGAGATAAAAGGCGCGGAAAGGCTGAACTTCACATCGTGCATCTTCCGCCATCTCGGAGGACAAGGCATCGACTATCAGTGGGGAGACAAGGACTGCACCGTAGACTCATGCACTCTCACCGACATCGCGATGAACGGTTATGTGTGCGGCAGTTTCTCGCCCTCATCACTCGAGACTCATATCGTATACAATCCTTCCGACAAAAGAGAGGTTTGCGAAGGCAACACCATCACGCGATGCACAATCACCGATATCGGAAACGAAGACTGGGGATCGTGCGCCATAGCTGCCGGATATGTGGCAGGCCAGCAGATCACCGACAATACAATATCCGATATCCCTTATACTGGAATCAGCCTCGGATGGGGATGGAACAGACAACCCGGCGTGATGCACGACAACTATGTGGCCGGCAACGACATCTCCCGCTACGGCAGACACATGTATGATACCGCCGGTATATATACTTTGGGATGCCAGCCCGGTACTATCATCGAGGAAAACAGTATTTACGATATCTACACCCCGTCGTATGTCCACGATCCGAATCACTGGTTCTATCTTTACACCGACGAGGGGTCGAGCCACATCACCGTGCGCAACAATCATACGCAGGGCGAGAAATTCCTGAAAAACGCCGTGGGACCGGGAAATGTATGGGAAAACAACGGACCGTGGGTGAAAACGAAAACAAAATAATAAAAACATAAGACGATGAAAAAGTTACTACTATCACTGGCACTGCTGCCCTTCGCTGCATCGGAGGCTCAAACTTGGATATGGTATCCGGGAGACTACGAAATATGGCTCGGCAACGAAATGAATAACAGAAGAACCGACAGAGGCACTTTCTTCCCGCCGTTCTGGAAACAGGATTCCCATTATGTGACGGTAGAATTCTCAAAGAAGGTGAATCTCGCCGCTCCGGAAGTGATTACCATCTCTTCCGAAGGCAAATACAATGTGAAGATAGACGGAAAAATGCTCTTCGGAATGCCGAAGGAGGTAAGTCTCGCTGCCGGAAAGCACAGTGTGAATATCAAGGTGTGGAATCAGAACACTCCACCGGCGATATATGTCAACGGCAAGAGTCTCAAGAGCGATTCGTCGTGGAAGGTGACTAACGAAGACAAGGAATGGATCGACGAAAGCGGAAAGGCAAGCGACACGTCGGCAAGTATCTATATGGATGCCGGATCGTGGAACTTCGACTCTCCGGACAATCTCCCTTCGCAGTTCAAACTCGCCACGGAACTGATGCCTCTCACCAAGGCTGGCGACAATCTTTACGATGCAGGGCGCGAATCGTTCGGTTTCGTGAAACTGGATAACATCCAGGGCGAAGGTCAGATCGACGTTTATTACGGCGAGAGCAAGGAAGAGGCTCTCGACAAAGATAAATGCGAGACTCTCGACCGCATATCAGTGAAAGACGGTAAGGTGGTCAATCTGTCTACTAATGAGGAGGGCGACGCGGAGAGTTTCACCTTCTCTCTCGGCAAGGCGTTCCGTTATGTGATGGTCGTGCCCTCCGACGGAGTGAGCATCGGCGAGGTGAGTGCGATGAACGAGTTCCTCCCCTCTCTCCGCAACCAATTGTCACTGCATGGCGACAGGAGTATCCGCAAGGGCTGGTTCAAGTGCAACGACGAGGAGATGAACAAAATATGGGATATCGGCGAATATACTCTCGCTCTTACTACAAGGGAGTTTTTCATCGACGGCATCAAGCGCGACAGATGGACCTGGAGCGGTGATGCCAACCAGAGTTATCTGATGAACTACTACAGTTTCTTCGACAGCGAGAGCGTGAAGCGCACGATATGGCAGCTC
>Ga0065709_1005930_pt1 | contig 49492 bp, 34 predicted proteins | sample Hoacrofraction14_2_FD_59096 | JGI IMG/M metagenome (GOLD analysis project Ga0065709, IMG submission 59096) | Hoatzin crop microbial communities from Cojedes, Venezuela, sample from fiber fraction 14 v1 | ecosystem: Host-associated > Birds > Digestive system > Esophagus > Crop | place: Venezuela...
AGCGAGTGTCTTTTTGTGCAAACGAGTGCAGAGGAAAACTTGTTTTGCTCTGCCGAGTGCCGCCAAAAAGCTAACGCAGTGAATCGACTGGGGGATAGCAATCGGGCAAGGAACCTCGACCCTGGAGGGGTCGCCGAGCAGTCCAACCTGACGTCCCAGGACCACACAACAACATCTCTTGTCATCGCCAGCACTTTTCGCGCCCGTGTGCGTTCCGATGGGAGCACTTACTGAGGGCCTTCCCCCACGGGCAGGGCGCCTATCCATCACGGACCGCTGCGCCGTCAGAGTTCATTCAATTCGCTTGAAAAAACTGATTAAACCAATTTTTTGGCTTATCCATCCTCACGGACTTATCGCCAAAACACTAATAATCTAACTTCTAACAACAAAATTAAAGAGAATGAGTAGCGGAGGACGGAGGAGTCGAACCTCCCAGACTATGCGCGCTCCGAGCCAGAGCGGCAATGCTGCCGTCCGCGGCCCCCCAAAGTAGCAACCGGGCGCCCCGACGCTTCGGGACCTCTTGCCCACCTCCAGCCTCACGGCCAAAGCAGGGCGCTGTGTACAACTCTAAGAAATGAAATGTTCTGCAAAATTTCGTCTATGGAAAGTTCCAAATTCTATCACCTAACTTAATGAATGGAATATCTTGATTTCCCAGTTGCTATATCCTTCTCCTATTTGTCAATGACCGCTGAGCCACATGCTCTCCTTTCACCCCTCCCTCTTTGGGGAGGGGACGGGGGAGAGGCTTTCAAATATCCCCCACCGCGCGCCGATGCATGCTCTGGCCGTCATAGTAAGGCGCTGCTTCCTCCTCCTCGGACACCGCCACCGGAGCAACCACCGCAGCAGCAACCGCACCGACATCAAGCGGCAACGAACGAACCACGCCAACCTTCGCAGCAGCATGCTCCTCCACATACTTCCGGAAATGGCTGATTTTCTTCTCCTGAACCGTGAACTTCGCGCGGTCCTCATCCGTCTGCTCAGCCAACACGCGGTTGAACGTCTCAACAGCCTCCAACTGGCACAGGTACTTCTCGCCCTGCCATAGATACACATCCGTCGCGCCGCCGTCTGCGTCAGGCAGGTAGTAAGCCGTAACCCTGTAGTCGTTCGGCTTCAGCAACTCCAGCACCTCCGGACCGCTCAGCCACCATTCACGCCCGGCAACGCGCACCGTCGAATTGCGCTTGATGCTCGTCTCCACCTTCTCGCCAACATACTTCGCGATGGCGGTCGAAGCAAGGGGACGCAAATCCGGATTCTGGCGGCCAGTCAGCACATCCCAACGGGTCATGCCAGGGAACTTCTTCTGGTCAGGGTGCAACGCATGGTTCCACTCCCACGTGTCCTGCCTGTCATCCGCAACCAACTCGTCCCAGCCGAAGTACTCGCGGTCCTCCCACTCGTCGTTCGTCTCGCTCGACACCTTCTCATAGTCCACACGCCACTTCCCCTTCCCGTAAAATCGGCCAATGCCAGCATGGTTCTTGTGTATCACGCTACGCTTCTTAGCGCCGTTCAACTGCTCAGCATACTTCTCCTGCGAATTCAAGGGGGCGCAGAACCTGACGAAAGGGAACACCTCGCCAGCCTTCAGAAAGCCATCCTTGTACTGGCTCATCAGGTGGTTCTCCACCTCTATGCCAGCAGGCATGCCCCAACCCTCATGCGCTATCAGACGGAACATGTCACGGAAACAGTCCAATACCAAACCAACGTCCTTCTTACGGCCATACGAGGCGCCAATCACGCACTGGCTCACCACATCATACGCATAGTACGCATGAACGCGCTGCTTCGTGTCCTTCAACTTCCTCGTCAAGTCCACGTCGTCCATCGTAATCTGGCTCAACGACCACTGGCCGCCGTGCCTATGAACGTGGGGCATCTGCTCATGATAGAAATTCGACCAACTGCGGTGCGCTGCCTCTATCACCAACCGGTTCTTCGGCTGGTTCAAAACACCGTTCACCGTGCTCTCGCTCAACTCAATCAACTGGCCACTCCCATCCACAAACGCAGCAGGGTCATACAACTCACCGCTCTCGCGGTCATACACATCCAACTCACCACGCATGAACGAGCAGAACTGCATCCACACATCCCTATTATAAGGCTGATGAACCTGGCAAGCAATGCTCACAAGCAACTGCTCAACATCACGACCAACCTTCCGAGCGCTCTGGTTGCCAAACTTGCCGCTCAGCAAACCAGCATAGCCCTCACGGCGATACACGCTCACCTTGCGCCTAAAACCCACCACGCTGCCAGGCAACGTGTGGCCGAACTCACGACGCAGGCCCTCTATCACCGTGAACATCCGGCTCCAGTCCCACTTCCCGCCCATCGTGCTCCACACCGCGCGCTTCTCGCCATACAGCGCAATGCACGTGTTCAGCACGCTCGCATTCACCACATACTGACGAGCCTGCTCGTCAGTCAAGTCCAAACCGCACGCGTCCCTATCGAAGTAAAAGCACACAGCGCGCTGGTCCTCCACATAGCGGCTCCTTATCCAACCGCTCAGACGAACATCGTCGCGCTGGGGATAAAGCGCATCAACAGCCTCGCGGAAACGAAATGCGAAGGTGTCAATCCTCACTGGTTGCTCACTGGAAGGGGCGAAATGTTGCAAAATGGAGAGGGCAGTGACGCGGATGGGAACCATAGCGACGCAAAACTCATCGAAATAATACGCGAACAAGGACTGCAACTACAAAAACAGGCTCTCGAAATCGGACAACTCACAGAACGCATACGTGCCCTCGAAAAAACAACCACACAGCAAGCCGCCAGCCAAGCGGCAGGGTAATCCCACTACATATTCCCTACGCACAACCCAACTGACTTCCACACAACCACACACAACTAACCTCCGCACAGTGCCACCCCGCACCCATTCCCTGCCACCACAAGTGCTCCTCCCAGGGCTCCCACGGCACCCCTCCCAGTGCCCCCCCGCAAGGGGTGTCACCCCTAAAAACACCAAAAAAACGCCACAACCAAACCCACCCAACAACCCGCAAACGCCCTAACCATGCCGTTTTCGGCCATTTTCACCCCTTTCCCGCACCCCCGAAAAGTGGGGGGTATTTGCCAATACCTATAACCCCCGTTTTTGCCACTCAAAGTTAAAAAAGTGGTACGTTTACCCCCTCTCTATCCACCCCTCAAAATCCGCGAATTTGGGTAACCAATCTCCACAACCCGTGGGTAACCATTTTGGGTAACCAATTGGGTAACCAAACCAAAAAAACACCCATTTCCGCCCAAAAAAAACAAAAAAAAAGGAAGGACAAATCCTTCCAGAAAAAACCGCAGAAACAGCCCTAAGAACACGCCCTCAGAAACGCCCTTCACGCCCCGCCACGCCGCACCAGCACAAGGAAACGCCCCATCCGTCCCAAACGTAAATCAAATGCAAATCAAATGTAAAAAACAAGCAAACCAAACCGCGCCCCCGCGCCCCAGAATGTAAACCAAATGTAAACCAATGTAAACGTTTCGTTTTACGACGCCCTCACCCGCCATTCCCACCTAACTCCCTGAAACCAACCCACTTCCGCCCTTCCTTCCGTTCCCCGTCACCTCCCCCTTTCGTTTTCCGCCCCATAGACGGAGATGGCGCCGAGGAGGAGCAGGAGGCCTGCGACGGACATCATGTTGACTTGCAGTGAGCCGACCTGCTTGAGGATGAAGCCGCCGACGATGGCTGCTACGATTTGGGGCAGGCAGATGGTGCAGTTGAACAGGCCGAGGTAGGCGCCTTTGTTGCCGTAGCCTTCGAGGGCGTTGGTGACGAAGGTGAAGGGCATGGCGAGCATGGCGGCCCAGGCGCATCCGATGAGGAGGAATGGGATGAACATGAGGTACTGGTCGTGGATGCAGGGGATGAGGCGGAAGCCGATGGCGCCGAGGAAGAGGCTGACGGCGTAGGCGGCCTTGGTGTTGCGGAAGCGGGGGAGGACGATGGCCCAGATGACTGCTCCGACGGACTCGATGGTGTAGAGGATGCCGGTCCAGTTGCCTGCTTCTTGGTAGGCTGCGCTCGTGGTGTCGGTGGTGTTCCAGACGGTTTCGCCGATGCCGCCCACGATGTAGGTCCACTTGTAGAGCATGGCGGCCCAGCAGAAGAACTGGACGAGGCCTACTTTCCAGAAGGTGGAGGGGGCGTTGCGCAGGAGTGTGAGCCAGTTGGCGGTTTGTTTTTTCTCGGGCTGGGCGGCGCCGGCTGGGGTGTCAGTGTCGGCGAGGCCGTTGTACATGGCGTAGTCACGTGGGTTCCACTCTTTGACTTTGATGGTGGTGTAGATGACGCAGAGGATGAGTATGGCTGCGCCGATGTAGAATGACCAGACGACGCTGTCGGGGACTACGCCTTGGGGCGCGACGTTGCTGACGCCAATCCAGGTGAAGAGGAATGGGAAGATGAATCCGACGATGCTTCCGGCGTTGCAGAGGAAGGACTGGATGCTGTAGGCCTTGGCTTTTTGCTTTTCGTTGACCATGTCGCCGACGAGCATTTTGAAGGGTTGCATGGCCATGTTGATGCTGGTGTCGAGGAAGATGAGTGCGAAGACGCCGAAGATGAGTGCGCCGGTGACGGTGAATCCGAAGCTGCCGGCGTTGGGCAGGAGGCACATGACGAGGACTGCCAGTGCTGCGCCGATGAAGAGGTAGGGGATTCGGCGTCCGAAGCGTGTCCAGGTGCGGTCGCTGGCTGTGCCGATGATGGGTTGCACAATCATGCCCATGAGGGGCGGGAGTATCCAGAACCAGGAGAGGCTGTGGGGGTCTGCGCCAAGCGTGGCGAAGATGCGGCTGACGTTTGCGCTCTGCAGGGCGTAGGCAATCTGCACGCCGAAGAATCCGAAACTGAGGTTCCACAGGCCCCAGAAGTTCATGTCGGGTTTTTGTTTCATACGGGTATGGGGTATTTTGTGGGAAGTTAAGAAGTTAAAGAAGTTAACGCTCGCTTTGCTCGCTGGAAGTTAGAGCCGATAGTTGCGCTATATATTATATATGGTGTGCAGGGTGTTGGCTTTAACTTCTAAGGCGCTTGCGCCTGATAACTTCTTTAACTTCTCTGACTTCCGCGGTTTTTCGGTTGAAGGGTTTTACTTGACCAGCACTTTCTTCACTTCTTTGCCCGTTTTCTGGATATAGATTCCAGGAGCAAGAGGAGCAGCAGCGCGCATGCCATTAAGACGATAAAATTGCGGAGCATTACAGACGGCGTCGGTGTTGGCGGCGCTGATGCCCGTGTAGGTTTCGTTGAGGTTGTCGCTCAGGTAGTACCACCATCCGGTGCCTTTGCAGGCGAGGAAGTAGCCGTCGGGGACATCGGTGGGGGCGGCGGTGCCGATGCGGCAGATGAGTGTGCCGGCGGTTCCTGTGGCGGTGCACTCGTAGTAGGTGTCGCTGGCGGTGACGAGTACGTCGCTCTGGCTGTTGATGCCAGCGGCGTGGCGTGCAGCGATTTGCTGCTTGATGAAGGTCTTGAAGGTGTTCCAGTGGGGATAGAAGACGCAGGGGATGCCTGGGGCGGAGAGGAGGAAGGCGTAGGCCTGCGGAATGTCGCCCGTGTATTTGTTGCTGTCGCGGTAGGAGTCGTGGTTGTCAACGAAGGTGACGGCGTAGCGCTGCGACTGCGCGTGGTGGATGAGTCCGGCGGGGCGCGGCGTGACGTAGTCTTCTTTCCAGGTCATGTTGCTGTAGTTGCCCTGCGCCAGTCCGTTGTTCATGGTGGCGTATTTCTGCGGAAAATCGAATGCCATCGACTTCATGTCGGTTGCCTGAATCCAGGCCCAAACGGCGTCGTAGCTGCCGTCCCAGTATTCGCCTACGGAGATGTAGGGAGAAGTGGCGTCGTTGTAGATGCCGACGTACTTGCCGTCGTATCCTTTGACGTAGTCGTAGCGCCATCCGTCGTAGCCATACTCGCCGTGGAGCCAGTTCATGTAGGCCTCGCAGTCGGCCTGCACGTAGGCCGAAGTGTGGTCGAGGTCGCGCGCTCCGTCCCAGTTCTCGCCGGTGTCGGCGGCGCCGGTTGCCTTGCCATACCACGAGCCGGCGCTGGTGTTGGTGTTCATTTCGTCGTCCTTGCAGATGTGCTCGGCGGTGAGCTGGAAGTCGCCGTAGGTGCCGAAGTCGTCCTCAGTGAAGTTGCCCCAGTCGGTGTTGCCGGCGCGGTGGTTGATGACGATGTCTGCAATGACCTTCACGCCGTTTTGGTGGAGGGTGGAAATGAGCGCCTTGAGGTTGTCGGCGGTGCCCCAGCAGGAGGTTTGGTTGTTCCACTGGCGGGGATGGTAGCCCACGTTGGTGCCGCCTACTGCCCCACCCCCTTCGGCCGACGCTGAGGGCGGCAGCCAGATGCAGGTGAAGTTTTGGCCGATTTCCTCGGCCATGTCGGCGAGCTGTGTCCAGCCGGTCACTTTCTGTGAGTTCCAGTAGAATCCCTGGAGCATGACGTCCTCGCTTGCGGCCGGTGCCTGTGCCTGAGCGGCGGCGCTTGCCATGAGCAGGAGGGAGAGGATGGTAGATTTTCTCATCGTGTGTATTTGTTTTTTTGGGAAAAAGGCCACGAACAGCGCCTTCGTTGCGCGGCGCTGTCCGTGGTCCGGTTGGTTGGTTTACTGGTACGCTGGAATTTCTTCGACAGTGCAGTAAATGTTGTCGCTTGTGCGGCGCGAGGGATAGAGGGTGATGGTATAGACATCATCGCCAGCGGACAGGTTGGCACCATTGGCCTCAAGCACGTCGTAGCTTTCGCCGCCGAGGTTGATGCTCCAGTCGTGGTTCATGCGGAACTTCCAACCACCGCCACCTTCGATGTTGACTTCGCCGCTCCAGCTTTCGTCGCTGGCGTTGTAGGTGAGTTCGGCGTCGCCGCTCCAGCTGTTGAAGTCGCCGATGACGCTGATGCTCTCGATGAGGGTTGCCTCAATGGCGCCGCCAGCTGTTACGCTGAGGTAGTAGTAGCCAGCGGTGGGGCACTTGATGTTGGTGCCGTCGCCCTGAGTCCATCCTTCGGGGAAGGAGGTGAAGTTGGTGTAGTTGTACTCGCTGTTCCAGTTGCGCTCAAGGGTGAACTTGAAGTCGCCGTCGAGGTAAGCGAAGCCGGTGTAGGTGCCGTCGTTGTTGGGCGAAGTGAGTGCCGGAGCGCTGCTGGGGTCCCAACCGTTGCCATTGCCAGGGGCGTAGATGGCCGAAGCGATGGCGGTGACGGTGTAGCGCCAGTTCACGGGGTCGAGGGTGAACTTGTACTTGCCGCCGGTTTCCACCTGCATGGCGCCGCCGCCCACCACGAGGAAGTCGCTGGTGGCCGTGGAGCCGTTGGTTTCGCAACCGATGACGGTGTCCCAATCGCCTGCATCGACGGTGGACTGGGAAGCGAACTTATACCATTCGCCGTCGCCAATCTCGATGGTGCAGGAGTAGGTGCCGTCGCCATTGGCCTCCATGGGCGTGGGGTTGCTGAGGTTCCAGCCGTTGTAGCCGCCCACGTAGTAGTAGGCGCTCTCGTGTGCCTGGTCGGGCAGCGCGGTGGCCTTGTAGGTCACGGTCACGTCGTTGGAAGTGAGTGCGTAGGCCTGTCCCTCGCCGTCCACAGCAGCCACTTTGGCAGTGAAGGTGAGTTCGCGCTCTGCGTCGCTCATGCTCTGGTAGTGGTCCTTCACGGCCGCTGCGAGGTCTTCGGCAGTGACGATGGCGATGTCGCCGTCCTGTGTGAAGGGCACTTCAGTGGTTCCGTCGAGCAGGAGGCTGGTGATGGTGGCCGATTCCACGTCGGCCAGTCCAGTGATGCCCTCAATCTGGATGAGGTTTACGTCGGCGCCATCGAGCTCGTCGTAGCTGACGGTGGCGGTGGGCACGGCGCTGATGACTGCTGCGAGCTCGCCGGTGGGGTCCTCTTGCGGATAGGCCTGCGGGTCTGCCCAGTCTTCAAAGTCTTCGTTGCAGGATGCGATGCCGAATGTGGCTAGCGCGAGGGCTGCATAAAGAAAGATTTTTTTCATATTCTGTGCGTTTTTTAGTTTTGGTTGAAGTTGAGTTTTGAGTTTCCGGACGGGCATTTTCCCGCCCGGAAACTTCAAATCTGCTGTCTCTTACTCCACGCGGCCGGTTTCGGCGGTGAAGTTGACGTAAGCCTTTTGTCCTGCGGAGACGTTCACGCTGTAGTCGCTGCCGAGGCTCTCTGCCCAGTTGTTGGGGATGTCCACGTCGCGATAGTAGAGCGAACCGTCGGCCTGGTTGATGGTGAACTCGGTCTTCCACCAGTCGATGCCGCAGTCCACATACATGCGGAGCTCGCCGCTGCCTGCGAATGCGGGCGAAACCCACTCGCCGCTGGCGTCGCTCGGTGCGGTGAAGGCAGTGCCGTCGGCACCAGCGCTCCAGTTGCCGCCCTCGGCTGCGCCGATGATGTAAACCTTTGCGTCGTAAACGATGAGGGTGTAGGTGATGTTCTCACCAACTGCCTTGGCCTTCACGCAGAAGTTGTACCAGCCCGCGTTGTCGAGCTTGAGGTTGGCAGCGTCGTTGCTAGCGTCTGCGCTCTGCACGTTGGCGCCCGACTGGTCGTCCACGGTCAGCTGGCCGTAGCCCTTGTCGTTGCCCTTCCAACCGGCATCGGGGTTAATCTTGAACTCTGCTCCGGCCGGCACATAGACTACGCCGTAGAAGAAGCCGTCCTGGCTGTAGGCAGCGTGGAGCGGCACGAAGGTGCTCCAGCCGTCGCTTGCGGGGAAGCTGCCGACGATGTACATGGTGCTGGGCAGGGTCACTTCGCTCTGTCCGCCAGCGGCCTCGGCCACTACGCTGGGCAGGGTGATGGTGTTGGAGGTGGCAGTGCCAAGGTCCTCGTTGTTGCTCACATTGGCGGTGAGGTAGATGTAGATGGTCTGTGCCTGCGTCAGGTCGGTGCCGTCGCTGGCCAGGGTCTGCATGGCCTCAGCGATTTCGCTGGCAGGCACCTGCAGGTAGGCGCTGGTGTGTGTGGTGGGCAGGGTGGCGAAGTTTTCNCCNTCGAGGCTCACGTGCACAGTATAAATAGTAGGAAGCGGGAAACCGCCNAAGTCGGGCTGGTTGGTGGTGAGCACCACGTATTCGGAGTTGGCGAGGTCNTAGGTCTGGTTGACAGCNGCCGGCGTGTTGAGCACGAAGGTGGAATCCTGCATGCTGAACGTGGGGTTGCTGTCGCGGTCTTCGCTGCACGCGGTGAACGCGGTGCAGATGACTGCAAGGGCCAACAGTGAACTAATTATCTTTTTCATAATCTTATTTCGGTTTTTAAAGGATTAATAACCAGGGTTCTGGGTCATGTTAGCATTGGAAGTGAGCTCGTCTGCCGGAATGGGGTAGATGTTGTAGATGCTGCTCACGCCGGTGCCAGCGTAGGTGCCGCCCTTCCAGTCCCATACGTAGTTGCCCGAGGTGAACAGGCCGAAGCGCACGAGGTCGCTGCGGCGGCGTCCTTCGAAGTAGAACTCGCGGCTCCACTCGTCGAGGATGTCCTGCTCGGTCACGGAAGCCTTGGCCGTTGCGTTGGCGCGGCTGCGCAGGGTGTTGATGTAGGTGCGTGCGCTGTTGGCATCGCCGAGGCGGAAGTTGGCCTCAGCAAGAATCATGTAGGCTTCTGCCACGCGGAAGAGGGGCACGTCGGTGGTGGGCCAAGCGTTGTTGTCGGGATAGGTGCCGTCGGTGCGCAGGTTGGTCCACTTGAGCAGGCCGGCGCCGCTCTTGAAGGTCGTCTTCTCGTCGGTGGTCACGGTGCGTCCGCCGCCAGTAAAGAACATGGCGCGGTCGTCGCCTGCAGCGGCAATGACGTCGTCAACGCTTTCGGTGATGGGCACTTCGTCGAGGCTGCCGAAGAACTTCAGGAGCATGGCCTCGCGGGCACGGTTGCAAGTCCACTGTGCGCCGCTCAGGCCCACGTCGGGAGTGCCGTCGCCCGTAGCCGAAGCGATGGGATAGAGCGAGCCAGCGTAGGAGCGGCTGTTCACATCGCAGCGGATGGGGAAGATGATTTCCTGGCGGGCATTGCTGTTCTCGCCGTTGTCGCCCATGAAGAGCTGTGCGTAGGCGCTGTAGCCGCCCTTCTCAGAGGTGCAGAGGGCGTAGCCGCTGTTGATGACTTTCTCTGCATAGCTCTTGGCGAGCGCCCACTGTGCCGTGCCGGTATAGACTTCGGCATTGAGGTAGAGGCGCGCGAGGAGCAGGTTGGCAGCAGCCTTGCTGGCGCGGCCGTAGTTCTCGTCGTCGTTGGCGGTGTCGAGCAGCTGCTCCTTGGAGTCGCTGTCTTCGCCGTTGATGGCCTTGAGCTCGCTCACGATGTAGGCAAACACTTCGCTGCGCGATTTCTCCACGGGCAGGTCGGTGTTGTAGTGCTCCTTGAAGGGGGCCTTGCCATAGAGGTCAACGAACTGGCTGTAGAAGTAGGCGCGCATGAAGCGAACCTCGGCGCGGTACTGCAGCACTTCGCTGTCGCTGCTGCCTTCGGTCTCGTCGAGGTAGAAGTTGCAGAGCGTGATGTTGTACATGATGCGGTAGTAGGTCAGCGTGTTGTAGCCGTGCGAGCTGTTCCAGCTGATGTTGGTGAGCTCGGGGATGCCGGCGTCGCCCTGCCACGTCCAGATGCACTCGTCGGAGCAGAGCTCGTTGGCCTCGAACACGCGGCGGTAGAAGCCGCTGTTGCCTTCGTCAAACTGCTGCATGTCGGCGTTGCCTGCGCCGCCGGTGGTGCCGGTGAGGTGGAGGCTGCCGTAGATTTTGGCCAACAGCCCGGTGGCGTCGAGCGTGGTGTTGGTCTGCGGGTCCTGAATGCTTTGCTCAAGTTCGTCGGAGCAGGAAGAGAAGCCAACGGACATCAGAGCTGCCACAGCCACAGGAACGATATTTCTGAAAATTCTTAGTTTCATACTTTTGTGTTCTTTTGGTTTTTATGATGGTTCTTTTTTCGGTGAGATTGTCCCCGCTGCCTGCCGCTTTCTGAAAGGATGCCTTTCGTTTTCAGAAAGGATGCCCTTCGTTTTCTGAAAGGAAGGTCTTCGTTTTTGGAAAGGATGCCCTTCGTTTCGCTGCGGCGGCTGGGTGTGGGGTTGTCTCGTCCGAGGAAAATCAGAAGTTGAGGCTTACGCCGAGCATCCAAGTGGTGGGACGCGGATAGACGCTGCCGTCAACGCCTGTGCCGTGGGTGCGCTCGGGGTCAAGTCCGTCGTACTTGGTGATGACGAACGGGTTGCTGACCGTTGCATAGACGCGGCCGCCGATGCCCTTGTAGGATGGCGAGGAGAAGAGCTGCGTGAAGGAGTAGCCCAGTGTAATCTGGTCGCAGCGCAGGAAGGAAGCGTTGCGTACGAAGTAGTCGCTCATGTAGTAGTCTGTCTTGCCAGTGAAGCCCAGTCGGATGGCCTCTGCGTTGGTGTTGCTGTAGGCACTGTTGGAGAAGATGCCGGACCAGGAGCTGTTGGCGTGGCCAGAGAGGAAATCGTAGTAGAGGTAGTTGTTCAGGCTGGCGCGCAGCGTGAAGCTGAAGTCCCAGTTCTTGTAGATGAACTTGTTGGTCAGGCCCATGAGGACGTCGGCCGTGGGCTTCTTGTAGACGTACTTGTCGTCGGCGTTGATGATGCCGTCGCCGTTGCGGTCAACGAAGAGTCCTTCGATGGGTTTGCCTGCCTCGTCATAGACTTGCTGGTAAACGTAGAAGCTGTTGGCGGCGTAGCCCACTTTGTTCACCTGCACCTGGTTGCTCAGGCCGGCGCTGATGGTGCTGCCAGTGAGGCCGTTGCTCACTTCGAGCTCGGTGATTTCGTTGTCATTCCAGGTGAAGTTGTAGTTCACGGTCCAGTTGAAGTCGCGTGTCACGATGGGGTGTGCATTGATGGCGATTTCGAGACCGGTGTTGCGCAGCGAGCCGATGTTGCGTGTCTGATAGTTGCCGAAGCCGATGCCGGAGGCGATGGAGACGGTGCTAATCAGGTCGTTGGTCTTGCGGTAGTACCAGTCGATGGCGCCATCGATGCGGCCGTTGAGGAAGCTCCAGTCGAGGCCCACGTTCCATGTGGTGGTCTTCTCCCACTTCAGGTCGGGGTTGTACATTTCGGGGCGAACGGTGTAGTAGCTGGTGTTGCCGATGGTGTACTGTGCGTACTGGTCGGAGCTGAGGTAGGTGGGCAGGTAGTAGAAGTCGTAGCCGATGTTCTGCTGGCCAGTGATACCCCAGCCGAGGCGCAGCTTGAGCTCGTCGAGGGCGCGTGCGTTCTTCAGGAAGTCTTCCTCAGAAATCTTCCATGCCAGGCCGAGCGAGGGGAATGTGCCCCACTTGTTGCCGTCGGCGAAGCGGGAGCTGCCGTCCCAGCGCATAGTGAAGGTGAGGAGGTAGCGGTTGAGCAGTCCGTAGTTCAAGCGGCCGAAGTAGCTGAGCAGGGAGTTGCGGTAAACGTGGCTGTTCTCGTCGCGGAGCGAGGGGCTGTAGGCCACGGGCTCGTCGAGGAGTGTGCCATTGTCGGAGTACCACTCATTGCCCTGTCCGAAGCTGTAGTAGCTGCGGTGGAAGTGCTGCTGCTCCACGCCGGCCATGACGTCGAGGTTGTGGATGTCGTTGAAGTTGTGGAGGTACTGTGCGTAGAAGTTGCCCTGCAGGTTGTACTTGTAGCTCTGCGAAGCGCCGTCCCAGCCGTAGTAGTTGTTGCTATAAGAATAAGGAGAAACAGTGGTGAGCTGGCGGCCCTCGGAGTAGTCACCGCCCACGTTTGCGTGGAGGTGGAGGTCTTCGAAGCCGTGCACTTTGTAGTCCACTTCAATGTTGCCGATGAGGACGTCGCTGTTGGCGCGGTCGTTCTTCTGGTTGAGCAGGGCCACGGGGTTCTGCGGCGTGTTGGTGTTGGTGGTGCGCGTCCAGTCAGGATTCTTGAACGTAGCAGCCACGCTATTCTGCCAGTAGCCGCCAAACTCGCTGTAGGTGTCGTCGTAAACGGCCTGCGTGGGGTCTGCGCTCAGGGCAGCTCCAATGGCGCTGCCGCCGTCGGCGTAGCGGTTCTTGGCGTGCATGTACTTGGCGGTGAGGTTCACGGCCAGGTGGTCGTCGAGGAACGTGGGCGAGAGGTTGAGGGCTGCGGTGAAGCGCTCAAACTTGCTGGTCTTCACGATACCCTGCTTGTTGGTGTAGCCGAGGCTGACGCGGTAGGGCACGTCCTTGAGGGCGCCGCTCACGCTCACCTGGTGGTCGGTGCCAAAGGCGGTGCGGAGCACTTCGTCGAGCCAGTCGGTGTTGGCCGTGCCGAGGCCGTCGCCGCTCTTGCCGAGGGTGTTGGTCACGTAGTTGCGGTATTCATCGCCGCTGAGCATGTCGTAGGTCTTGCGCGCATAGCCCCAGCTGACGTTGCCGTTGTAGGTGATTTTGGGCGCGCCGCCCTTCTTGCCCTTCTTCGTAGTGATGATAATCACGCCGTTGCTTGCGCGAGAACCGTAGATGGCGGTTGCGCTGGCGTCTTTCAGCACCGTGAAGGTCTCGATGTCTTCAGGATTGACCATGGAGAGGGGGTTGGAAAGGCCCTGAACGCCGTTGTTGTCCATGGCCAGACCGTCGATGACGATGAGCGGGTCGTTGCTGGCGTTGAGCGAGGAGCCGCCGCGGATGCGGATGCTGGCGCCGCCGCCAGGGGTACCGTCGTTGCTGATGACGCTCACGCCGGCGATTTTGCCCACAAGCATGTCGGTGGCGTTGGTCGTGATGCCCTTGCTCATCTCGTCGGGCTTAATGGCCGTGACGGAACCGGTGGCATCCGATTTCTTCACACGGGCATAACCCACGACGATGGCCTCGTCGAGCACCTTGCTGTTCTCTTGCAGCACCACCGTTACCGATGGAGCGGCCGTTACTTCCTGTGTCACGTAGCCTACATAGCTAATCACGAGCACAGACCCTTTCGGGACTTTCAGGGTGAAGTTGCCATCAAGGTCGGTGGCCACGCCGTTGGAAGTGCCCTTCTGAACGACGGTTCCCATCATGATAGGCTCACCCGCAGCGTCTTTCACGTGGCCCTTCACTGTGATGTCTTGGGCCTGAACGTTGGCAAACGCGAAGATTCCAAGCAGGAATACCAGCAGGAATCGAATGTTTAGCTTTTCATTCATGTTGTGTTTTTTAAGAATTAGTAATTAAAAGTTGTTATATTTTGTTTATTGAGAATTTTCTGCCCACGTTTCACTGTTTTTTCAGCGAAATGGCAAAGCCGCCGCCGGGAGCGGACTTCAGCTGCAGGGTGTCGCCCTTCTTCACGCTCTGGGTCTTGATTTCGTATGCCTGCGGATTGGTCTTCCAGTCGGCGTCGGCGCGGTCCTGATAGATGGTGGCAGCGTATGTGGCGCCGTCGTCGAGGAAGTCGAGCGAAAGCGTGGTGGCATGGCCGTCAGCGCCTGCGCTGCTGCCCACAAACCAATCGTCGCTGTGCTTGTCCTGCCGCGCAATGGTCACCACTTCGCCCGGCAATGCCTCCAAATAGACGGAGCGCTGCCAGTCCACGGGCACGTCCTCGATGAACTGCAGGGCGTCGGAGAAGCGGGCGTAGTTCTCAGGCAGGTCGGCAGCCATCTGCAGCGGGCTGTACATGGTGACGTAGAGCGCCAGCTGCCGCGCCAGCGTGGTGCCAGCATGGGAGTGGTTGTCGGGATTGATTTCGGAAATGTCCATCACAAACAGGCCAGGCGTGTAGTCCATCGGTCCGCCAATGAGGCGCGTGAAGGGAAGAATGGTGGTATGCTCGGGATTGTTTCCGCCAAACGCCTCATACTCCGTGCCGCGGGCGCTCTCGTTGCCGATGAGGTTGGGCCAAGTGCGGCAAATGCCGGTGGGGCGCGTGGCCTCGTGCGCATTCACCATGATGTGATATTCCGCCGCCTTCTCAATGCAATACTGGTAGTGGTTGTTCATCCACTGCCCGTAGTGGTGCTCGCCGCGCGGCACGATGTTGCCCACGTAGCCGCTCTTCACGGCGTCGTAGCCGTGCTCGCGCATGAACTGGTAGGCGCTGTCGAGGTGGCGCTCATAGTTTCTGGCGGAAGCCGAAGTCTCGTGGTGCATAATCAGGCGCACGCCCTTGCTCTTGGCGTAGCGCTCCAATTCATCGACATCGAAGTCGGGATAGGGCGTCACGAAGTCGAACACATAGTCTTTCTCGTGGCCGAACCAGTCTTCCCAGCCCTCGTTCCAGCCTTCCACCAACACGCCGCCGAAGCCGTGCTGGGCAGCGAAGTCGATGTATTCCTTCACGTGCTCCGTGTTGGCCGCATGCTTGCCGTTGGGCGCCAGCGCCGTGTAGTCGGTCACGCCGAGCTGCACGCTTGCCACCTCGTCGGTGTAGGCCCAGCTGCTCTTGCCAGTTATCATTTCCCACCAAACACCCACGTACTTCACGGGGTGAATCCAGCTGGTGTCTTCAATCTTGCACGGCTCGTTCAGGTTGAGGGTCATGCGCGACGCCAGGATGTCGGCGCCGCTGCGGCCCACGATGATGGTGCGCCACGGCGAAGTGCAAGGCGTCTGCAGGTAGCCCTTGTCGCCACGCACATCGGGCGTGAGCAGCGACGTGAAGGTCTGCGTGCCCTCGTCGTAGTCCAGGTGCATGGTGGAGTAGCCGATGCAAGCCGCCTCGTGCAGGTTGATGTACAGGCTGTCCGCCGTGCGCAGTTGCAGCGCGGTCTGCACGCAGGCGCCGCCCACGGGGGTCTGCGAACTGTTTGGCGTAACCGCAGCGGGCAGTTTCTCGCGGATTTCCGACAACCGGCTGTGGGTGTAGCTGTACTCCTGCGTGTCGTAGTCGCCCGCAATCCACCATGCTTCGTGGTCGCCGGTCATGGCGAACTCGGTTTTCTCCTCCTTAATAATAAAATAGGTGAGGTTCTGCTGCGACGGGAATTCGTAGCGGAAGCCCAGGCCGTCGTCGAACAGGCGGAAGCGCACCTGCAGCTCGCGGTCATTCTTTTCCTGGCGGAACGTCACAAGCAGTTCGTTGTAGTGGTTGCGGATTTCGCTTTCCTCGCCCCAAACGGGCTGCCATGTCTCGTCGAAACTGCTTTCCTCATGGCTTTTCACGGCGAAATCGTACATCAAATCGGCCTTCTGGTCAATGGTTTCAGCCGCAGTGTGGTTCTGGTTCTCAAAGTCCTCCTGCTTGCCAGCCTGCTCCTTCTTCAGTTCAAAGCCCAGGCCGCTGAGCCCAATCACCCGCTCGCCGTCCATCGCAAGGGCGTAGCAAGGCCGCCCGCTCTTGGCATCCACGCCCACGGTGAGGCGAAGGTGGCCGTCGGGAGAGGTCAAACTCAGGCTGTCGGCAAGCGATTTCACGCTGCCGCCGCCACGGGTGCCGCATGCGCTGAGCGACAGGGCCATCAGTGCCACCGCGCCCATCAGCATCAGGGTCTTCATCGTTTTCATCAGTATTAGTCGTTCGCTTCTCATAGAAGTCTAATCGCAAATTTACAGTTTTCTTGGCTTATTTTTCGTTTTTTAAACTTTTTTTTTCGTTTTGCGCCATTTTTTTGCGTTTCCAACCGATTTTCCGCGCCTTTTACCCCCATTTTTCAAACTCCACTGCGCATTTCCAGTCGTTTTTCTCACCAGCGGCTGCTGCAATTCTCTGCCATCGGCTGCTGAATTCGGCGAGTCCGCTTGCGGAATGGCTTCCGTCCTTTTCCAAAACGACTGCGGTCGTTTTCAAAAACCACTGCGGTCGTTTTCAAAAACCACTGCGGTCGTTTTCAGAAATCACTGCGGTCGAAATGTGAAGTATCGGCTTTAACTTCTAAGCGGCTTGCCGCTGTTCACTTCTTTAACTTCTCCAATTCTTCAAAACGACGGGCAACGTTTCCAGTTCAGTGCCCAAAACTGAGCACGCGGACCTCCTTCGGCTGCAAAGCCATCGTCTCGCCAATCTTCACGGTGCGGTGGGTCAGCACATTCTCTGCCTGCGCCGCCGGCAGCACTTCGCGGTAGGGCGTGAGGTCGATGGTCTTGTGCTTGCTCGTGCCGTTCAGCACAACGGTCACCACTTCGCCGCCCAGCACGCGGGCATAGACGTAAACGCCGTCGCGCACGCAGAAATGGACGAGCTTGCCGTAGTGCACGGCACGGCTCGTTTTGCGCCACTGCAGCAGGTTGCGCGTAAAGTTGAAGTACCAGTTTTGCAGGTCGTTGCGGCCCGCCTTCGTGAAGCAGTCGTGCTTGTCTTCGGGCCAGCCGCCGGGGAAGTCCTGGCGCAGCGCGCCGTCGCCCTTGCTCTTGTCGGCGGCCATGCCGATTTCGTCGCCGTAATACACCTGCGGAATGCCGCGCAGGGTGAGCAGCAGGGTCAGCGCCTGCTTGTAGCGCACGGTGTCGTTCGCCATCTCAGCGTTTTTCTGGAAGCGGTCGGTGTCGTGGTTGTCGAGGAACGTGAGCAGGTGGTTGGGGTCGGCATAGACCATGTCCTGGCTCAGGTACTCGTAGAGGCGGGCAAATCCGCTGTTCCAGTCGTCGGTTTCCTCGTCAACCACGCTGTTGAGCAGGGCCATGAGCGGGAAGTCCATCACGGTGGGCAGAAGACTGTTCTTGGGCGCTGCCAACTTGCTGTCTTTCTGCCAGTAAGACACGCCGACGTTGTTGTTTATCCACACTTCGCCCACGGTGTTGAAACCAGGATATTCCAGCTCGAGGCGCTCGCACCAGGCGCGCATGGCGTCGAAGTCGTTGTAGGGATAGGTGTCCTGGCGGAAACCGTCGATGCCAGCGAATTCCACCCACCAGAGTGAGGCCTGGATGAGGTAGTCGCGCACAAGCGGGTTGCGCTGGTTGAGGTCGGGCATCGTGGGCACGAACCAGCCGTCAATGGTGTGCTCGCGGTCGTACACGCTGCCGTGTGCGTCGGCGGCAGAGCCAGTGCGGTAGAGGCTTTGCACGTACTGGCCTTGGTAGTTGAACCAGTCCTTCGCGGGCATGTCGGTGAAGAGGAAGTTCTGGCTGCCGCAGTGATTGAAAACAATGTCTTTCACCACTTTAATATTACGCGCGTGGGCGGCCTGCACGAATTTCTTGTAGTCGGAATTGCGGCCAAAGCGGCGGTCCACCTGATAGTAGGCGGTGATGGCATAGCCGTGGTAACTTTCCTTGTCCATGTCGTTCTCCAGCAGGGGCGTAGGCCAAATGGCGGTCACGCCGAGGTCGGCCAGGTAGTCCAGGTGGTCCATCATGCCGGCAATGTCGCCGCCGTGGCGCGCCATCGGCACGTTCACATCGCACTGTGTTTCGCGCATGCCCTCCACCACGTCGTTGCTGGGGTCGCCATTTGCAAAGCGGTCTGGCATAAGCAGATAGACCACATCGCTGGAGTCGAACGTCTGGGGCTTGCCCTGCGCGTCGGTCAGGCGCAGTTGCTCGCGCTCGCGCAGTTCATAGATGTGCTTGTGCTTGCCGATGCAGATGTCAAACGTCTGCGCCGGCGCGCCTTCGGTGTTGAGGTAGAGGAAGAGGTAGTTGGGGTTTTCCACCTTCTCCACGCGCTCCAAAGTGACATTGGTAGCGCCTTTCAGGCTCACTTCGAGGTCGGAAATGTTGTCGCCGTGCACCATGATTTGCAGGTGTGGGTCGCGCATGCCAGCCCACCACACCAGCGGATGGACGTGCTGAATGCGGTGCTTCACGTCAGTAGCCTTGGCGGCTGGGCGCGTTTTCTTGCCCTGGATGTTCACATTCTGGGCATTTATTAGTGTCGTGGCACTCATCATGACGATAAATAAAAGTAATCGCGTTAATTTGAGGTGATTATTCATGGCGAATTCGATTAGTTTTTCACGAATGTTGACGTTGCAAATTTATGCTTTTCTTTGTTAACAAAATTGTCATAGAATTAAAATATAAATCGTTGCAAATGCTTTTCCGTTGGTTTTCAGCGAATAACGTTCAATGCGAAAGTGGAAAAATATAAACAAATTAAAATAAAAAAGTGAAAGTTTCTTGGTCAATTTGCTTTTTGTGCTTATCTTTGCAGCAGAATCTAATCTGAAGGAAAAAATGTTCATTTTCGCCCATTTCATCGGAGAAAAACGGCAAAAAGCAGTCCTTGCGGCGCTTTTGCTCCTTTTATTATTGGTGCCGGCACCAGAGGCGCACGGACAGAAACGCAGTTTCGATGTGAACCGGGCGGCGCAGGACGTGAACTACGCGCTCAGTTGCCTCGACGAAACGCTGCAAAGCAAGGATTTCTTCACGCAGCAACGGCAGCAGCGGTGCGACAGCCTCAGGGCGGTGGCGCGAAACAGCCGCGGCGAGGGGCGCAAGAATGCCCTCAAGCAGCTGGCGCAGTTCTATTCCCGCGTGCAGGCCGACTCGGCGTTTTTCTACTTCGACCAGCTGGAGCAGGTGGCGAAAGCGCAGAGTGACAGTGCGTTAGAGACGTTCGTTTCGCTCGGCCGCGCCGACATTCTCGCTCTCATTGGGCAGTACAGCACCGCCACTGCCCTGCTGGAGGAGGTGGGGGCGACGCAGGGCGGCAGCATGGACGACGGCCTGCGCCTCAACTACTTCCAGACGTGCCGCACGGTTTACGGGTGGATGGCGGATTTCGCGCTGACCGACAACGGCCAAGGCCGCATGGGCAAACTCACGCAACAGTATCGCGACAGCATCATCGCCCTGCAAGCGCCAGGGCCGGGCCGCGACATCGTCATTGCCGACCGCTGGCTGGCGGAAGGGCAGGTGGACAGTGCGCTCACGCTTTCCCTGCGCGAGTGGCAGGAGGCGGACGACGACCTGCGCGCCTACATCTGCGCCAACATCGCTGAGGCCTACCGCCAGAACGGCAACAAGGAACTGCAAATCTGCTACTTAGCGCTCACCGCCATCAGCGACCTGCGGCACGGCGTAAGGGAATACATGGCGCTGCCGCTGCTGGCCCAGCTCATGCAGGAGCGGGGTGACTACCGCCGCGCTTACGACTACCTCATCTGCACGCTCGAGGATGCCAGCGTCTGCAAAGCGCGTCTGCGTTCGGCCGAGGCCAGCGACATCTTCCCCATCATCGACAAAGCCTACAAAAACCAGCAGAAAGCGCAGCGGCGCCGCACGCGTTTGCTCATCTATAGCCTTGTGGCACTGGCCGTTATGCTCGCCGGCGCGTTCCTCTATCTTCGCAAAACCACGAAGAAACTGGCGGCGTCGCGCCGGCAGTTGGCACGCACGAACCACCTCATCGGCGAGGCGAACGAGCAACTGCACTCGGCCAATGCCCAACTGCATGAGGCCAATGCGCAACTGCACGAGGCGAATGCGCAGCTGGTGCAGACCGACGAGCTGAAAGAGCATTACATCACCTACTATCTGCAGCAGTGCCGCACCTACATCGACACGCTCGACAACGTGCGCCGCCGCAGCCTGAAGATGCTGAAAAACAGGCAATTCGAGGAACTTTCGCGCTCGCTCAAGGACGAAAACAACAAGGAGGAGGAGCAAAAACTCTTTTTCCAGCAGTTCGACCAAGCCTTTTTGGACATCCATCCCGACTACGTGGAGCGGTTCAATGCGCTGCTAAAGCCTGATTGCCAGATACATCCGAAGTCGTCCGACCGCCTTTCGCCCGACCTCCGCATCTATGCGCTCATCCGCATGGGCATCACGAAGACGCCCGACATCGCCCATTTCTTCAACTATTCGCTCGCCACCATTTATATATATAGGAGCCGGATTCGGCAAGCCGCGCGCTACGACGAGGCAGAATTTATGCGCCGGCTGAAAGATATTTAGCGGAAAAGTTGGAGAAATGGGCCGCGTTTCGTAAATTTGCAACGACAAAACCTTGTTTAACCCCTTAAAAAACATGAAGAAATGAAGAAGTATGTATGCTTTTTGAGCGCGCTGCTCCTGCTCTGCGCTTGCGACGGCGTGAAGAAACCTGGCGGCGGCAAGACCGACGAAGGAACCGTTGTGGAAATGAAAGAGTTTACGGCTGAGGAAAAGGCCGACTACCTGAAGGAATTCCTGAGCGAATATGCCACGCAAACCAATGTCTTTGCCGAGGATGAGACTGGCGAAGAAGGCTACAACGAGGCATGGCTCGACCAGTTCACCGAGCCGATGAAGAAGAAACTGCAGGAAATGTACAAGCATGACGGCGAAGGCTACGCTTCCGAAATCTTCCGCTGCCCCACAGACGGTGACTACGACGAGGCAAAAATGCTTGAGACGCTGAAGGTTACGCCCGTCGAAGGCGAGGACGGCTGGATGGAAGTGCAGATGGAATGTGCCGACTGCAAGAACTGCCCGACCAAGACCTACAAGTATCGCGTGCAGGTGGTGCAGGAAGAGGAGACGCTGAAGATTAACGACTACGAGGAAATTCCCGCAGAACCCGCCGAGGTTCCTGCCGCCGAATAAAGAAACGCTCACGGCTGAGCAAAAAAACGTTCGCCGCAGCGTAAAAAAACGTTCGGCACTGAACACAAAAACGTCCGCCGCTGAACAAAAAGAACTGCTCCCCTGCCCCACCCTTTCGCGGTGAATTTGGGAAAGCAGAAAGAACAAAAATCCGCCATTTCATCGGAAGAAATGGCGGATTTTTTTGGTGAAAATGTAAAACTACACAGGCGTGTTTTCGATGTTTTGCAGGATGGTCAGCGCCTGTTTGATGGACGTGACGTCGGGAACAAGCAGCATCGGATGCTTGTTGTCTTGGAACTGGCACTCGTGGTAGTGCGTCGTGGCATAATTAATAATGTGCCCGAAGGCGCGCGATTGGTAGTAAATGCTCGTGCGGTCGCCCACCATGAAGCACATCATGCACGGATGATAGTCCGCGGGTTTGTCCACATCCTTCTCTAAGTTCTTCCGTTTCAGCACGATACGCTCGATGCCCAGACGCGCTGCTGTCCATTTCATCGGCATGACGCGCAGCAATTCCTCGCCTTCGGGCGGCAGCGGGCCGAAGCGGTCGATGAGCCGCTTGCGATAGGCCTCGAGCATCGGCTGCTCCGTCAGCCCGTCGAGTTCGCGGTAGAGCGCCATCCTTTCGCCCGACGACGGCACGTAACTCTCTGGGAAATAGGCCTGAATGTCGCTTTCCACAGTCGTTTCAGCCACCCATTCGCTGGCGTCTTCCTTGACGATTGGCGCCACGTCGTCGCTCAGTTTGATTTCCGCCACCGCCTCCGCCAGCACCTTTTGGTAGGTTTCGTAGCCCAGGTCGGCGATGAATCCGCTTTGCTCCGCGCCGAGCATGTTGCCCGCGCCGCGGATGTCGAGGTCCTGCATGGCGATGGAGAGGCCGCTGCCCAGTTCGGAAAAGGTCTCCACGGCCTGCAGTCGGCGCCGCGAATCGTCGGGCAGCGCGGCGAGCGGCGGCGCCAGCAGGTAGCAGAACGCCTTTTTGTTGCTGCGCCCCACGCGCCCTCGCATCTGGTGCAGGTCCGAAAGGCCGTAGGTGTGCGCGTTGTTGATGATGATGGTGTTGGCGTTTGGAATGTCCACGCCGTTTTCCACGATGGTCGTCGAAAGGAGCACGTCGTAGTCGTGGTTCATGAAGTCGAAAATGATTTTCTCCAATTCCTTCGGGTCCATCTGCCCATGCCCGATTGCGACACGTGCGTCGGGCACTTCGCGGCTGATGATTGAGGCCAGGCGCGGCAGGTCGCTGATGCGGTTGTTCACGAAGAACACCTGCCCGTTTCTCGACAGTTCGAAGTTGATGGCCTCGGCAATGATTTCCGCCGAAAACGTGTGGATTTCCGTCTGAATGGGCAGCCGGTTGGGCGGCGGCGTCTGAATGACGCTGAGGTCGCGGGCGCCCATCAGCGAGAACTGCAGGGTGCGCGGAATGGGCGTGGCGGTCATGGTGAGCGTATCGACGGAAGTGCGCATCTGGCGCAGTTTTTCCTTCACGCTCACGCCAAATTTCTGCTCCTCGTCGATGATGAGCAGGCCCAGGTCGTGAAATTGCACGCCCTTGCCGATGAGTTTGTGCGTGCCGATGATGATGTCGATTTTGCCGTCGGCCAGCGCCGCCAGAATTTCCTTTTCCTCTTTGCTGGTGCGGGCGCGGGTCAGGTAGTCCACGCGCACGGGGAAGTTCTTCAGGCGGCTGGCGAACGTCTGGTAGTGCTGATAGGCCAGCACGGTGGTTGGCACGAGCAGCGCCGTCTGCTTGTTGTCGGTAGCCGCCTTGAATGCTGCGCGCACTGCGATTTCCGTCTTGCCGAAGCCCACATCGCCGCACACCAGGCGGTCCATGGGCTGCTGCCGCTCCATGTCGGCCTTCACGTCGTTGGTCGCCTTCAGCTGGTCGGGCGTGTCTTCGTAGATGAACGAGCTCTCCAGTTCGTGCTGCAGGTAAGTATCTCTGCTATAGGCAAATCCCTTCTCCTGCTGCCGCTGCGCGTAAAGTTTTATGAGGTCGCGGGCAATGTCCTTCACCTTCGTCTTCACGCGGTTTTTCATGCGCTCCCAAGCGCCCGTGCCCAGTCGGCTGATGCGCGGCGGCAGACCGTCCTTGCCCTTGTATTTCGAAATCTTCTGCAGCGCGTGGATGGAGACGTAGATGGCATCCTCGTTTTGGTACACAATCTTTATCATCTCCTGCAGGTGCGTGCCGTCTTCGCTTGGCACGTTCACCAGTCCGCCGAAGCGGCCGATGCCGTGGTCCATGTGCACCACGTAGTCGCCCACCTCAAACTGCTGCAACTCCTTGAGCGTGAGCGCCATTTTGCCCTTTCGCGCCTTGTCGCTGCGCAGGTTGAAGCGGTGGAAACGGTCGAAGATTTGGTGGTCGGTGAGCAGGCAAATCTTCAGGTCGTGGTCGATGTATCCCTCGTGGATGGCGGTGTTCACGTCGTCGAACTGCACGGGCTGCTCAAATGCGCCGAAGATGTCGTGCAGGCGCTCCAGCTGCTTGCCGCTGTCGCTGAACATGAGCAGCCGATAGCCCTGTTTCTGCCATTCGGCGCAGGCCTGCTCCACGAGCTTAAAGTCTTTGTGGAAAAGGGGTTGCGGCGAAGTCTTGAACGCGAATGCGGGCGATTTGCCTTGCAGTTCAAGGCGGCGCATGCGCATCAGCCCGGCGTCAAACTCGTCGGGCGCGGTCAGCATCGCCTTCAGGTCGAACCGCGCGGCCTCTGCGTCCTCCGCCAGTGCCTGCGTAGTGAACCCTTCGCCGTAGATTTGGCGCACGCGTTCGCTGATGTAGAGCGGCTCGTGGCACACCAGCATGGTCTGCTCAGGCAGGAAGTCGAACAGCGAGATGTAGGTGAGCGTCTGGTTGGTCATGGCCGGCACAATCACGGCCTCGGTCACGCTTTGCTGAGACAGCTGCGACTGCACGTCGAAACTGCGCACGCTGTCCACTTCGTCGCCGAAGAAGTCGATGCGCAAAGGCCATTCGCTGCTGTAGGAAAACACATCGACGATGCTGCCTCGAATGGCGTATTGGCCTGGTTCATAGACATAATCCACGTGCTCAAAGCCCAGCTCGTCGAGGCGGTCCTCCAGTTCGGAAAAGTCCACCACGCTGCCCTGCCTGAGCGTCAGCGTGGCCTCCTTCATCTGGCGCTTGTCCACCACCTTCTCGGCCAATGCCTCGGGACAGGTCACAATCATCGGCACGCCGCTGCCAGCAAGCCTTCCGAGCACTTCGGTGCGCAGGATTTCGTTGGCGCTGTCGCGCTGATTATATTTGATGGCGCGGCGGTAGCTCGACGGGAAAAACAGCACGTCTTGGTCGCCCAGCATCTGCACCAGGTCGTGGTAGAAATAGCCCGCTTCCTCGGCATCGCGCATCACGATGAGCAGCGGGGGAAGCGGTCCGCAGCGCTTTTGCAGCGCGGCGAGCAGCAACGGCATGGCCGAACAGCACAGTCCGCCTGCCTGCAACACGCTTTCCTTCGGTTGCAGCAGGCGCTTGCCCAACTTTCCGACCAGCGGATGCTTGGCCAGAATCGATAAAAGTTCGTCTGATTTCAAAGTTTGCAAAGAAATTGGGCCATGCACCTCTCAGCGCATCGCCCAAGCGTCAGTGGTTCATTGGCAAGCGGCCGCGTTGCAGGCCCTTGCGAACAGTTGCACAAAAAGCAGGGCGTCGGCGCTCGCGTGCAGCGTTTTGCGCACCGGCACGTTCACCACCTGCTTCACCTGGGAAGTTGCTTTCCTCACAAAACTTTCTTTTTGGGTAGAGTCAGTCATAGGCCACACATTTTTTCTTCGGTCATTCAATTATATTAACGCACTTTGCATGGAAATAGTATGCAGCGGCACACTTTTTTTCTTTGCGCCGCAATGTTTTTTCGGGCAAAGCGAAAGGCGTCCTGCAGTACGAAAAGGACAATTTTCTGTCCCTTTTCCGCCCATCCGCACCGTACAGAATGGCCAAAACGCCGCCGCAAAAACCGCGATTTTGCAAAGTGCTGATAATCAGGCGCCAAGAATTCTGCGAAAAACGAAGGGCATCGTTTTTCAAAAAGAAGCGCTTCGTTTTCGAAAAAGAAGACCTTCGTTTTTCAAAACGACGCCCTTCTTTTTGCGTTTTTGTCCCGACTTTGGAAATCTGGGCGGCGGCGCGGCGGGTGAATATTGGTCAATTTGTACGATTTGTTTTCTGCACAAAGTTGTGGGCTTTGAAGCTAAAGAAGTTAGAGAAGTTAACGCTCCTTTCAGTCGCTGGAAGTTAAAGCCGATAGCCTGCGCGGCGAATTGCGCGGCGGAGCGAACCGGCCGTTGATGGTTATGGAACCGGCGGCGCGTGTGGTAACGGCTTTAACTTCCAGTGAGCGGAGCGAACGATGACTTCCCTTAACTTCTCTAACTTCTCACAAACCTACACATTATTAATATATATAGGCGAAAAATGGGGCGGGATGCAGGTTTTTTCAATAATTATGCGTAAATTTGCACTTCAAAAACTACCGCTGCATGCTCTCAATCGACCATCTCTCCATGGAATTCTCCGCGCGCCCGCTGTTCACGGACGTGAGTTTTCACGTGAACGCCAAGGAGCGCATCGCGCTGGTGGGCAAAAACGGCGCGGGCAAATCGACGCTCCTGCGCCTCATCGCTGGGGAAATGCAGCCGACGGGCGGTACCATCGCAAGGCGCAATGGCCTGAAAATCGGCTACTTGCCGCAGGTGATGGAACTGAGCAACCACCGCACGCTCATTGAGGAGACGCTGACGCTGCCGCCCATCGCACAGCATCAGGCAGAGCACTTGGAGGACTGGGAGCGCGAGGAGGCGGACCGCCAGCTCAGGGCAGAGGCGGAGCGAACGCTCGTGGGCCTGGGCTTTCAGCGAAGCGACCTGGACCGCCCCACAGGCGAGTTCTCGGGCGGCTGGCGCATGCGCGTGGAACTGGCGAAACTGCTGCTGCAGCAACCCGACTTGCTGTTGCTCGACGAGCCGACCAACCACCTCGACATCGGCAGCATCACTTGGCTGGAGCAATTCCTGCTGCAGCGCGCCAATGCCGTGGTGCTGGTGAGCCACGACCGCGCGTTCCTCAACCGCGTGACCAACCGCACCATCGAGATTTCGTGCGGCACCATCGCCGACTACAAGGTGAACTACGACCAGTTCGTGAAACTGCGTGCCGAGCGGCGCGAACAACAACTGCGCGCCTACGAAAATCAGCAGAAAGAAATGGCAGAAATCCGCCAATTCATCGAGAAATTCCGCTACAAACCCACGAAGTCGAACCAGGTGCAAAGCCGCATGAAAGCGCTGGAAAAAATGGTGCCAATCGAGGTGGACGAAGTGGACAACAGCCGCCTGCACCTCAAATTCCCGCCCTGCCAGCGCAGCGGTGACTTCCCCGTCATCTGCGAAGAGGTGGGCAAGAAATACGGCGACCACACCGTCTTTTCGGGCGTGAACCTGAGCATCCGCCGCGGCGAGAAGGTGGCGTTCGTGGGCAACAACGGCGAGGGCAAGACCACGCTGGTGAAATGCATCATGGGCCAAATCCCGTTTGACGGCAAACTCGCCATTGCGCAGAACGTGCAAATCGGCTATTTCGCTCAGAATCAGGCGCAAATGCTCGACGGCGACATCACCGTTTTCGACACCATCGACCGCGTGGCGCGCGGCGAAATGCGAACGAAAGTGCGCGACATCCTCGGCGCCTTCCTCTTCGGCAGCGAGGCCAGCGACAAGTTCGTGAAGGTGCTTTCGGGCGGCGAGCGCAGCCGTTTGGCGATGATAAAACTGCTGCTCGAACCCGTGAACCTGCTCATTCTCGACGAGCCCACCAACCACCTCGACATGGCCTCGAAGGATGTGCTCAAACAGGCCATCAAGGACTTCGACGGAACGGTGATTTTGGTGAGCCACGACCGCGATTTCCTCGACGGGTTGGTGGACCAAATTTACGAGTTCAAAAATGCAAAAATCCGCCATTTCATCGGGGGAATTTGGGATTTCCTGGGTGAAGAAAGCGGTGAAAACCGTGAAACAAATGTTACCATTTCGGCCGCGGCCGAAGAAAAGAAGGCAGAGGCAAAACTGAGCTACCAAGAGCAGAAGGAAAAGCAGAAGGCGCTGCGCAAAGCCGAGAAGGACGTGGCCGACGCGGAGAAGCGCGTGAGCGAGCTGGAGACGCGGCTGAAAGCGCTGGAGGCCAAGCTCTCGGCAGGCGACAACAGCAGCGAGCTGCTCGACGACTACGCCAAGACCAACGCTGCGCTGGAGGCCGCGATGACCGACTGGGAGGCCGCCAGCGAGGCGCTCGAAGGCCTTTCCGCAACAGAATAGGAAACGACGCAAACAACACATTACTAAATATTTAACAACGATGAAAATTAAATTTCTCATGACCATGATTGCGACAGCAATTTCCTCCATGGCCGGTGCACAGGACATCGGCATTAAGCTGGAAAACATGAACACGAGCGTGGCGCCTGGCACCGATTTCTACGAGTATGCCTGCGGCACGTGGCGCAAGAACAATCCGCTGAAGCCCGAATACTCGCGCTTCGGCTCGTTTGATGCCATTGCGGAGCAAAACCGCGAGCAAATCAAGGACCTCATCCTCGGCCTGGCCGCTGAGGAGCATGAGCAGGGCTCGCTGGCACAGAAAATCGGCGACCTCTACGCCATGCGCATGGACTCCGCGCGCCAGAACCAAGAGGGCGTGCTGCCCATCAAGCCCGACCTGATGCGCATTGAAACCGTGGCCACGCGCCAGGAAGCGCTCAAGCTGATGGTGGAAAACGGCGTGCGACTGGGCGGCGGCGAACTCTGGGGCTGCTACATCGGCGCCGACATGATGGACTCGAAGAGCAACCTCGTCTCCATGAGCCAGAGCGGCCTTTCCATGGGTCAGAAAGAGTATTACGTGAGCGATGACGAGAACTACGTGAAAATCCGCGAGGCCTTCAAGAAGCACGTGGTGAACATGTTTAAGCTCGTGGGCGACGACGATGCCACGGCCCAGCGCAAGATGGAGTCGGTGATGGCCATTGAAACCCGCATGGCCAAAGCGTCGAAGAGCCGCGTGGAACTGCGCGACCCCGCCAGCAACTACCACAAGATGGACTACGCCGACTTCAAGAAGGAGTACGCCGGATATGACTGGGACATGTACTTCCACGCCAACTTCATCGATGGCCTCGACAAGCTCGACGTGGGCCAGCCCGAAGCCATTCACGAAGCCGTCAACATCCTGAACGAGAGCGACCTGCGCCAGCTGAAAGACTGGATGCAGTGGACGCTGCTCAGCGGCAACAGCAGCAACCTGGGCGACGCCGTTTACGAAGAGAGCTTCGACTTCTACAGCCGCACGATGCGCGGCGCCAAAGAGCCGCAGCCGCGCTGGAAGCGTGCCGTGAGCAGCGTGAGCAGCGTGCTGGGCGAGGCCGTGGGCCAGATGTACGTGGAGAAATACTTCCCCGCCGAGAACAAAGCACGCATGGAAGAACTGGTGAAGAACCTGCAAGAGGCTCTGGCACAGCGCATTGACGCGCAGGAATGGATGAGCGACAGCACGAAGGCCTACGCCAAGGACAAGCTCAGCGCTTTCTACGTGAAAATCGGCTATCCCAACAAGTGGAAGGACTATTCGCAACTGACCATTGACCCGAAGAAGAACCTCTATCAGACTTCGCAGGACATCCGCGTGTGGAGCGCCAAGAAGCACGTGGAGGACAAGTACGGCAAGCCCGTGGACCGCGACGAATGGCACATGACGCCGCAGACCGTGAACGCCTACTACAACCCCACGACCAACGAAATCTGCTTCCCCGCCGGCATCCTGCAGTATCCGTTCTTCGACATGAGCGCTGACGACGCCTTCAACTACGGCGCCATCGGCGTGGTCATCGGCCACGAAATGACCCACGGATTCGACGACCAGGGCCGTCAGTTCGACAAGGAAGGCAACTTCCGCGACTGGTGGGCCGAGGGCGACGGCGACAAGTTCAAGGCCCGCGCCCAGGTGATGGCCGACTTCTTCTCGAACATTGAGGTGCTGCCTGGCCTGCACGGCAACGGCGAACTGACACTGGGCGAGAATCTGGCGGACCACGGAGGCCTGCAGGTGGCCTACACCGCTTTCCAAAACGCGCAGAAGAAGAACGGCAAGCTGAAGACCGTTGACGGCTACACGCCTGAGCAGCGCTTCTTCCTGGCCTACGCCGGCGTTTGGGCGCAGAACATCACCGAGGAAGCCATGCGCGACCTCACCACACGCGACCCCCACTCGCTCGGCGAATGGCGCGTGAACGGCGCGCTGCCCCACATCGACGCTTGGTACGATGCCTTCAAAATCAAGAAGTCTGACCCGCTCTTCGTGCCGAAAGACAAGCGCGTGGACATCTGGTGAGGCGCCAAAACAGCAAAGAGAAGTGGGAAACCACCATTCCCGCTTCTCTTTTTTTAGATTTTCATGCTGAGAAGGGGCAAAAACGCGCCCGCTTTTCAGCAAAACTTTTCGGCAAGGAAAATGCAAAAATCGCCCATTTCATCGGGAATTTTTCGGTTTTTCATCGGGAAAAATCGCCGATTTTTGCCTTGAAAATTGCCGCAAAATGAGAAAGGAAATTCGACATGCCACTGAAACTGCCCGACAAGCTGCCCGCCATTGAGCTGCTGAAAAAAGAGAACATCTTCGTGATGGACACCACGCGTGCCACCGGCCAGGACATCCGACCGCTGCGCATTGCCATCCTCAACCTCATGCCGCTGAAAATCACCACGGAGACCGACTTCGTGCGCATCCTCTCCAACACGCCGCTGCAGGTGGAGCTGGAACTGATGAAACTGCGCAGCCACACGTCGAAAAACACGCCCGTGGAGCACATGATGGCGTTCTACCGCGATTTTGAGCTCATGCGAAAGGAGAAATACGACGGCCTCATCGTCACCGGCGCGCCGCTTGAGCAGATGGATTTCGAGCAAGTGAACTACTGGGACGAGCTCACGCAAGTGTTCGACTGGGCCTACCACAACGTGCAGTCCACCTGCTACATTTGCTGGGCCGCGCAGGCTGCGCTCTACCACTTCCACGGCGTGCCGAAATACCCCACAGAGAAGAAAGTTTTCGGCGTGTTTGAGCACCGCGTGCTGCAGCCGCAACTGCCCATTTTCCGCGGGTTCGACGACATTTTCTACGCCCCGCACAGCCGCCACAGCGAGGTGCGCCGCGAGGACATTGAGCAGCACCCCGAACTCACCATCGTGAGCGAGAGCAAGGACGCCGGCGTGCACATCGTCATGGCGCGCGACGGCCGCGACTTTTTCATCACGGGCCACAGCGAATATGCGCCGCTCACGCTCGACGGCGAGTATTGGCGCGACGTGAACAAGGGCCTGACCATCGACATTCCGAAGAACTACTATCCCGGCGACGACCCCAAGCAGGCGCCCATCGTGCGCTGGCGAAGTGCCGCCAACCTGCTCTTTTCCAACTGGTTGAACTACTACGTTTACCAAACAACCCCCTACGACATCAACCAAATTGACTGACCTCGAACTCCTTGCACCGGCAAAGACCGCCGACATCGGCATCGAGGCCATCCGCCACGGCGCCGACGCAGTGTATATTGGTGCGCCGCAGTTTGGCGCACGCGCCGCAGCAGGCAACGACTTGAGCGACCTGGAGCGGCTCGTCGGCTTTGCCCATCCCTTCGGCGCAAGGGTTTACGTCACGCTCAATACTTTGCTCTACGACAGCGAGTTGCGCGATGCCGAAGCGCTGGTGCGCCAACTCTACGACATCGGCATCGACGCCCTCATCGTGCAGGACCTCAGCCTGCTGAAAATGGAGCGACCGCCCATTCCGCTCCATGCCTCGACCCAGATGGACAACCGCTCCAGCGCGCAAATCGCCTGGCTGCAGCGGCAAGGGTTTGAGCAGGTGGTGATGCCGCGCGAAATGAGCATCGCCGACATCCGGCAAGTGCACGCGCAGTTCCCCACCCTGCGGCTCGAAACCTTCGTCCACGGCGCCCTGTGCGTCAGCCTCAGCGGCCGCTGCTACGCCAGCGAGGCGTGCTTTCAGCGCAGTGCCAACCGCGGCGAATGCGCCCAACTGTGCCGCATGGCCTACGATTTGGAGGACAGCGACGGACGCAAACTCGTCAGCGACAAGCACTTGCTCTCGCTCAAGGACCTCTGCATGCTCGACCAGCTCGAGGCGCTCGCCCTCGCTGGCGCCTGCTCCTTCAAGATTGAGGGGCGGCTGAAGGGCATGAGCTACGTGAAGAACGTGACCGCGGCCTACCACCAAGCGCTCAACCGCGTGGTGAAGACGCATCCCGACCAGTTCCGCCGCGCCTCGCGGGGCGAAGTGGAACTGCTTTTCCAACCCGATGTGCGCAAGAGTTTCAACCGCGGATTCACACATTATTTCTATTTAGGCCACGACGATGACATCGCCTCGACCGCCACGCCAAAGGCCGTGGGCGAACCCGTGGGGCGCGTGCAGCACATTCTGCGCGACAGCCTGACCGTGCAGAGAAAGACCACTTTCGCCAACGGCGACGGCCTTTGCTATCTCGACCCGAAAGGACAGCTGCAGGGCCTGCGCGTGAACCGCGCCGAGGGCAACCACCTCTTCCCCGCGCAGCGCTCCGCCATGCACGGACTGCAGCCTGGCACGCCGCTTTTCCGCAACTTCGACAAAGCCTTCGAGGACCTGCTGCAGCGCCCGTCGGCACAGCGATTCCTGCCGCTCGACATCACGCTCGAAAGTCCGCAGGAAGGGCAATTCCGCCTCACCGCCACCGCCGCGGGGCACACGCAAAGCAAAACGTTCGAATTCGCTGCCGAATTGGGCCGCACGCCGCAGCACGACAACCTGCTGCGCCAACTGAGCAAACTCGGCAACACCATTTTCCGCCTGCGCCAGCTCAGCACGCCCCGGCTGCGCAACTACTTCATTCCCTCGTCGCTCCTGGCCCAGTGGCGCCGCGAAACGCTGCAACTGCTGGAGCAGGAAATGCGCCCCGAGCCCTTTCTCGCGCCAAGCGGAACGCCCCAAGAGGCCGCTCCCGATGCGGCATGGCGCGAAAGCATGACCGTGCCCGTGGCCAACCGCCTCGCCCGCCAAGTGTGCGACGAGCAGCAGTTGCCAGGCGCCTTCACCGCCTACGAAATCAGCCACGACCCCGCCACTCCGCTCATGACTTGCCGCCACTGCATCCGCCGCACCCTCGGCATCTGCCCGCGCCAAACCGGCCGCCCTGCCCCCGACCCACTGTTCCTGCGCCTGGCCAACGGCACCCGCTTCCGCCTCGCGTTCGACTGCAGCAAATGCCTGATGCAGCTTTTCCTCGACTGAAACGAATACCTAACACTCTACCACAATGGAAGATTTTGAAGAATACATCCGAGCCACCGAACCCTCACGGCGCGAGCGTGCCGAGAACTGGCGCGCCGCAATCGGTCTGCAGGCCGTGGATCAACTGCGCACCAGTGACTATCTGCGCGAAACGGCCAAGCGAAACATCGAAGGCGAAATCACCATTGAGCAGGCGCAGCAACTCGTCCGCACCTACTACGAGCGCAAGACTGAGCGCACGCCCGAAGACGACGAGACTGAGGAGGCCGACCGCGTGGCCGCCAACATCTCGCGCATTCTCGGCGAACCCTCGTTCACTTTCTCCGTTGTAGGCATCACGTCACTTCATCGCCGCATTTTCGACGGAGTTTTCAAGTTCGCTGGCCAAATTCGCAACTACGACATCACCAAGAAAGAGTGGGTGCTGCGCGGTGACACCGTGCTCTACGTCGGCGCTGACGACCTGCGCCGCGCGCTGGAGTACGACCTGCAGCAGGAAAAAGAGTTCTCCTATCAGGACCTCTCCATGACCGACACCATCAACCACCTCGCAAAATTCATCGCTGGCCTTTGGCAAATCCACCCCTTCGGTGAGGGCAACACGCGCACCACTGCCGTTTTCGCCATCAAATACCTGCGCAGCATGGGGTTCAATGTCAACAACGACCTCTTCGCACAAGAGTCTTGGTACTTCCGAAATGCGCTCGTACGTGCCAACTACCGCAACCGCATCACCAATATCGAACCCGACCCCATTTTTCTCCAAGCATTCTTCCGCAATCTGCTTCTCGGCGAGAACCACCCCCTGCGCAACCGCTACATGCTCATCAATCCGCCAGAGGAATGGCAAGAGGCCATAAATCAGTTAAGGAAAGAAATAACAGGACAAGTAACAGGACAAGTTCCAACCGTTTTGGCACCCTCCACAAAACTTATCTCACGGCTGATTATCGCACTGGGTGCCGAAGAAAAATCCGTAAAACAAATCATGGAAAGTTTGGAACTTAAAGGTCGCGACAATTTTTTAGAGAGTTATCTCAATCCCGCTATGGCAGAGGGCTTCGTAACGATGACGCATCCAGAAAGTCCACGCCATCCTAAACAAAAATACAAACTCACTGTGAAGGGCCTTGCCGCCTACAACTCCGTCTTAGAATCCTAACAATATCGCTGCTACAGAGCAAGAAAACAGGACAAGTAACAGGACAAGTTCAGGACAAGCACCGAACAAGCACCGAACAAGTTACTTCTTGTGCTTATTTCGCATGCGCAGCCAGGCGTAAGGCTTGCGGTGGAGCAGGTAGTTCATGTCGCGCTCGTTGTCGTAGGCCTCTTGCTCCAGCGACAGGTGGCGGTAGGCCTGAATGCGGCTGCGGTACTTGAACAGCAGGAAGGTCCAGGCGATGCCGTACCAGATGTAGAAAAAGACGAAAAGCATTTCGCGCATTTGCGCCGTGTGGATGCGCTCGTGGTTGATGTCCACAGCCGTGAGCGTGGCGTTCTTTTTCACGAACACTACGCCGAAAAGATTGACCGCCAAGAAGTTGCGGCCGGGAATCATGCGGTTGTGAATGATTTTCATGGAGCGGTTTTTGCGCGCGCCGGGCAGCGGAGTGCACTGCATGGGTTGCTTTTCGTGGATGCAAAAGTAAGTTATTTCCGCCAAAGCACCAAATTTTTGCGCCGTTACCTCGGCCCGCGGGGGGTGCAAAAGCGCTGCGCAGGGGCGAACTGCAGGGAAAGTTGCACTTTTTCTGCCCTATTTTGCACGGAATTGAAAAAAAAGACGTATCTTCGCAGTTGAAAGCTGAATTGCGGCGCATGGCCTCATGCCTTGAGGCCGCTTGAGGCGTGTTTGGCAAACTTTGAACACTTGTGCTATGAGAGAAAGCGACAGCATCGTTATCATCCCGACGTATAACGAGAAGGAGAACATTGAGAAAATCATCCGCGCCGTGCTCGGCCTGGAGAAGGCATTCCATGTGCTGGTCATCGACGACGGTTCGCCGGATGGCACGGCAGCCATTGTGAAGGGCCTGATGCAGAGCGAGTTTTCGCAGCGTCTGTTCATCATTGAGCGCACGGGCAAGCTGGGGCTCGGCACGGCCTACATCACGGGCTTCCGCTGGGCGCTCGAGCAGGGTTACGACTATGTGTTTGAGATGGATGCCGACTTCTCGCACAATCCCAACGACCTGCCGCGCCTCTACGCCGCCTGCCACGACGAGGGCTACGACCTGGCCGTGGGCAGCCGCTACGTGAGCGGCGTGAACGTGGTGAACTGGCCGATGGGGCGCGTGCTCATGTCCTATTTCGCCTCGCGCTACGTGCAGTTGGTCACGCGCCTGAAGGTGCACGACACCACCGCCGGCTTCGTTTGCTACAGGCGGCGCGTGCTTGAAACGATTGAGCTCGACAAGATTCGTTTCAAGGGCTATGCTTTCCAAATCGAGATGAAATTCACGGCGCACAAGTGCGGTTTCCGCATCAAGGAAGTGCCGGTGGTGTTTGTGAACCGCACGGAAGGCACGTCGAAAATGAGCGGCGGCATCTTCTCCGAAGCGCTTTGGGGCGTGCTGCGCCTCAGGTGGGACGGTTGGTTCCGCAAGTATCCCAAACCGCGCGCCGAGCAAAACTGACAGAGCCATGCTGACCATCATCAACAATGCCACCATAGTGAACGAAGGGCGCCAGTGGAAGGGCGCGGTCGTCATCGACGGCGAAATCATCATCGACGTGCTGGATGCCCCGATGGAGAGCACTGAGCGGTTCGACCAAGTGGTTGACGCCGAGGGGCTTTACCTGCTGCCGGGCGTGATTGACGACCACGTGCATTTCCGCGAGCCGGGCCTGACCTACAAGGCCGACATCGCCACCGAAAGCCGCGCTGCAGCCGCTGGCGGAGTCACTTCGTTCATGGACATGCCCAACACCGTGCCGCCCACGGTGACCATTCAGGCGCTGGAGGACAAATTCCGCCTGGGGCAGGAAAAGAGCCGCATCAACTATTCGTTCTATTTCGGCGCAACCACCGACAACGCCCACCTGCTGCCGCAACTCGATGCGCGCTGGGTGCCGGGCGTGAAAATCTTCCTGGGCAGCAGCACGGGCAACATGCTCGTGGAGGACCGCGACGCCATCCGCCAGATTTTCTCGGCGTCGCCGCTGCTCATCTCCGCCCACTGCGAGGACATGGGCATCATCAACCAAAACATCGCGCAGTTCCGCAAGCGCTACAAGGGGCAGAACGACTTCCCCGTGCGCTACCATTCGCGCATCCGCAGCGCCGAAGCCTGCTACGCGTCGTCGTCAACGGCCGTGACGCTGGCCAAGGAAACGGGGGCGCGCCTCCACGTGGCGCACGTCTCCACAGCCAAGGAATTGGAACTTTTCTCCGACAAAAAGCCTTTGAAAGACAAGCAAATAACCGCCGAAGTGACCATGCCGCACCTCATGTTCTCCACGGAGGACTACGACCACTTGGGCAGCAAAATAAAGTGCAACCCCGCCGTGAAGTCGAAAGAGGACCGCGAGGCGCTGCGCGAGGCACTGGCCACGGGCCTCATCGACGTGGTGGCCACCGACCATGCGCCCCACCTGCTGCGAGAGAAGGAGGGCGGCGCGCTCAAGGCCGCAAGCGGAATGCCCATGGTGCAGTTCTCACTCGTCTCCATGCTCGAGCTCAGCGACCAGGGATATTTCCCGCTGGAGCGCGTGCCGCAGCTCATGAGCCACAACCCCGCCACGCTCTTCCGCATCGAAAAGCGCGGATTCATCCGCAAAGGCTACTACGCCGACCTGGCGCTGCTCGACCCCGCCGCCAACTGGCAGGTGCTCAGCGGGCGCTACTTCACCAAGTGCGGCTGGACGCCCATGGACGAGCGCACATTCAAGTGGCGCGTGAAGCGCACTTTCGTCAATGGCAAGACCGTCTATGCCGACGGCATCATCATCGACGGCGTGCGTGGGCAGGAACTGAAATTCAACGCCTAAGCCCCAGCCGGCCGCACATCATTCATCCCTAAAACATTCTCCGTTCATTGCATCTGACGCAGCGCCACTACCGCATTAGCGACCTGACGGACTACATCAACTGGGTCTATTTCTTCCACGCCTGGTCCATGCCCGCCACACACGCCGCACTCGCCGCGCTGCATCCCTGCGCCGCATGCGCCGAGGCATGGGTGGGCGCCCAACCCGAAAGCGCGCAGCCGCAGGCACGCCAAGGCCTCAACCTCTTCCGCGATGCGCAAAGAATGCTCGCGCGACTCACGCCCCACCTGCAAATCCAAGCGCTCTTCCGCCTCTGCCCAGCCCGAAGCGACGGCGACGACATCGTGCTTTTCCCCAGACAAGCCGACGAGACGCGACTGCCCATGCTGCGCCGCCAAACGCCCGACAGCAACGGCCTTTGCCCTTGCCTCGCCGACTTCATCCGCCCGCTTTCGCCCTGCGGAGAAACCGCTGCCGACGCTTCGCCAGCCACTGACCCCTACGGCCACATCGGCCTCTTCGCCACAACGGTGCGGCCGCTGCAGGGCGACGCCGAAACCGACAGCGACAACTACCACGCGCTGCTGCTACAGACGCTCAGCGACCGCCTGGCCGAAGCCGCGGCAGAGCGCCTGCACCAAGAGGTGAGGACCCTGCTTTGGGGCTATGCGCCGAGCGAGCGGCTCACCATGCTGCAACTCCACAACGAGCAGTTTCAGGGCATCCGACCCGCCGTGGGCTACCCCTCGCTGCCCGACATCTCGCTCAATTTCCTGCTGCAGCCACTCCTGCAGTTCAGCCTCATCGGCATCAGCCTCACCGAGCACGCCATGATGACGCCCCACGCCTCAGTCTCCGGCCTGATGCTCGCCCACCCCAAGGCCCGATACTTCGACGTCGGAACCATTTCGCCCGAACAACTGGCCGACTACGCGCGCCGACGCGGTCTGGCACCCGAAGCGCTCTGCCCCTACCTCGCCGCCAACCTCAAACACTGACCCATGCTCACACGAATCCTGCTGCTCATTTTCGCACTCATCATCCTGCCCACACTATATATATATGGTGTCTACGTCAGGCCCGCCACCCGCAACCGCTGGCTGCGCGCCCTGGCCTTCGCGCCCGCCGCCCTGCTGCTCATCTATTTCCTCGCCACATGGAGCAACGACGACATGCGGCCCGAGCACCAAGCGCCCGTGGGCAATTTCCTCGTCACCCTCTTCGCCATCACCGTTCCCGCCCTGCTTTTCACGCTCATCGACGGCATCGGCTGGCTCGTCCACCGCTTCTGGCCCAACGACCTGGCGCGCCGCATCATCCGCATCGTCGCCATGACCATCGCCTTCGCCGCATTCCTCATCGCCATCTACGGACACCGCGTGGGCCATCACCGCTACATCGTTGAACGCCAGACGCTGGAATTCAGCGACTTGCCGCCTGCGTTCGACGGATTCCGCATCGCGCTCTTCACCGACCTCCACATCGGCACGTTCGCCAGAAAGCACCGCGCCGACGTCGATACCATCGTCAGCATCATCAACAATCTCCACCCCGACATCATCCTCTTCGGAGGCGACATCGTCAACTTCCAGAACGACGAGCTCGACGGCTACGAACCCATCCTGCGCAAGCTGCAAGCGCCCTGCGGCGTGGTCTCCATCATGGGCAACCACGACTACGCCATGTACATCAAGGACTCCACTTTCGACGCCGGCGCCGACATCGCGCGGCTGCAGCAACGGCAACGCGGCATGGACTGGCAACTGCTGCTCAACGACCACATCACCCTCGAGCGCGACTCACAGCGCATCGTCATCGCAGGCGTGGAGAACGACGGCGAGCCGCCATTTCCCCAACTCGGCGACCTGAAGAAGACGCTGCAAGGCGTGCCAGACACCGCATTCGTCGTCCTCCTCAGCCACGACCCCACCCACTGGCGCCGCAACATCCTGCCCGAAACCCGCGTGCAGCTCACCCTCTCCGGCCACACCCACGCCGGCCAGTTCAAACTCTTCGGCTGGAGCCCCGTGCAGTACCGCTACAGCGAGTGGAGCGGCCTCTACCGCGAAGGCGAGCGCACCCTCCTCGTGAGCGAAGGCAGCGGCCAAGTCCTCTTCCCCTTCCGCTTCGGCGCCTGGCCACAAATCAACCTCATTACCCTGAAAACCAAACAGTAAGCACAACCACCCCTGCACATTCGGCACCTACTACTTGACTCCCATTACTCCCTATACCCCCCACGTTAATTGTTAATTGTTAATTGTTAATTGTTAATTGCCATGCTCTACAAACTCTACTCCTTCATCATCGCCCTGCCCCTCTTCTGCGTGGCAACCATCATCACCGCCCTCATCGTCATCATCGCCGCCCTCTGCGGCGACCGCACCTACACCTGCTACTACCTGCCGCGCCTTTGGTCGCGCGTCACGCTCTGGCTCTTCCTCATCCCCGTGCACGTGGAAGGGCGCGAGAACGTGGACAAATCGCAGTCCTACGTCTTCCTCGCCAACCACCAGGGCTACTTCGACATCTTCCTCCTCTACGGCTACCTCGGACACAACTTCAAGTGGATGATGAAGGAATACCTCAAGGCCCTGCCCTTCGCCGGCCTCGCCTGCCAAGCCTCAGGCCAAATCTTCGTCGGCGAGAGCCGGAGCAGCATACAAAACGCCCTCGAGCAGGCCGACAAGACACTGCGCAAAGGCATGTCCATGGTCATCTTCCCCGAAGGCACGCGCAGCGAAGACGGCGAGATGGTGCCCTTCAAGCGCGGCGCATTCACCCTCGCTTCCCAAATCAACCTCCCCATCACCCCCATCACCATCAACGGCTCGTTCAAAGTCTTCAACCGCCACGCCTGGTCCGTCACGCGCCACCCCCTGCGCCTCACCATCCACCCCGCCATCACACCCGAAGAGCGCCAAGGCCTGCCCACCAAGCAACTCATGCAGCAGACCTTCGACATCATACACAACGACCTCGACGTCAACGCCTAAGCGCACTCCGCGCCGCCACCCACACGCCAAAAAGGGACGAAGCCACCTTCGCCCCTTTCTTTTTGCCCCATGCCGTGACCGCGCTTATGTCCGACCCGCAATCACCCTGAAAGGGTCGCAGAGCGATTTGCCTTGCGCCAAAGCCTCACCCATTTAACTTAAAATCCTTAACAAATGCTAACGCCGCCCTACCCCACTCAAGCCCCCGAAAAGGCATATTCTGCAAACGAAGACCTTCGTTTTCGAAAAAGATGCCCTTCGTTTTGCAAAACGAAGACCTTCCTTTTCCAAAACGAAGGCATTCCTTTCTGAAGCACTCCGAACCGCCGCAAAACCTTGTGCGCAAAATCGCAAGTATAAACCGCTGCAATTTTAACATTACGGCGAAGCAAAAACTCCGCCCTGCCCAATAAAAACGAAAAAAAAAGAAGCTATCGGCTCTAACTCCCAGCGAGCTTGCGAGCGATAACTTCTCTAAATTCTATAACTTCTGAAAAGCCAGAAATGCACTGGCGAGGACCTATTTTCCCTCCTTCTCCTCCAGTTCCTTCAGGTTGCGCTCCAGCTGCCACGGCGACACATCGTCGGGCGTCTGCAGCTCCAGGCGGATGTGCGGTGGGTCGAGCTTGAACGCGTTGAGGTACTCCTCGTCGTAGTTGATTTCCATGTCCTGGTCCTCGAGCCAAATCTCGCCCTTGGGCGCCACCACTTCCACGCGCACCCGTGCCACGCCCATCGACAGCATGCCAATCTCCTTCGCCGCTGCCGACGAAAGGTCAACGATTCGTCCGCGCACGAACGGGCCGCGGTCGTTCACCTTCACCGTCACCTGCATGCCGTTGCGCAAGTTCGTCACCAGCAGGCGCGTGCCAAACGGCAGCGTCTTGTGAGCGCACGTGAGCGCATGCATATTGTAGGGTTCGCCGCTCGCCGTGAGGTGCCCGTGCATGCGCGAAGCATAGTACGACGCCATGCCCTCAAACACCTGGCCCTTCGTCTGGCCCTGAACCTGAACACTGAGCAAAAGCAACAGCAAGGTGATAATCTTCTTCATAAAAAAAGTGGTTTAGGCGGCAAAGTTACGCATTTTTTTCGACAAACCAACCCCTTCGCCCCAAAAACCGCATTTCCTTGCACTTTTCGCCCCATTTCCTTGCAGAAGTCAAATTATCTTGCTATTTTTGCACCTAAAACAAAGCGCATTTAGTCTTAAATGGAGAAATAGCACTTAACTTAAAGCAGATTTAGTTTTATATATGTTCGATTACAGCAGTTCGTCAGCGCCCGAACTGGTCAAGATGCTCGGGCTGCGATTCAAGGACTATCGCCTCAGGGCCAACATGACGCAAAAGGATGTAGCCGAGGCGACGGGACTGACCATTCCCACCATTCAGCGATTCGAGAACGGGCAGTCTAACGACGTGTCGCTCAGCACGTTTCTGCTGCTCTTGAAATCCATCGGCTGCATCAACGGACTGAACGAACTGATGCCTGAGCAGCCCGAATCGCTCTATCTCTACGGCAAAAGCAACAAAAAAGCACAGCGCGTGCGCCATAAAAAGAACGAGGCATGAGAAATTTCATCAAAGTAATGCTTTGGGGCAAGGAAATTGGCCGCCTGGCATGGCATGAGACCCGCAAACTGGCCTACTTCAACTACAACCCGGAGTTTCTCCGAGGCACGCTCGACGTGGCGCCGCTCGTGGCATCCATCCACAGCCCCATTAGCACACGCGCCATCTTTGGCGAAACGGAGCGCATCTACCAGAAGTTGCCGCCGTTCATCGCCGATTCGCTGCCCGACGCCTGGGGCAACCAGTTGTTTGAGCAGTGGCGGAAGCAGAGCGGCCTCTCGGTGCAAAGCGTGACGCCGCTGGAGAAATTGGCGTTCATCGGCAAGCGCGGCATGGGCGCGCTGGAATTTGTGCCAGAAATGGAGCGAAGCGAAACACCCAACGACGTCAGCATCAAGGCATTGGCCGATTTGGCGGAGAAAATTCAGACGGAGCGCGAGCACATTCACATCGAGACCGACGAGCAATTGACGCTTCATTCGCTCATTGCCGTTGGCACCTCGGCTGGCGGCCGGCAGCCCAAGGGCATCATCGCCATCGACAAGAAAACGGGCAGCATCCGCTCGGACCAGGTGGAGGCGAGCGAGGACTGCGATTTCTGCATCCTCAAGTTTGGCGACAGGCAGCGCTCGTCGGCCGAACTGGAGCAGACTTACTTCGAGATGGCGCGCAGGGCAGGCATCAGCATGATGGACTCGCGCCTGATGATGGTGGAAGGGACAAATCATTTCCTCACCAAGCGGTTCGACCGCGACCAAACGGGCAAACTGCACACGCAAACGCTGGCTGCCATTTGCCCCGGCGCCGACAGCTACGAGCAGTTGCTGAGCGTGTGCCGAAGGCTGCGGCTGCCCGAAACGGACTGTCAGGAAGTGTTCCGACGAATGGTCTTCAACGTGCTGGCCAACAATACGGACGACCACAGCAAGAATTTCACGTTCATCATGAACAGGAAGGGCGATTGGCGGCTCGCTCCGGCCTACGACCTGACCTTCATTTTCGACTCTGGCGGTTTCCTGCCCGACCGAGAGCATTGCCTCATGATTGGCGGCAAATTGCAGAATATCAGTTGCGAAGACGCGCTTTCGTTTGCGGCTGAGGGCGGCATCCGCAGTCCCAAGAACATCATCCGCAAAGTGGCGGCAGCCGTTGCCTCGTTCAGGGAACTGGCGCAGAAGAACGGCGTGCGCGAAGAATGGATTGGGCGCGTGGAGAGTTGCCTGAACGGGCATCTCGCCAACTGGGGATTTGCGCCGCAAACGCAGTCGCTGGCGTTTCAGGCGGGCGGTCACAGCGTGACCAACGCGCGCCTCGAACCCGCCTACAAAGGCAACTACCACCTGATGGCAAGCATTGACGGCCGCCCCATGCGATACGTTCTCCGCGCTGGTAAACCAGAGCACGACGCCATCACTGCCAAAGGCCTCGCCCAACTGACGCCCAGCGACATAGAGGACTTGGTGGAGAAGTTCCTTCTCCCCAAAATCGATGCGAACGAGTAAATAAAAGTCTTTCGGGAAATCTGCTCAGCGAAATGCCAGGCCGCATTCCGCGCTACACCTATTATATATATGCTATCGGCTTTGACTTTAACGAGCAAAGCGAGTGTTTACTTCTCAAACTTCTGAAAATGCCGATTTGCCTCACATCACCCGGTCGCCGAGGCGTTCGGCGAGGAGGCGCTTGCCGTTGCGGAGTTCGGCGATTTGCTGCATGATTTCCAGTTGCTTGTCGGTTTCGGCAAGCACTTCGGGGGTTTTGAGTTGTTTTTTGAGGCGCGCCATTTCTTCGCTCAGGAGTTCGAATTTGTAGTCGAGCATGAGGTGGGGGATGCGGCGGCTGAGCGACTGCTCTTGCTCGGTGAGCGGCATGATTTCGCTGAGTTGGTAGCGGTTGGTGAGCATATCGGCGGCCTCGCGGCTCACGTCGAGGCTGGGATAGTCGCGGAAGAAGCGCTCGCCGTCGAAGCCTTCCTCGCCGATGTGCTCGGCCGCCAGTTGCATCATCTGGGCATAGAGGGGGTGCTGGAAGGTGAGTTCGTCAACGTCGAGCTCTTCGCGGACGAATTCGGCCACGGTCACTTCGCAGGGATTGCCTTCGGCATCGTAGGTGGCGAAGGTCTCCCAGCCGTGGCGAACCACCTGGGTCATAATGAGTTTCTCAATCTGAACGAGTTTCGATTGAGTGGGAACATAGATGGGATTGGTGGGCGTGGCAGTGGTTGCGGACTGCTGCGTGGGCGGTTCCTCGTTGTCGTAGGCCTCGTCGGGCAGGGGCTCGAAGGGGCGGCTCTCACCGTCAGCGGGGGGAGGGGCGGTTGTGCCAGCATCAGCAGTGCCAGAAGTGGGCGCAGCAGTGCCGCCAGCGGTGGTTGTTGGCGAAATGGGCGCAGCGCTTTGCTGCTGTTGCTGCCGCTCGGCGAGGCGCTGTTCGCGCTGTTTCTGGCGCTCGCGCTCCAGTTTTTTCTGCTCGATGTATTCGCGGCGGAGGTTGTTGCACTGCCTGAGCAGCATGGCCTCGTTCATCTTCATCAGTTCGCTGCACTCATGAACGTAGGCGGCGCGCGTGATTTCGTCGGGAATCACGCAGATGCTCTTCAGGATTTCGGTGGCGAGCTGGGAGCGGCGCAGTGGGTCGTTCTGCACGCCTTGCAGCGACAGGTTTGTCTTGAAGACGATGAAATCGGTCTGATGGGCAGCCACATACTGGCGGAACTCGTCGGCCGTGTGCTTTTTGGAGAACGAGTCGGGGTCGTCGCCGTCGGGCAGGAGCAGCACTTTCACGTTCATGCCGTCGGCCAGGAGCATGTTGATGCCTCGCTGTGCGGCGTGAATGCCGGCAGCGTCGCCGTCGTAGATGAGCGTGATGTTGGTGGTGAAGCGGTGGAGGATGCGTATTTGCGCCTCGCTGAGAGCCGTGCCGCTGTTGGCCACGACGTTTTCAATGCCGCACTGGTGCATGGCGATGACGTCGGTGTAGCCCTCCACCATATATACCAGGTTCTCCTTGGCGATTTGTTTTTTCGCCTGGAAAATGCCGTAGAGTTCGTTTTCCTTGACGAAAATGTCGCTGTTGGGCGAGTTCATGTACTTCTGCGCAACGCCCTTGGTGGCAGCGGCGAGCACGCGTCCGCCGAATGCCGAGATTTGGCCGCTCACGTTGAACCAGGGGAACATGACGCGGCCGCGGAATTTGTCGCCGAAAGTGCCGTTGTCGCGCTTGTAGGCCAGTCCGGTTCGCACGATGTATTCCTCGCGGTAGCCTTTTTGCAGCGCGGCTTTGGCCATGGCGTCGGGGCGGTCGAGGCAGAATCCGAGGCGGAATTTCTCGATGATGTCGTCCCTCACGCCGCGGTTGCGGAAGTAGGCCAGGCCGATGGCGCGTCCGTCGGGGTCGTTGAGCATGAGGTCGTGGAAATAGTTGCTGGCCCACTCGTTGACGGCGAACATGCTCTCGCGGTCGTTCTGCGCCTTGCGCTCCTCGTCGGAGTATTCGCGCTCCTTCACCTCAATGCCGTAGCGCTTGGCGAGGAAGCGCAGTGCGTCGTAGTAGCCCAGCTGCTCCTCCTCCATGATGAAGTGGACGACGTTTCCGCCCTTGCCGCACGAGAAGCATTTGCAGATTTGCTTGGCGGGATTGACGTAGAAGGAGGGCGTTTTGTCGTCGTGGAAGGGGCAGAGTCCCTTGTAGCTTGCGCCAGAACGCCGCAGGGTGACGTAGTCGGAGACGACGTCAACGATGTTGGCGGCGTCGTAGATGCGGTCGATGGTGTTCTGGTCGAGCATTTTGGGTGCAGAAGTTTAGTTGTTTAGTCCAAAAAAGGGGGAGTTCTCAGCCTGCCAGGCGGCTAAAAAATCCCGATGTCTTCTCGTGCAAGCGAGTGCAGAGGGCAAATGACGACGCAGGAGTTATTTGGACTTTGCCGAGCGCCGCCGAGAAGTTACAACGCGAAATGGGCGATTTTTGCGAATCAGCCCCTGATGAGGTTGAAGAATTCCTGGCGCTTGTCGGCCTGTGCGAAGTCGCCGCAGTAGTCGATGGTCTGCGTCACGGCGCCCTGCTTGGTCACGCCGCGCATTTGCATGCACAGGTGCTGTGCCTCCACCACCACGATGACGCCGCGAGGCTGGAGGGTTTCCTCAATGCAGCGGCGGATTTGCGTGGTGAATCGCTCCTGCACCTGCAGTCGGTGGCTGAAGATGTCCACCACGCGGGGCAGTTTGCTCAGGCCCACGATTTGGCCGTCGGGGATGTATCCGATGTGCACTTTGCCGAAGAAGGGGAGGATGTGGTGCTCGCAGAGGCTGTGGAATTCGATGTCCTTCACCACCACCATTTGGCGGTAGTCCTCGCGGAATTTGGCGCTGTTGAGCACCTCGGCGGGGTCGAGTTCGTAGCCGCGTGTGAGTTGGCGCATGGCATGCGCCACCCTTCCCGGCGTTTTGGCAAGTCCTTCGCGCTGGTCGTCCTCGCCAATGAGTTGGAGCATGCGCTGAATGAGCTGCTCCAGTTCTGCCTGGTTTTGGTCCATAGTCATAGTTTTGGCTGTGGAAAATCAGCCAGACGTTCCGCGATTGTCATTCAAAAGCGATGATTTCGCTTCTGACAATCATGGCGTCCTTGCTGATTTTCCGCAGTTTGTAGAGATACTTAGCAGCTTCGGGCCGTGTCTTGAAGTCGCCCACGCGGCAGCGCCAGTGGGGCGAGTCGAAGGTCGTGTAGGCCTGCAGTTCCGGATAGGCATTGGTCACTTGCCGCCCTATGCTTTGCGCTTTCTGCTGGTCGGCGCGGGTGGAGTTGCCCCAATACATCTGGATGCGGTAGCCCTTGAGGCGCTTCTTCCTCACCACCGTGGTGTTGAATTCGGTGTCGTTCTTCGTTTCCTCTTGCTGCTTCAGCGACGTCAGGCCGTTGATGAGGTCGAAGAGGCGCTGGTCCTGAATGAGCTGAATGCTGCCCTGCCCGTTCACGTCGGCCTGAAGCTTGTCGGTGAAGGTCTGGGCGCGCAGCGCATTGCAGCAGATTGCGAGGCAGAAGATGCTAAGCGAGAGTTGGAGTTTTCTCATGGGTGTATGGGTGTGAGAATGGGTGGTGAAATGGGGGAAACTGGCTTATTTCCAGGCGTCGATGATGCCCTTGAAGTCGGCTGCCTTGAGCGAAGCGCCGCCAATGAGTCCGCCGTCGATGTCGGCCTTGGCGAAGAGCTCGGGAGCGTTCGAAGCCTTGCACGAGCCGCCGTAGAGGATGCTGGTGTTGTCGGCCACTTCCTTGCCATACTTGTCGGCGATGACGCTGCGGATGTAGGCGTGGATTTCCTCGGCCTGGTCGCTCGTGGCGGTCTTGCCCGTGCCGATGGCCCAGATGGGCTCGTAGGCGATGATAATCTTGCTGAAGTCCTCAGCGCTCAGGTTGAACACCGAGCCCTCGAGCTCTGCCTTCACCACGGCGTTCTGCTCGTTGGCCTCGCGCTGTGCCAGGCTTTCGCCGATGCAGAAGATGACCTTCAGGCCGTTGGCCAGTGCCAGCTGCACTTTCTCCTTCAGGATTTCCGGCGTCTCGTTGTAGTATTCGCGGCGCTCGCTGTGGCCCAGGATGACGTATTCTGCGCCAGTGCTCTTCACCATCTCAGCGCTCACTTCGCCCGTGTAGGCGCCCTTCTCCTTGTCGGCGCAGTTCTCGGCGCCGAGACCGATGACGCTGTGGTCGATGATGTCGCTCACCTTGGCCAGGTGGATGAACGGGGTGCAAATCACCACGTCGCAGTTGGGCTTTTCAGCCTTCAGCAGGTTATTCAGTTCTTCTGCCAGTGCAATTCCTTCCTGCAGGTTCTTGTTCATTTTCCAGTTGCCTGCAACGATTTTCTTTCTCATGGTTCTAAAGTTTTTTATGGTTATTGTTGAATTAAGCATTGTTTCAGTTCCTCCTCGCTGGGCATGTTCCAGTTGCTCCATTTCCTCACGATGCGCCCCTTTTGCAGCAGCATCAGGCCCGGATTGGCGCGAACCATCGTGCGGAGCGTCAGTTCGTCGGCCTCGGCAAACGGATATTCCGCGCCAGTGTACTCTTCCCACTGCGCCCGCTGTGCCGAATCGGCGCTGGTGAGGCAGTAGAACGGCCAGCCCTCCTCTGTCGCCAGGTCGTAGAGCTGGTTCACGCTCCCCGCGCAGCCCTGGTCGGCCCGCCGTGCGTCGGGCAGGGTGAGCAGCAGCACCGGGTTTTCGCAGTCGAGCAGCTCGTCGGTCAGCTCGTTGCCCGTGGCGCAGTCGATGGCGAAAAAGTCGGCCACGTCCTTGCGGTGCCATTGATAGGTGGCCACGGCAGGCCTTTCCGTCTCCGCTTCGCCCGAGGCCATTTGCCGCAGCGCGTTCATCCGTGCCTCGCTCAGGTTTTCGCCTTCGAAATAGGGGCGGAAGTCCACGCGCGGCAGGGAGTGGATGCACCACACGGCGTAGGCCACGATGCCCACCAGCGCGGGCAGCGAAACCAGCCACGACGCTTGCGTGGGAATCCACTTGGGCTGAAGGCGGCTCCAGCGCATGAGCACCAGCGCCATGGCCAGCAGCACCACGTTCTTCAGCAGGGTCATGCCATTGCTCAAGATGAGCGCGTCGCCGAAGCAGCCACAGTCGCTCACCGGATTGGCCAGCCAAATCCACACCGTCAGGCCCGTCATGGCGGCCATCAGCGCCAGCGTGGCGGCAGCCGTCAGGAGGCGGTTCAGCCCCAGCAGCAGCGCCACGCCGAGCATGAACTCCAGCGTGCTCACCGCCAAGGCCAGCAGCAGCGGAAGCGGACCGCCAGCCAGCGAGCTCAGGCCCGCCGCCGTCAGGTACTCCTCCAGCTTGAATGCCGTGCCGATGGGGTCGTTGGCCTTCACCCAGCCCGAGAACAGGAAGGTGAGGGCCAGCGCCACGCGGCACACGTTCACCGCCACGGGCAGCCACTTGCGGCGCCAACCGCCCTTGCCGCCCGCCGTCTTGGCCGATGCTTGCGGCGATTGCTGCGGCGATGCTTGCGCCGCAGCGGCCTGCGTGGCAGCACTATCAGTTGCCATCGGCTTGTTCCGTCAGTTTAATCAGCCCAAACACCGCGTAGTTCATGATGTCCAGGTAGTTGGCATCGATGCCCTCGCTCACGCGCGCCTCGCCGCCGTTCCCCTCCATTTCCTTCACCCGCTGCACGCGCGTGAGGATGAAATCGGTGTAAGTGCTCACCCGCATCTGGCGCCACGCCTCGTTGTAGTCGTGATTCTTCCGAACCATCAGCTCCAGCGCCTGCGCCACGTGCCGGTCGTAGTGTGCGAGCGCCTGCTCAGCCGTCATGTCTTCCTGCTCGGCAAAGCCCAGCTCCAGCTGGATGAGGCCCACCACGCCATAGTTCACGATGCCCTGAAACTCCGGGTAGATGCCCTCGTCAACCATCGCCTCGCGCCCCAGCTCCAAGTTGCGGATGCGCCGCGCCTTGATGAGAATCTGGTCGGTCACGCTGCTGGCGCGCAGGATGCGCCACGAAGCCCCGTAGTCGCGCAGCTTGGCGCTGAAGATGTCGCGGCACTTCTGCAATTCCTTGCGAAACTGCTCGTTGGTGTGCTCCACACTGCTACTCATGTCAATGTCTTAAGATGCAAATATCGATATTTGGTGCAAAGATACGCCAAAAAAATGGATTTTCACCCTTTTCGGGCGAAAAAATAGCATTTGCCCCGCCCCACCCCACGCAAAAAGTGCGCACAGCCATTGGCCGCACGCACTTTCATGCTATCGGGATTATATTAAATAATCGTCAGGAATCTTAGTCCCAGAGGTTGCCGTAGGTGCCGCGCTCTTTCACGAGGTCCTCGCCGCTGCCTTCGCCTTCGCCGGGGTTCTCTACGTCGGTGGAGCCGAGCAGCATGTCATTTTCAACCTTCACTTCTTCCTCGATGAGGAGTTCTGGATTCTGATAATCTTTCTTCATAACGTGTTCTTATCAATGTTTTGTTTGAGAAGGGACTGCGGGGCAGGCGCTCGGCGGGAGCGCCCGCCCTCAGAGTCCGTGGTTGTTTCTTACTTGTTCAGGTACTTCTTGCCGTTCACGATGACGATGCCCTTGTAGTTCTCGTCAACCTGCTGGCCAGAAACGCTGTACATCTTGC
>Ga0065709_1029249_pt1 | contig 49444 bp, 54 predicted proteins | sample Hoacrofraction14_2_FD_59096 | JGI IMG/M metagenome (GOLD analysis project Ga0065709, IMG submission 59096) | Hoatzin crop microbial communities from Cojedes, Venezuela, sample from fiber fraction 14 v1 | ecosystem: Host-associated > Birds > Digestive system > Esophagus > Crop | place: Venezuela...
AAGACGGTATGAGTCTGATTGGTGAGAAATCCACCTACAGGTATAAGGAACAAGTCACGCTTCCGAAAGCTGTTTACAAAAATTATGATTTTGTCGGCTGGCGGTGGAACGGGGAAGGCGTTGCTTTCCATGAATTCAAGGCCACGGGGAATCATGTCGGAAAAGTGAAACTCGTCCCGGTGTTTGAAGACTTCGAAGTTACCGGTGGTGAAACGCTGACATGGACGGCCAAAGACACCCCGTATTCATGTCAGGATGACTACACGTACATCCTCTTCTACGGGAAAGAAGGCGAAGAGGAAGATGGCTTCAAAATCAAGTTCGCAGAAGCAAAGAACAGTGTCTGGACAAAAGAAATCAAGGGTCTGGATGCCGGCACTTATCATTACCGTATACGGGTGTGGTGTACGAACGATGACGAAGAATTCTACTGGTGTACAACCAACATCACGGACTTTGACCATGTGGAAGTCCCACTGAATGAAGAGCCTGTGGAGGAAGGCGAATTTGTGATTGAATGACCCTAAGACAGTGGCACGGCCACTGTCTTTTTGACCATTCAGACAACGGGCCTTGTTTTTTCGTGGAAATGGGCTACGATGCAAACAGGGAAATGAAGTGCGATAAGAATGACAGGGGAAACGGCTTGTACCGGAGCGTGTGTTTGAGTACACTGAAAGTAGTGATTCCATGTGGGGAATGAGATGTATGTCCTGGATGTGCTCGAGGATGAGCCATATGATCTTGAGCGTGTCACCGGCACTCTCAAAGATATTTTGACAGACATGTCTTTGGACGCACAGGTGAATGCCTTTGCGTCGGTTCAGGCATTTCTGGAGAGTCATGCCGCAAACCCGTGTCATGTGCTGTTTATGGACATCGAAATGCCGGATATGATGGGCATCGAGCTGGCGAAAACCCTGCGGGAGAAAAGTCCCGCGCCTTTGATTGTGTACGTCACATCCCGGGATGATTATATGCGGGAAGCGTTCGGACTGAACGTGGTGGCGTTTGTATCCAAACGGGAGTTGAAAAGCGGCCTTAAGCATGCGCTTGGTCAGTGCCTGGACATCCTGAAGTCACAGAAACGCCTCGTGCTCAAAACAAGCGGGGGTGTCCGGATTGTCAGAACCGATGACATTGTCTGCGTGTACAGGGAAGGACGGAAGAACTTTGTGCTCACCACGGCCGGCACCTTCCAGGTGTATCAGGAGACTATTGAACATATTATGGAAAGCGCGGGGGATCCCTGGTGGGTGATGACCTCACGCTCGGCGCTTGTGAATGTGCGTCATGTGAGCGACACGGCGGACGGGTGTTTGTATTCGACGGGGAGTGATCATGTGGAATATCTCAGCCGCAACCGGCAAAAAGATTTTGATGACAAGCTGATGGCCTGGACGCTGTCGCGGATGGAGACAAGGCGATGATGGCGGCGGTTTTGATGTTTGCGGCGCTGGCGGTGCTCGATGCAGCGTGTCCGCCCCTGGTCCTCCGTTCATGTACCCGGTATAAAATCTCAGCGATGATGCTGGGGCTGGGCTTGTTGGTCAGTGTGCTGATGAACCTTCCCGGCCTGCATCTCCTCATCACCCAGCTGAGCCTGCTGGTGATTCTTCTGGTTATGGCCCGGAAAGCTGTTCCGGCTCAGCCGGTGCTGAAGCGCTGGGCAGCGGTTCATGCCCTTACGCTTGTGTTTATGGCGGTTGTGCTGGCGGGTATTGTCCGTGTGCATCTGACCCCGGTATTGCTGATGCATATGAATGCCCATACCCGGATGGCGTGGTCGGTGACCTATGTGTTTATGCTCGTCTGTGTGGCGGACCGGACCAATCTGGCGGCCGGCGGGGCGTCGAAAATCGTGGTGGTGATTACGGGCGGCCTGCTGCTCGGGCTGACACTCGGGATCCTGCTGGCGGAAACGTCCTACGGGGACGTCATGCCGCTCTCACGGCTGTATATGTTTCTCGGGGCCTCGGCACTCTGGTGGCTGTATGTCATCGTGTCGTTTCTCAACGAAACTCTGACCGCACGGAAGGAGAAAGAAACCCTCGAACAGGAATACCGTCTCAATCAGGTGCGTCTCGATCACCTGATGGACCGGGAGAAATACCAGGAAGAGCTGCGAAAGTTCAAACATGACATTCAGAACAACCTTCTGACACTGGAATATCTGGCCGAACAAGACAAACGGGATGAGGCGCTGGACTACCTGAAAAACTTGTCCGGACGGCTGGCGGCCATTCAGCCGCCGGAACGCTATGCGGCCCATCCGGTCATCAACGCCGGGCTCGTGAATGCGGTGGAGAAGTACCCCGGGGTCACGTTTGACATCCGCTGTGATGTGTCGGCCGAAAATAAGGTCGATGATGTTGACCTGAATGCCATTCTTTCCAATCTTCTGGACAACGCGGCGGAGTATGTGCAAAATAAGCAGCTCACCAATGCCGTGGTGAAAGTGCGCATTGGTGAACAGGGCGGTTTTCTCGTGATGGGCATCACCAACCCGGTCACAGAGGACTTCAAGGGCCTTGAGTCGCAGAAGAATGACCGGCGTGCGCACGGACTTGGCCTGCGCATCGTCAGGGATGCGGTGGCGAAATACAATGGCGTCACGGATTTCAAAACAGAGGACGGTTGTTTCCGGGCGCGCATCCTGCTCAAGAACATCCAGTAAATATCAGCTTGCGGAAATCCTGTTATTCCGCAGGCTTTTTCCTTATAATGGAGACAAAGGAGCTGACGCTGACATGAAGAACATCCGGGGATTGACCGCATTGCGCGGGCTGGCCATCATCATGATTATCCTGTATCACCTCTTTCCGGACCAAGTGCCCGGCGGGTTTATCGGGGTGCAGGTGTTTTTCGTGCTGGCCGGCTTTCTCCTGACAGTCAGGGCGCCGAAGGTCATGAATCTGGAAGAAGCGGGGCTGTTTTACGGCAAGCGCATCCGGCGGATTTACCCGGCGCTGGTCATCGTGCTTGCGGTGTGCGTTGTGGTCATGCCGTTTGTGGCGCCGAACGCCCTTGGCGGCACGTTCGAACTCCCGGGTATTCTCCTGGGCCTCAATAACTGGTGGCAGCTTTACGCCAATAACTCTTACTTCGCCCAGATCAATAACGCCTCCCCGTACACCCATCTGTGGTATTTGTCGGTGCTCATGCAGGTGTATCTCGTCTGGCCGTTCATCCTCAACTTCGCCCGCACGGTGAAAAAACATATGACCAGAGGGATGGCCGACATCACGCTCGGGGCTTTGGTTTTGGTGAGTATGATGCCGATGTGGGTCATGTACTCCCGCGGGGCGGAAGTGACCCGGGTGTATGACGATACGTTCTCCCGCGCCTTTGCGGTGCTTGTCGGGGCGTATGCCGGCATGCATCTTCCAAGTAAAAAAGAAATGGGCCTCAGACAAATCGCCTTCGGAATCTCTCTGGCGGTTCTCGGAGTTTCGATGTTCACCCTGCACGGGGAAAGCGCTGTGACATACCTCGGCGGGCTTCAGGTCACTGCCGTTGCGGCAGCCGTGCTGTGCCGGCTGTGTGCGGCGGAAACCCTGCCGGCCATGGTCATGGACCGATTCAAACCACTGGGCTTTATCGGCCAACTCAGCTACGAACTCTACCTCGTGATGTATCCGGTCATCTTCCTCTTCAGCTACAAGAAGGTGAGTGTGACACCGGTCAACGTTATTCTGGAGCTTGCGGTGATCTTGGGACTCGCCTTTATTCTGAAAGTCATTACCCGTCTTCTCTCTTCCATGAGCAAGGCCCGTTTGAGCTTCCCGCGTCAGGTGCGGGTGTGCCTGTGTCTGGCCCTCGTTCTGGGGTGTGTGAATTACGGGATCACCATGAACAATAAAAACGTCACCTCGGATTCTGCCGAGGAGGCGTCGGAAAGCACTGCCACGACCACAACCACCGGTGATCTGGACGGTTCACAGGTGACTTTGATCGGGGACTCGGTGTTGCGCGGGGCGCGGCTTGCGCTCTGGGACACGATGCCGAAGGCATGGATTGACAGCGCTCAAAACAGACGGGTCAGTGATGCGATGGATGTGCTGTATTACCTGAACCGTCGGGGACGTCTGCGGATGAGTGTGGTCATTGCGCTCGGCTCGAACGCCACATTCAAGCGCACCGAAGGGCAGGAGCTCATCGATTACCTCGGTCCGAAGCGCAAGATTTACTGGGTCAATGTGTACGGGATGTATTTGGGCCGGCAGGATGCAACCAACAAGGTCATTGACGCCTTGGCCGCAGACAATGACAATGTGACAGTGATTGACTGGGCCTCTGAGGCCGATACCCACGATGACTGGTTTTATGACGATGGCCTGCACCTCGACAGTGAGGGGCGGACGGCCTATGCGATGCTGATATATGAAGCGCTCGAGAAGGATGCCTGACCGGCATCCTTTGTGGTATAATGGCCAGGGAGGCAAAACATATGGAATTAGAAAAAGTATTCACATCCCGTGCATCTGTCCGTTCTTATACGGGCGAGAAGGTCACGGAGAATCAGATCAACGCCCTGCTCAAAGCCGCCAATGCGGCACCGGTGGGCCGGGGAAAATATGACACAATCCACCTGAGTGTAATCACGAATGAAGAACTTTTAAAGGAGATTGACGCCAACGGGGCGGCGTTCTTCGGGAATCCGGACATGCATCCGCTCTATGGGGCGCCGTTACTCATTGTGGTGTCCTCGTCGGAAGAAGGGAACGTGGCTTCGGCCAACGTGGGCATGATTGTCCATAATATGGCCCTTGAAGCCGTGAATCTCGGCCTCGGTCAGGTGTGCATTTACGGGGCGACGGTCGCTTTGACGCAGAACGCTGACCTGGTGAAAAAGCTGAACCTGCCGGACGGCTTTACGCCGCTGGGCTCGCTGGCGGTTGGCCCAGGTGCGATAGCCTACGCTGAGCGTGAGATCCCGGACAAAATCGCAACGGACTATCTGGACTAGACACTCTCTCGGGAGTGTCTTTTTTTGACCGATTGGTTTCCATGAATGGGGAAGGGGGGTATAATGGAGAGAGAGGTGAAGCGTATGAATGAAGAGAACCTTCGCCGTCTGTTTGTGATGGCCCGGTATTTGAAACTTCCGGCGGAGAACTTCTGGTGGAACGGGGACGAAGCCAAAATCACATACAATGGCTGTATTTGTCATCTGTCATTTCCGGACGAAGTGCCCGTACTGGCCATGCGTCTGAGTGATGCCAAGGAAGACCTGCGTTTGCCGGAGGTGTTCCTGATGGTGTTTGCGCTCGGTTTGGAAGACAAAAAGGAGCTTGACTGGTATACAAAATATGATCTTCTGGGCGATGTGAAAGGCCGTTTGTACAGGTCGGTGCGTCTGGAAATCACCGGCACCTTCGCTTTGGACAAAACCGATGTGGATGTGGAAACGTACCATCATGAACTCGTGCTCCGGGTGAAAGACCGGGAGATTGTCCCGCCGCCATTGCCAGAGGCGTATGACGACTTTGAGAGGTGCGCCCAGGCGTTTTACCACGGCCTGCATGCGGACGATGTCGAGCGGCTGGATCCGGACTTTGTGGAAGGGCTGGATATGATGGAAATGAACGATGAATTTTTCTACTGCTCTGAGGCATTTCACCTCGGGTTCCTGTGTACGGGCCTCACAAAAGAAAGCGGGAAGGTGCTGATCTCGCTGCAGGGTCCTTCGTTGAAAAACGCTGACGACTTCCAGACCTTGGGCCATGCCTTCGGCCTGGCTTTCATCGGGGTGGATGTGAAACGCTTTGATGAAATATTTGAAAAGGCCATGATCCAGGAGCCGGGTGTGATGGAAGTGTACCGGGAAAATGAGAAGGCCATCATTCTTCAGAACGAAGAAGACGGGTACTTCTCCATCTACATCCGTTACGAGAACACCCACGACGAACCCCTTTTGACGGAAAGTCCGTCTTAACACAAAAGCCGTCCCCCATAGGGACGGCTTTGCGCTTAGTGACGGAAATAAGATGTGGCGGACAGACGCGGCCAGATGAGTTCGAAGATAATCCACGTGGCCACCATGGACGCCAGGTTGTAGGGCAGGTTGTAGGCCAGTGAGTACATCCACGGGTTCATCCCGGTCGGGGCGTACGACGCAAACAGCCACCCGCCGGAGACGACGTGAATGAAATACTTCACCACAAACAGCACGCCGATGCCAATGTGAATGTCTCTTTTCGAAAGTGACACGTTCGGCACAAAGGGTGCCAGGCCGAGCACGGCCAAAGGCAGTACGTAGTCAAGTATCACCGACCACGGGCCCCAGTACGACGCAAGCCCAAGGGCGAACTGAAGTGCGGCCGCGCCCAGGCCGACAATAACCCCGGCCCCCGGCCCCATCAAATAGGCGGCCAGAAGAATCGGGACATAGGCGAATGACACCCCGCCTCCCTGTGGCATGGCGGGTATGAGCTTGCACACATACTCCAGCACGATTTCCATGGCTATGAACAGAGCCATGAAGGATACGCTGCGCGTATCATTTTTTGATTTGAACATCGAGGTTCCCTCCTTCATATATGGGAAGCCGCGTCACCCTCGTCCAAAACAAAAGCTTCCCTGTGCGGGAAGCCGGAATATCAGATCAGATCACGCACTCTCTACGCCGGCATTACCCGGTTCAGATCATAAGGGATCAGGCCATGCCTGTCTCAGCCCCATCAGGAGCACCCCCGGCTTCTGACACATATTATAAACCTCCCTGCATAAATATCAACCCCTATGTGTGCGTTGACAATGTCCGTCACTCAAGGGTAAAATAGTCTGGAGTTGAAAGGGGGTTCATCATGGATACGATCAAACTGTATGATGAAGCGCCGTATAAAACAGAATTCGAAGCCCGTGTCATCAAGGTCAATGGGGCCGATGTCATTTTGGACCGGACGCTCTTTTTCCCGGAAGAAGGCGGCCAGTGCGCCGACCGGGGCACGCTGGAAGATGTTCCGGTGAAGGATGTGCAGATCCATGGCACGACCATTGTCCATACGATGGCCGCGGATGACCTTTCTTTCAAGGAAGGCGACACTGTGCACGGGGTGATTGACTGGGGCCTGCGGTTTTCGAACATGCAGAACCATTCGGCCGAACATATCATCTCCGGCCTGGTGCATGAGATTTACGGCTATGACAACGTCGGCTTCCATCTCGGCCATGATGAAATCACGATGGACTATAACGGCGTTTTGACTTCGGCCGATTTACGCGCCCTCGAACACAAAGCCAACCGCATTGTCTGGGACAACCGTCCGGTTCTGTGTGAGTATCCGGCTCAGGACGTGCTTTCCCGGCTGGACTACCGGTCGAAGAAAGACATTGACGGTCCGGTGCGGATCGTGACAATCGAAGGTGTGGACGTGTGTGCGTGCTGTGCGCCGCACGTCAGGACGACCGGGGAAATCGGGCTTGTGCGCCTGATCAAATGCGAGAAAAACCGCGGGAACACCCGGGTGTACATGGCGGCGGGGGAGAGCGCTCTGGCGCTTTCTGAAAAAGAAGCCGATGTGTGCACGGCGCTCTGTCAGCTCCTTTCTGCCAATGACGAGACGCTGTATGATTATGTCGAAGCCCTGGTCCGGAAGAATGGGGCGCTGGAATCCCGTTTGAAACATATGGCTTTGGACCACGCCCGGACGAAGGTGAATGAGGCTGTGCAAGCCGGACAATGCGTGGTGTTTGATTCAGACATGGACATCAACGGGGCGAAGATTCTCGTGAATGACGCTCTGAAAGACGGGGCGGATGTGATGGCCCTGATGATTGGGAATTGCGCCGAAGGTTACCGGTTTGTGCTGGCCGCAAAGGATGATGCACGCACGCATCTTGAACGCCTCAAAGCTCTCGGGGGCCGCGGGGGCGGAAATCAGGACATGGTGCAGGGCATGGTGAAGGCGGATGAAGAGACAATTCGTGAGGCATTGGAAAGGAAGTGACAGGAATGCCGAAACATTATAATGACTGTAATACGCAAGAACGCTATGAGCGCATGATGCAGGCGTACGAGCTGCTTAAAGACAACGTTGCGAATGAGAGCGCCCTCTACAATATCAAGGCCATTCTCCGTGATATCAAGGACGACAGCGACATCAACGAAGTGTCTGTGGGGATGTTGAGGAGGGAGATCGCAATCTGTAACGCCACGAGAGGCTATGAAGACTTCTGCCCGCTCGACGAAGTCACGGCCCTTTTGGATTAAAAGAAGACGGTGGTCTTCTTTTTATTATCCCTTTGTTTCTTAATAAAATTAAGAAAACTCTCGATTTAATATTCTTTCACTTAGAGCTTATGTATGTCATAATAGGAATTGAAAAGAGACACAGGTGTGTGTCAGTAGGAAATGAGGAGGAGAAGTTATGGCGATTCATGTCGTTAAAGAAGCGCAGCGTTGCCTGCAGTGCAAACGCCCGATGTGTGTGGAAGGATGCCCGGTGTCGACGCCGATCCCGGACATGATCAAACTGTTTCTGGAAGGCAAGAGTGACGAGGCGGGCAATACCCTCTTCACGAACAACCCTCTGAGCGTGGTGTGTGCGCTTGTGTGCAACCACGAAGCCCAGTGCGAAGGACACTGTGTCCAGGCCCGGCGCGGGATGGCCATTCACTGGTCGAGCATCGAGCAGTATATTTCCGACCGGTATCTTGACCGTGCGGAACTGCACAGCGCCGAGAAAAACCATGTCAAGGTCGCCATCATCGGCTCCGGCCCGGCCGGCCTGACGATTTCCGTCATTCTCGCCCAGCGCGGCTACGATATCACGCTTTTTGAAACCCGGGATAAGATTGGCGGGGTGCTGCGTTACGGCATTCCGGATTTCCGTCTGCCGAAGACAATCCTTGAACGTTATCAGAAAAAACTCGAATCCCTGGGCGTGAAAATCCGCCCGAACACGACAATCGGCGGGGCAATCACGGTCGATGACCTGATCCGCGACGACTACAAGGCGGTCTTTATCGGGACCGGTGTGTGGCGTCCGCATGCCCTCGGCATCAAGGGTGAAACCCTCGGCAATGTGCATTATGCCCTGAACTATCTCGTTGACCCGGATGTGTACAAGCTCGGTGAAAAAGTCGCCATCATCGGCGCCGGCAACGCCGCCATGGACGTGGCCCGCACGGTCATCCGTCACGGCGCGCGTGATGTCACGGTGTTCGAACGTTCGCAGACAGTCAAAGCCGGGGAGCGTGAAGTGGATTATGCCAGGGCCGATGGCGTGCAGTTCCGCACGGCCGTGGGCGTGAGTGAAATCCGTGAAGAAGGTCCGGTCATTCATCAGCTCGCGTACGATGATGAAGGCAAGCTCGTCTCGGAAAGCGAAGGCGAACTGTTTGAAGCCGACTCCACGATCATTGCGATCGGGCAGGGGCCGAAAGACAAAATCGTCAACACGACTGAAGGCATTGCAACAAGCGAAAACGGCCTCGTCGTCACCGACGGTGCCGGGCAGACGACCCACGAAGGTGTCTTCGCCTCAGGCGACGTGACGAGCGGCGCCAAGACGGTCGTCGAAGCCGTCAAGTACTCCCGTGAAGTGGCTGAAGCCATGGACGCGTACCTGCGTCAGTTTGTGGAGGCCTGATGGAACAACTTAAGGAACGCGTGGGCTATTATCTCGCCCGCTTTGAAGGTGCCATAACCTGGGCCGGTCATATTGTCGAAAGTTTGATTGGTCTGCTTGTGGTGGCGGCCATCGCCATCACCATCTGGCGGCTCCTGCCGGAATTTGCGGCTTTGGTCGCAGCGGACAATGTGACCTATGCCTTTATGGAATTGCTCGACCGGATCTTCGTCGTCATCATCGGACTTGAGTTTTTGACGATGTTGTGCCGGCCGTCCTCGGACAACGTTTTGGAGACCATCATCTTCCTGGTGGCCCGCCATATGATTATCAATGAAACAACCCCCTTGCAGGATTTATGTTCGACAATCAGTATTATCCTTCTCGTCGTCACCCGGACGTATTTGGCACGTTTGGCGTTCCGCCGTCGCCAGGTTGAGGAGGCTTGTGAAAAAGACTCGTAAGAGTCTTTTTTAGCACTCTGGGAAAGAAATTGCTAAAATTTAGCACTTTACACTTGACTCTGCTAAAAATGGTGCTAATATAAGGGTGCGGTTGGAAAGAGCCGTACAAAACAATGACATATTAATAAAGGACAAAGGAGATGTTATTATGAGATTTATGCCAAGTGTTTTCAATGATTTCTTCGATGACGGATTCTTTACGCCTGCAACGAATGATATGCGTTGTGACATCAAAGAATCTGACAACGGTTATACGTTTAACATGGCCTTGCCGGGCTACGACAAAGACCATATTCGCATGAGTCTGGAAGATGGCTATCTGAAGGTTGAGGCTTCGGCCGATACGACCAATGAAGACAAGGACGCACAGGGCCGTGTGATCCGCAAAGAGCGTTACCTCGGCTCGTGTGCACGAAGCTTCTATGTCGGTGACAACCTCACGGAAGACGACATCACCGCCAAGTATGAAAACGGTGAACTGATCATCAACGTGCCAAAGAAAGAAGCCATCGAAAATAAGACCAATTATATTGAAATCCACTAATGGAAGGAGCGATGATTTATGAGATATATGACAGCTATGGACGATTTGTTTAATGATTTCTTTACCCCGACGTACAGAACAAGAAGCGTGAATGCGATGAAAACAGATATCACCGAAACCGATGAGAACTACGTCTTCACCACGGAGCTTCCGGGTGTGAAGAAAGAAAATATCACGTTGGAACTCAAGGACGGATACCTCACGATCGGTGTGCATGAAGACACAAATAACGAAGAAAAGGCCGGTGACGGCAAGCTCATCCGCAGCGAACGTTATCACGGTGCCTGCAGCCGGAGCTTCTGGATCGGTGAAGATTACACTGAGGAAGACCTCCACGCCGCTTTCGATAACGGTGAACTGACTGTCACGATGCCGAAGAACGCCCCTGAAAAGGTTGAAAACAAACACCTGATCTCCATCGCGTAAGCACGAAGAAAAGAGCCCTTGGGCTCTTTTTTCGTTAGGATTTCTTTTTCATCAGTTTCCAGGCAAACACAAGGGCGAGGATGAAGCCGCCGCCGAGGATGTACATCGGGGCCTGGTTTTCCGTGGCTTTGGAGGTGATGACGAGGTTGTCCGTGCGTTCACTTTCGTCCTTCATCATTTCTTCGAGAAGGTCCACCGTGACCACGTTGTCTTCCGCCGTGCCGAGGTTGGCCTCTGCTTCATCTGGCATCTTGACCGTGATGGTCACTTCCGTCCCGGCCTCTTCAAGGGAGGCGAGGTCATAACCTGCCGCTTCCACCGTGCCTTCCGAGAAGCCGGCTGTGTCGGCCGCATCGTAGAAGGAGGTGAGAGGGATGGTCAGCGTCAGAATCCCGTCTTTTACTTCAGCGTCGATTGAGGATGTCAGGGCGTTGGTGGCGGAAATGCCGATGTACTTTGTGCCGTCAATTGTTTTGGAAATTTCCTGGACCGAGACATTGTCGCCGGTAAACTGGCTGGTCAGGGTTTCAATCATCGTGTCGTCCGTCGTGCCGGTGAGCTCGATGAGCGTCTCGCTCACAAGCGCCGTGACCGATGTCGTCACCGTGCCGGAGGCCGAGGCCGTGATGGTCATATCCATTTTCACACACCCCGAAAGCAGCACCAGTGCGCACAGGGTGAGAATGAGTGGTTTCAAACGTTTCACGAGATCAGTCCTTTCATGAAAATAAGCAGTTCCATTCTAGCACAAAGCGCCGTGGCTTCAAGCCCTGGAAGAGATTTTTGTTTTCGGGCTTTACAAACCCGGATAATTCCTCTATAATCAATCGTGTCTTGAGATGGCGGTTATGGTGAAGTGGTTAACACGCCGGATTGTGGCTCCGGTATTTCGTGGGTTCGATCCCCACTAGCCGCCCCATTTGAGATCAAAAAGCCCGCTTGCCGGGCTTTTTTCGTACCCGGGGGAATCATGATGGAAACAAGGATGTATGTGGATGTGATCAGTCTTGTCAAAACCACAGGGGATGTGGTGCCTTTGTTTATGTACTGGGATAGTGACAATGACCGGGTGAAGCTGAAGGTCGGAAGGCCGCATGTCGTGAGTCATCCCATCAACCGTGAAGGCGGGGTGTGCTATAAGTGCGTAATCAATCAAAAGCCTTGTGAACTCTTCCTTCAGGACGGGCGTTGGTTTGTCAAAGGGCGTTGAGAAAACAATGTGTTTGTGTTAAAGTAGAAACTGGAATTTGACAGGAGATTAGCGATGATTCACAGTGTCACAATCATCTCGAACACGATGTCCATGAACCACATGCCGAAGGACGGGGAAGAGGCCCAACAGGTACTCACCATTCAGAATAACGGGCAGGTGTTTTTCAAGGGCTATGTGTTTGAACATAAAATGGTGCTTTCACGCGAGATGGAAACACAGGTGGAGGATGCAAAGTCGCTTATTGCGATTCTTGCGGGCGCCTTTCAGGGCCTGCCGCCAGTGTCGATGAATATCAACCAGGACTCGTGGGAAGTGCTGATGAACACGGATGAAGGGTACCGCTGGTACAATGGGTCGCTGGGTGACACGATGACAATCGGGTCACAGGACGCCTCTGAGTATTTGCGTGAACGTATTCCTGTCGAAGGATTGATTTTGTTTGGAGGTGAGGATACATGTCGCTGAGAAGTATCCGCCAGCCGGGCAGTTCGAACCGGAAGTTGCCTTTGGATGCATTGATCATGATGGGGGTGGGTTTACTCTTTGGTATGGGCGGCAAGTTCCTGTCCCAGAACCCGACGGCCGTGCCGTCGTGGGTGACGTCCTATGGCATCGGGGAGATGTTCCAGGGGAAAGAGTTCTGGATGATTGTCCTCATCATCGTTGACATTCAGTTCAAAAGCATGGGCCGGGCGGCGGCCGGGGCCTTCGGGTACACCGGCGGGCTGGTCCTCAGTTATGTCGTGTACCGCTATGTGTTCCACGGGTTGTTTACGTCGCAGGAAATCCTGTTCTGGCTGATGATGCTGGTGGTGGCGCCGTTTGCGGGCGCGCTGTGCTGGCTGAGTCAGGGGCAGGGCGATGAAGCGCTGTGGATCGGGGCGTTCCTGATTGCGGTGATGTTCGTGTGGTCCGTGAACATGGGCGCATGGTATCTCCATGTCAATGACTGGAAAGGCGTCATGCTGACGGGGGTCGGGGCAATCCTGATGTTCCGGGATACGAACCAGATGGCGCGGCTGATTTTCCTGGCTTTGCTGATGAGTGTGGCCGTGCGTGACTTCGGTCTGCCGCTCTGGCAAACACTCGCCAATACGATTTATCATTAGACTGACATCCGTGTCTCTCCGGGGAGGCGGATTTTTTTGCGTCCCCGGATTGTATTTCACGTCGTACAAAGGTCATTTTTGCTTTTCAAGACGGCGTTGAAAGTGTACAATGGCGCAAAGGGGTGAAATACATGAATACAATCCAGGAGAAAGATCATTATCTGATTCCGGCCTACGGGCGTTATCCCATCTCGTTTGTGCGCGGGGACGGTGTGCGTTTGTACGACACCGAGGGGAAAGAGTACCTCGACTTTTTCAGCGGCATTGGCGTCAATGCGCTGGGTTACGGCCATCCTGCCTACACACAGGCGCTGAAGGATCAGATGGATCGGCTCATGCATATATCCAACTATTTCTACACGCCGGGCCTGCTCGAAGCCGCCGAACATGTCGTCAAAGCCACGAAGCTCAACAAGGTGTTCTTTGCGAACTCGGGCACGGAAGCGACGGAAGGGGCGATGAAACTCGCCCGCAAGTACTGGTTCAATAAAACCGGCCACAGTGATTCGGAAATCATTTCCTTCCATCACTCATTCCACGGGCGTTCCACGGGCGCTCTGAAGCTCACCGGCAACCCGCATTATCAGGAAGCGTTCGGTCCTTTGATTGATAATGTCAAATATGCCACGCTCAATGACATTGACTCGGTCAAGGCGCTCGTCACGGACCATACGGCCGCTGTCATCGTCGAACCGGTCCAGGGTGAAGGCGGGGTCAATCCCTGCGACAAACAGTTCCTCAAGGACCTGCGTGCGCTCTGTGATGCCAACGACATCTGCCTGATCTTTGACGAAGTCCAGTGCGGGATGGGCCGCACGGGCACGATCATGACGTACTTCCAGTATGACGTTATGCCGGACGTTGTGTGCCTGGCCAAGATTCTTGGCGCCGGTATTCCGGTCGGGGCGTTTGTGGCCAACGAGAAATACGGCTCGGCCTTTGCGCCGGGTGACCACGGCTCGACCTACGGCGGCAACCCGCTCGCCATGGCAGCGGTCAACGCCGTGTTTGAGGTGTATGAGAAGGAACATATCGTCGGACATGCGGCCGAAATGGGGCGCTATCTCGAAGAAAAGCTTGATGAAGTCGTGGCGGAAAAAGCCATTGCGGAAAGTCACCGCGGCCTGGGCCTGATGCAGGGGCTGGTGCTCAGTGAACCTGCCGGTCCTTACGTGAAAAAGCTCCTCGACAAAGGCCTGATCGTCGTTACGGCGGGGGAGAGAGTTTTGAGAATGCTGCCGCCGCTCGTCATTGAGACAAGCGATATCGACGAAGCCATCGCCAAAATCAAAAGTGTTTTATAAACCGGAGCTCCCGCATATATGCGGGGGCTTTTTTATTTGGAATGAGAAAAAATCTCTCCCCGGGACTATATAAGAAACAGGAGGATGAGGCCTATGAACAACTATCCGGTGTATTTACAGGATGATGAGATGTCATGCGGGGTTTACGCTCTGAAGATGATATTCAAATACTATGGGGTTGAGGAAGAAACGCTGACCCTGAAGATGAAGGCGCGGATGGATGCGGCGGGCACCACGGTGATGGGGCTGATGCGGGCGCTTGAGGCGTATCATGTCGAAGCCAAAGCCTACCATGCCACCATCGACGACCTGAAAAAAGAGGCTGTCCTGCCGTGCATCCTGCACACCATCAATGCCCAAAAACAGGGTCATTTCGTCGTGCTCTACGCCCTGAAACAAGACGGCACCTGTGTGATCGGTGACCCGGCCGAGGGGCTGCTGACCCTGAGTCTGGAGGAACTCGATGCCCGTTACACCAAAAACATGATCCAGATTTCCCACTTCGGGCGCTACTATGACTTTCATGAACTCACATACCCTGTGTTTTTAAGGCGGACGTTCCGTCTGTACAAAAGGGACATTATCCGCATGGGCAAGCTCTCGGCGCTGATGGCCGTGATCAGCTATGCGCTCTCCGGTCTTTACGCCGTTATGGTTGACAGCCTGCAGACCAACTCGCCGGTGTTTTTATCACTTGTGCTGCCTTCAGGCTATCTCGTGGCCTCGGGGTTCCGGCTTTTGGCCGGGCGGGCCCGGGAGCGGGAAGTCATTCTCTTTGAACGCGCCCTGGACAAAGAATACATGTACAAAAGCGTGGTGAAGGTGCTGGATCTTCCTGAAGAAAGTTTGTATCAGGGGGACGGGACGAATCAGGCCCGTTTGATGGACCTCTCCCAGCTGGCGCAGTTCAGCGCCGACCTGTTTCAAAGCGTGCTTTCGGACGGAGTGATGTGTGTGGTCCTGCTTATCGGGATGTGCGTGTTGAGCCGGATTATGACACTTACGGCGGTGCTGTTTCTCGCCCTGATGGGCGTGTACGTTTACTTTCTCAGTAAGCGTCTGTGCCGCTTGTACCGGGACCACCTGCAGGCCCATCACAAACATGTGAACGGGATTCTGGAGTTTTTGCGTTTGCGCGATACGGGCCGCCGGTATTTGGGCAAAAAGGCGATGGTGCGAAAGTATGAAGCACTTTACGACAAAGACGCCGAAGTGCGCCAGGACAGCGCCGAGCTGTCACTCGACCTTTCCCAGGGCATTGAAGCCATCAGCGCTTTGGAGAGCACGTGTGTGCTTCTGATCGGGCTACTGCTTTATCACAAAGGGATGATGTCTCTGGGCCTTGTCCTGATGTTCTATAACATCCAGTCGCTCATGATCATGCCGGTCGTGAACGGGTGCACGATGGCCGCCCGTTATGCCCAGAACCAAATTCTTTTCGAACACTACAAGAGCTTTCAAACCGAAAGGCGGGACGGGCCGGTGCAGGTGGAAGGGGATGTGACCGCAATCCGCTTTGAAAACGTCAGCTTTGCCTATGGCGCAAGGCCGGACGTGATTGCTCATCTTGACCTGGATATTCACGGCCATCTGTTTCTGGTGGGGAAAAACGGGTGCGGGAAGTCGACTATCATCCGGCTGATCCGCGGACTGGATGAGAACTACCGTGGGGAAATCACCATCAATGGCATTCCGGTGAAGGACATTGCCCGGGCCTCGATGGACCGGAAGATCGGTTATGTCGGAGTGGATGAAGCGTTTTTTGAAGGCACGGTGTTTGACAACCTCATCACCGAAACGAAGGAGGATATTATCATTCTCGCCCAAGCCCTTGGCTGTGAGGATTTGTATGATTTACTCGCCATGCCGATTCAAAGTGACGGGTCGCCCCTCTCGGCCGGTCAGCGCCAGAAGCTCGCCATCCTGCGGGCACTGTTGCAGGACCACGACGTGTATTTGTTGGATGAAGCATTCAGCCATATCTCCTTCAAAGAAGCGAAGCTGATGATCCATGCTTTGTTTGAACTCTTCCCGGAGAAAATCTTCGTCATCGTCACCCACCGTTCAAATTTAATGAATAAGGGGGATGAGTATGCTATAATGGAGGGCGGAAAAATCAAAAGCATACGCGTAAGAAGATAGGAGTTTTATGGGCATGATTGATTTGTATATCGACAACCAGACAGATGAAACGATTGATGTGGAAGATGATTTCAACGCCATTGTGAAAGAGGCGCTGGAGGTGCTCGGGATTGAAGATGATATCGAGATGAGTGCGGTTATCGTGGATGACGCACGCATTCACGAAATCAACCGGGACTACCGCAAGATTGACCGGGCGACGGACGTGATTTCCTTCGCGCTCGAGGATTCCGAACAGTTCCTGGCCGAAGGCATGCCAAGGGAGATCGGGGATATTTTCATCTCCATCGACCATGCCAAAGCGCAGGCTGAATCTTACGGCCACTCGCTCCGGCGGGAGCTGTGCTTCCTCTTCACCCACGGGACACTGCATCTTTTGGGCTACGACCATATGACTGAAGAAGACGAAAAGGAAATGTTTGCGCTGCAGGACGAGATCCTCGGCCGTTTGAACATCACCCGGGAGAGTGACGCCGATGCGTGACTGGCAGTTTCTTGTGGACGCGGCCTACAAGGCGCAGGAGAATGCCTATGCGCCGTATTCCAATTTCAGGGTCGGGGCGGCTGTTTTGACGACAGACGGCACGATTGTGCCGGGCTGTAATATCGAAAACGCGGCTTACGGTTCAACGATGTGCGCCGAGCGGACGGCCGTGTTTGCGGCCTATGCCCGCGGCTACCGTAAAGAGGACATTGAAGCCCTGGCCATCGTCGGGGACGGGAGCACGCTGATTGCGCCGTGCGGTGCCTGCCGCCAGGTGTTTTCCGAGCTTCTGGATTCACAGACACCGATTGTTCTCGGTGGACGTGACCGCTACGAGGTGACCAATATGGCCGAACTTTTACCACGCGTATTTGTACTGGAGGACGAACATGCATAAAGCTGGATTTGTGAGCATCATCGGCCGCCCGAATGTCGGGAAGTCGACGCTCCTCAACCGTATTTTAAAAACCAAACTCGTCATCACATCGCCGACCGCCCAGACCACACGCAACACCGTGCAGGGCATTTACAGCGATGATGAGGCGCAGGTCATTTTCCTTGACACCCCGGGAATTCACAAGCCGCAGGACGGGCTGGGCAGTTTTATGAACGCCTCGGCCCTGGGGTCGATTGTGGGCGCGGACGTCATCCTGCTCATCGAGCCGGCGGACGAACGCATTGGCAAGGGCGATAAGTTTATCGTCGAACGTCTGAAAAACGAAGCCGAATGCCCGGTGTACCTCGTCCTGAACAAGTGCGACTTGTTGGAACGGGAAGACTTGATGGACAAGCTGATCGAGTGGCAGGGTCTCTACGACTTCAAGGAAATCATCCCGATCTCCGCCCTGCGCGGCGATCAGGTCGATGACCTGATGGCGCTTGTGAAAAATGACCTCCCGGAAGGGGAAGACATTTACCCCGAAGACATGATCACCGACCACCCGGAACGTTTCATCATGTCCGAGTTTATCCGCGAAAAGATCCTGTACTTCACCCGTCAGGAAATCCCGCATGACGTGGCCATCGTCATTGAGAACTGGGAAGAAGACGAGGAGAATATCGATATCATGGCCCAGATCGTGGTTGACCGGAAGAGTCAAAAGGGCATTCTGATTGGGAAACAGGGGTCGATGATCAAGAAAATCCGCCAGCAGGCGCGCCGGGATATGAAACGCTTCTCCGGCAAAAACGTGCAGCTCGAGCTGTTTGTGCGGGTCGAGAACAACTGGCGCAACAAGGCCCAGTACCTGAAAGAATTCGGCTACAATGAAGACGACTACAGCGGCTGAGACGTGTGAAGGCATTGTCCTCAGGTCCCGGCCGTACCGGGAAAGCGACCGGCTGGTGACTGTGTACACGAAGGAGTTCGGGAAGATGACGTTTCTCGCCCGCGGGACGATGAAGATGACATCGAAAAACGCCGCCGGTGTGCAGACACTGACAAAAAGCACGCTGGAGGCCCGGGTGACGACGGGGCTCTCGACGCTGATCCGTGCCGAGGCCAAACACTACTATCCGAACATCAAACAAAACATTGCCTGTGAAATCACGGCCAATTATTTGATGGAATACATCGTCCGCTACGTGCCGGACAACCGGCCGGGCCAGAACATGTGGGACTTTCTCACGGGCTCGCTGGACGCGCTCGAGGCGGGGTATTCGTACCTGATTGTGTACGCGCTCATCAACGTGATGATGATCCGGGAAAACGGTCTCGGGATCAACGTCGACGGCTGCGCTTTGTGCGGACGGACAAGCGTCGCAGGCTTCTCGTTTGTGCACGGGGGCTTTGTGTGCCGTGAGCACATGACATCCCGGGATGTAAGGATGGATGCGGAGGACCTGAAGACCCTGCGCCATCTCGTCAAGTGCCCGGTGTCGGGCCTGGACAAGCTGCATTCTGAACCGGAGAACCTGAAGAAGGTCATTCCGGTGTTTGAAACATATCTTGATGACTATACGGGTATCCGTCTGAAGACGCGTACATTCGCCCGGGAGTTTCTGGAGGAGTAGAAGATGTTAAAGATTTTATTGTGCTGCGGGGGCGGATTTTCTTCGAGCTACATCATGACCCGTGTGCAGAAACAGATTGAGGAAGAGCACATGGAAGACGAGGTGTCGATTGACTTCTCCCCGTTCAAGACGATGGACGAGGTGTACAAAGGCAAGGACATTATCGTGTGCTGCCCGCATCTGGAGATGGAAATCAAACTGAAGAAGGATCTCGGCAAGATTGATGTGCCGATGTATCTCCTGCCGCCGAAGATGTACGGGAACCTGAGCATCAAGGATCTCCTGCAGGACTGCCACGACATCATTGACCTGTGGAACGAGAATCCGGTCAACCCGGTGCACTTTCCGGGCGAGGACAAGGTGATGAAAATCCACCGTCCGGGGGCTTACGCTTTCTACAAAAAATAACGATCTTCACCGTGTGTGAAGATTTTTTTAATTTCCTCTTTACAAGTCCGGAAATTTCCGTATAATAATCCTTGCACGAATGATTGGGGTATAGCCAAGCGGTAAGGCAGCAGACTCTGAATCTGCCATTGCGCTGGTTCGAATCCAGCTACCCCAGCCATTTTTTTATTTTCCGGATCGTGGCGACGCGGTCCGTTTTTCTTTGTCCGGACATGAAAAAAGACGCGCCCGAGCGCGTCCTGATTCGCTATGGTAGTCCGTAGGGGGTTCGAACCCCTGCATGCCAGGATGAGAACCTGGTGTGTTGACCACTTCACCAACGGACCATGTGCACAATGAGTATAACATACTTCGTTTGAATGTCAAAATAAAGTTTTTGAAAAAAGTAGTTTGAATTCTGTTTTTTCCGTGTATACTGTATTATGATTTATGTGAGTTTACGAAGGTTTTTTATATATACGGGAGAATGAATTATGGCGAAAGAAGTCATTGCGATTGAAGGCGGGCACAGACTCAAAGGGACGGTGCGTATTTCCGGGGCGAAGAATGCGACGGTGGCGCTGATTCCGGCCATTGTGCTGGCAGAAGATACAGTGAAAGTGTTCGGGGTGCCTGAAATTTCCGACGTCGACGCTTTGGTCACATTGCTGGAAGAACTCGGCTGCAAGGTCGAGGCGAACGAAGATACATTATCCGTGGATCCCTCCGCGATGGTCAACACACCGCTCGTGTCGAGTGCGGTGGACAAACTCCGGGCGTCCTATTATTTCATGGGCGCGCTTTTGGGCCGTTACGGGGACGTAACGATCCGGATGCCGGGCGGCTGTTACCTCGGCCCACGGCCGATTGACCTGCACCTCAAGGGCTTTGAAGCCCTCGGGGCAACGATTGACGAAGATGAAGACGGGGTGTACCACCTCCATGCGGACCATCTGCACGGGGCGCATATCAACCTTGACTTCGCTTCGGTCGGGGCGACGATCAATATCCTGCTGGCAGCGGTCAGAGCTGATGGACGGACGATCATTGAAAATGCGGCCAAGGAGCCGGAAATCATCGACGTCGTCAACCTCCTCACGAAGATGGGGGCGAAGATCCGCGGCGCCGGGACGGACACGATTATGATTGACGGGGTGGATTCCCTCCACGGGACGACCCATGAAATCATTCCGGACCGTATCGAAGCCGGCACGTTCCTCATCATTGCGGCGGCCATGGGCAACATGATGCTCATCCAGAACGTCATCCCCCAGCATTTGGATGCACTGCTTTCCAAGCTGCGTGAAATGGGCGTGGGCTATGAAATTATCGGCGACTCGATTCTCGTCTACGGCAATATCAAGGACTACAAGCCGGTGAACGTGAAGACCCAGATTTACCCGGGCTTCGCGACCGATTTGCAGCAGCCTCTGACGGCGCTGCTGACACAGGCGTCGGGCAAATCCAAGGTCCAGGATACGATTTACATCGAACGCTTTGCGCACTGTGAGCAGCTCAACAAGATGGGTGCCAACATTGAGACAACCGGCAAGAACTTCTGTGAAGTCAACGGCATTACGCCGCTCCACGGCACACGTGTGGAAGCCACGGACCTGCGTTGCGGGGCCGCCCTGATTGTGGCCGGGCTGATCGCCGACGGGGTCACGGAAATCGAAAACGTGTACCACATCGACCGCGGCTACGACAACATCGACCGCAAGCTCATCGCGATGGGCGCACACATCTCCCGTTACTTTGTCGAAGACTGAAAATGGGGCTTGTGTTTGTCCGGAACTCATGATATGATAGCTAAGCAACGGCAGGAATGCCGTGGTTATTTCATGCGTAATAACGTACAACTTACTTTGAGGCAGGCAATGCCTCAAGGCGGAAGGAGACTCTTATTATGAAAAAAGGAATTCATCCAAAGTACAACAAGGCCAAGGTTGTCTGCACTTCCTGCGGGGCTGAATTTGAAACCGGTTCTGTCCTCGAAGAAATCCGTGTTGACACTTGCTCGAACTGCCATCCGTTCTATACGGGCAAGCAGAGATTCGCAAGCGCCGATGGTCGTGTTGAACGCTTCAATAAGAAATACGGCTTCAAGTAGGATTCAGAAAGACAAAGAGACCTTCGGGTCTCTTTTCTTTATGTCCGGGCCAAAAAAAAGAAGAGCCACAGGGCTCTTCTAGAGTTTCCGGTACATATCGGCGATGATTTCGGCACATTCGTCGAGGCCGTAATCACTGTTAATGGTCAGATCGAAGTTCTTCAGCTGCCCCCACTTGTTGGTGGTGTAGTAGTTGTAGTAGTTCGATCTTTTTTTGTCCATCGAACGCACGTACTTCGTGGCGTCTTCGTGGTCTTCCTTGTACTCCTCAACCACGCGTTTGACGCGGGATTCGAGCGGCGCATGGACGAAGATTCTGAGCACGTTGTCAAAGTCCTCAAGCACATAGTCCGCACAACCGTTGACGATGATGCAGGAATCGTTGGATGCCAGATGACGGATGACCTTGGACTGGGTGGCGAACACCTGGTCGTTGAGAGGCATCTGGAAACTGCCGCCGACCATCGTGTACAGGAAACCGGAGCTTCTTTCCTGGGCCGCTTTGCGGATGGTGTTGATGTCAAAGCCGAGTTCCTGGGCCGCCAGGTCGATGATTTCATTATCGTAGTAGGTGAGATTCAGGAGCTCTGCGACTTTCTGCGCAATCAGCCGGCCGCCTGAACCGTATTCTCTGGCAATTGTGATGATTTTCGTCATAAAAATCAACCTCCTTATATGTATACTTTACCACATTCCCAAATGCAGGTCATGGAAATTCCGGGATGTGAAAAAATTGGTCAGGTTTTGTTTTTAAACGCATCCAGGTTGTCTTTGTGACTGTGGTAGCGGGCGTAACCCTGTTCGTAGATCAGCGCATACACACTGTCAAGCACGAAGCTCATGGCCACCGAGGAGTAAAACGTGGCGATTTTCTGGCCATCTTCCTTGTGCGGGATGACGAAGGCGGCACTGGCGTTTTTCATCAGCTCACATTCACTGTTACCAGTGATCAGGGCGTACGGGATCTTGCGGGCGGCCATGTGGCGGCCGAGCAGGTGAAACCGTTCATACATCCCTTCGTATGTCAGAAAAAGGGCGCTGTCGTCCGGGGTCATATTGAAGGTGTGGGCCGATTCTTCGTAGTTGGCCGTGGCGATGACCGGGTAAATATTGAGTTTGATGAGCTTGTTGGCGAAAGACTCCAGGATGAGGCGGGAATCCCCGACCCCAAAAAGAAACAGGCGGCCTTTCGGCGTGAGCGTTCGGACGAGGTTGTCCATGACCTCACTCGTCATTGCGCTGCGGGTGATCCGGATGGATTCGCTTTCCAGAGCAGCCATGTTGGAGATGATGGTGTGGGTTGATTCGCCGAGGTAAAACGGGCGGCTGAAGTCCACACTGCCGCGGGTGATTTTCTCGGATTCACACGCAATCACGAAGGCCATTTTAAAGTCCTTCCAGCCCTCAAAGCCGAGCTTCCGGCAAATCCTGAGGACGGTTGTTTTCGATGTATAAGTCAGATCCGCCAGGTCCCTGACGTTCAGGCCGGACACTTTGTCCGGGTTGTCGAGCAGGAACGAAACGACGGACTCTTCGGACGCGGTGAAGGCGCCCGACGAAAGTTTGTCGATGACAGACATAAAGCCACCTCCCTATGTCTTATTGTACCCGCGGGGACAAAAGTCCTCAAATAAAATGTGGACGGATAATGAAACAAGGATTTTTTGTCCGCATGGGACTGAAATTCTTCTAAACATTTCCGGGACACGGTATGATGAGTGTGTCAAGGAAAGAGAGGACAGGGAAAAGTATGAAACTCGGAATCACTGGCACAGGGATGATTGTGCAGGACTTAATGCCGGCCTACAAAGACATCGGTATCGAAAAAACATGGATCCAGGCGACGCCCAGAAGCGAAGAGAAAGCGAAGGCCATGGTCAGCACTTACGGCCTCGACGGCTATGTGCTTGATTACGATGAACTGTTGAAACAGGACATCGACACGGTGTATGTGGCCTTGCCGAATCACCTGCATTACGCGTTTGCGCTCGAGGCCATTCAGGCCGGCAAGCACGTGATGATTGAGAAACCGGTGTGTGCGAACGTCAAAGAGCTCCAATCCCTGCTTGATGAAGCTGCGAAGGCGGGCGTGTATATTTATGAAGCCATGACCATTCATGATACCCCGGTGTACAAGGGTCTCAAACAAAGCCTGGGGAAGGTCGGGGATGTGAAAATCGTCTCCTTCAACTACTCTCAGTACTCCAGCCGCTATGACGCGTTCAAGCGCGGGGAGATCCTGCCGGCGTTTGATTATCATAAGGCGGGCGGTGCTCTTTATGACATCAATGTCTATAACATTCACGGTGTGGTCGGTCTTTTCGGAAAGCCGCTCTCGGTGCACTACGAAGCGAACATCGAAAAGGGCATTGATACGAGCGGAATCCTGACGATGGACTACGGCACATTCAAAGCTGTGTGCATCGGCGCCAAGGACTGCCAGGCCCCGGTCTCCCTGAACATCCAGGGCGATGAAGGCGTGCTGAACATGACCAGGCCCCTCAGCCGGATGCATGAGTTCTCTTACATCACAAACAAAGGTGACTCTGAGACATTCTCCTATGAGAGCGACACCCACCGGATGGTGTATGAATTCAAAGAATTCATGCGCATCATTGACAATCATGACGACCAGGCCGCCCGGGCCCACAACGACATTTCCATGACCTGCGCACAGATCATGCAGGACGCCAGAACACAGAAAGGAATCGTATTTGACAATGACTGAAGACAAGAAACTCGTATTAGGATTCATCGGCAACGGGAAATCCGCCAACCGCTATCACATTCCGTTCGTTCTCGCCCGGCCGGAAAAATTCACCATCAAAACCATCTGCAACCGCACCATCCGTCATGACGTGTGGGCTCAAATTCCGGGTGTGACTTACACCACGGACATCAACGACTTATACAACGATTCTGAGATCGACATCATCGTCGTCTCCACCCCGTCCCAGTTCCACTACGCCTATGCGAAGGAAGCGCTCAACGCCGGCAAGCATGTGATTTGTGAAAAGCCGTTCACCCATACGATTGCGGAAGCCGAAGAGCTTTATGCCCTGGCCGAAGAGAAAGGTGTCACGGTGCAGTGCTACCAGAACCGCCGCTTCGACAGTGACTTCCTCACGGTGCAGGAGGTCATCAACTCCGGCAAGCTCGGGGATCTTCTGGAAATGGAAATGCACTACGACTACTTCCGTCCGGAAGTGCCTGAGGGCATTGATTATTTCGACCCAATCAACTCTTATCTGTACGGCCACGGTTGTCACACGCTTGACCAGGTGGTGTCCTTCCTCGGCGCGCCTGACCGTGTGAACTACGACGTCCGCCAGCTTCTGGGTGAAGGGCGTATGAACGACTACTTCGATCTCGACCTTTATTACGGCAAGTTCAAAGTCTCCGTCAAGTCATCCTACTTCCGCATCAAAGGCCGTTCCAGCTTCGTCGTTTACGGCAAGAAGGGGATGTTCGAGAAGTACGCCAAGGACAAGCAGGAAACAGACCTCAAGAAATTCTACCTGCCGGTCGGGCATGACGACTTCGGTCTCGATGCGCCGGAAGATTACGGCGTGCTGACATATGTGGATGACGAGGGCAACTTCCATGAAGAAAAGGTTGTCACGGTGCGCGGGGATTACGCCCGTTACTACGACGGCATCTACGACAATATCGTGCTGGGGAAAGAGCAACTCGTCAAGCCTGAACAGACCCTTGCGGTCATGCGCATGCTTGAAGAAGGCATCAGCGGTCTGAAGTAACCATGAACATCATCACCCGGATGGCTGAGCGGGAGGGCTTCACGGACACCGGGTGTCAGATCATCGACTATATCATGTATCATGATACTGAGCTCGCCCAGATGACCATCGGCCAGCTTGCCAAACAAACCTACACGAGTAATCCGACGATTATCCGTCTGTGCCGCAAGCTTGGCATGGACGGATTCCGGGAGTTCAAAGTGCGCTTTGCGGGGGATCTCGAAAAGTACCGCCAGAGTAAAAACGATGTCGACATGGACTACCCGTTCCGTGGGAATGAACGCCCCGGGGACATTATGAAAAACATCGGCAGGCTCACGAAAAACACAATTGACATCTTATACAAAGATCTGGATATTGACGCTTTGACACAGGCCGCCAATATCATCGGGAGATCCAACCGCATTTACTTCTGTGCCAACGGCGGCGGCCAGAACGGTTATCCAGGGCCACCGGATCAACCCGGACTTCAAAATCGGCTGCATGATTGCCAGTATGACATCTTACGCCCGCACCTGCGACCCGAAGGATGTGGATGCGGCCTTCAATAAATACCGCCGTAACTTTGGTTACTTCGCCGACGTCATGGTGCGCGGGGCGTACCCGGCGGATGCCAAAGCCATCTGGGAGAAGAGCCATGTCACGATGACCATCTCCGGCGAAGACAAAGACATCCTGAAAGAAGGGAAGGCCGATCTCCTGGCATTCTCGTACTACCGGACAACCTGTGTCACAACGCATGAGGAGCTCAATGAAGTGGCCAGCGGGAATATTTCCATGGGCGCCAAAAACCCTTACCTCGAAGCGTCTCAGTGAGGCTGGCAGATCGACCCGCTCGGGCTGAAGTATACCCTGCGTGATTTGTATGACCGCTATCAGGTGCCGGTGCTTATTGTCGAAAACGGTCTGGGCGCGGAAGATGTGTTGACCGAAGCCGGCCATGTCCATGATGACTACCGGATTGACTATCACACAAGGCACATTCAGACCATGCGGGAGGCCGTGGACGAGGGCGTGAACCTCATCGGCTGCACGATGTGGGCGTGCATCGGCCTCATCTCCTTCACGACCGGGGAAATGCGCAAGCGTTACGGGTTTGTTTACGTCGACGCCGATGAAGCCGGCAACGGCTCGTTCAAGCGTATCCGCAAAGACTCCTTCTGGTTCTATCAGAACGTTTGCCAAACCAACGGCGAATGTATGGAGTAAAAGTGATGGGCCCGGGGACCAAAAGTCCGCGGGTCTTTGAGCAATCAGCCAAAAGACAGGACTTTATGTCCCGAACAGGCCGGATATATTCTTTTTTCGCTTGCGTTTGGTAAGATGAAAGCGCAAAGGAGAGAAGACAAATGGATCAAAGAATCAATGACGAAAAAACATTACAGTTCAAACAGTTCACTCATGCCAAAGCCCTGCAGTTCGGACTGGCGGCGGTGAGTCACGTGGTGGAAAACCACAAGCGCCGGATCGGCGTGCGGATCACGTACAAAGGGCTTTTGGTGTTCCAGTACCTGATGGACGACAAGAACGAGGACATGTGGCTCAAACGCAAGGAAAACACGGTCATGACAACCGGGCATTCCGGGATGTACGTGTTTGAACATGCGGATGAATACAAAGACCTCGAAGACAATGACAACTATGCGATTTGCGGGGGCGGGTTCCCGATCATCGAGGACGGCGGGGTTGTCGGGGCAATCTGCGTCTCCGGCATGGCCCATGACGAAGACCATCAGCTGATCGTGGATACGTTAAAAACACTTTTGGAAGGAGAAGACAAATGAAGCTTGGAATTTTAGGCAGCGGGATGATTGTGAAGGATCTCCTGACGACATATGACGTGCTGGGCGTGGAGAAAACATATATGCTGGGGACAAAGGCGACGGAAGATGAAGTCAAACAAATGTGCGATAAGCATCACTTCGACGGGTATGTGCTCGACTACGACGAACTCTTGAAACAGGATATCGACACGGTGTATGTGGCGCTGCCAAACCACCTGCATTTCCCGTTTGCGCTCAAGGCTGTGCAGGCCGGCAAGCACGTGATGGTGGAAAAACCGGCATGTGCAAACACGAAAGAGCTGAAGGCCCTGCTCGAAGCAGCATCCAAGGCAGGCGTGTATGTGTATGAAGCAATGACGATTCATGACACCCCGGTGTACAAGGGTCTCAAGGACAATGTGGCGAAAGTCGGGGATGTGAAGGTTGTCTCCTTCAACTATTCCCAGTACTCCAGCCGTTATGATGCGTTCAAGCGCGGGGAAATCCTGCCGGCATTTGACTGTCATAAGGCGGGCGGCGCTCTCTATGACATCAATGTTTATAATATTCACGGCGTGGTTGGTCTCTTCGGCAAGCCACAGAGCGTGCACTACGAAGCCAATGTGCAGAAGGGCATTGACACAAGCGGGATCCTGACGCTGGACTACGGCACGTTCAAGGCCGTGTGCATCGGTGCGAAGGACTGCCAGGCCCCTGTGTCCCTGAATATCCAGGGTGATGAAGGGGTGCTGACGATGAACGTCCCGCTCAACCAGTTCCATGACTTTACCTTCATGAACAATCAGAAGGAGACCGAAGCGTTCTCCTACGACACACAGACGCACCGGATGGTGTATGAGTTCAAAGAGCTCATGCGCATCATCGGTGAGCATGACGATGCGGCAGCCAAAGTCCACAACGAGATTTCCATGACGTGCGCAGAGATCATGGAAGAGGCCAGACGTCAGGCCGGGATTGTGTTTGACGCCGGTCAATAGCCTTCATGCGCCCGGACGAAAGTCCGGTTTTTTCTTTGGATTAATTAAAAAAGTTTCGTATTTATCACTGTTATTTGAGATATGTGAACCTAAAGTGCAGGCCGTTTGCACAAAACCGGGCCCCGGGATGTACCTTGGTTTCAGGTGGCGGCTGAAACCTATGGAAACGGATGCACGCGTGCTAAATTGGGTGTGCAAAGAGCGAAAGAGACCGATTCGCAATCCTCTGCATTCCGTTCGTCCTCGCTCCGGTTGTTTCGCTCATCATTGGTTATGTCCTGACAGTCATCGGGATGTGCCCGATCATGTACATCAACACCCCTTGGACAATGCCACCGTTCCTCTATGGCTTCATCGCCTCCGGCGGTCATGTCATGGGTGGTGTGTGCCAGCTGATCGCCCTCGCATCCTCCATCCTCGTTTACCTGCCGTTCGTTATCGTTTACGAAAAGCAACAGAACGCTCTGGAGGCGCAGGAAGAAGCCACGAGTGTCGAAATGAGAGAAGACGCAGTGGAATAATCCACGGGCTCAGAAGGTTTACGCCAACGCATAACACACATAAGACAAGGTCTTTGGGCCTTGTCTTTTTGCATATGATTTGAAAACAACACAGGATGTGGTATGATACTGGTTAGCTAAGACTAACAGAGAGGGCAGAACCATGACTGTGTTTGCGATAGAAGCGCTTGTTTTAATTGTATTTTTTACTCTGGTGATCCGTTTACTCGCCAAACAAAATCCCCTGAACTTCCTGCAGGACTACCCGGAGCCCATCCGGGAAAGGGTGAAGGAACTGGGCTATGAGGTGGAGGAGACATCCCGCCACTCCAAAGCCTACATTGTGCGCAAGGGCATAGTAGCCCTGATGATGGGGCTTGTACTCACCTTTGTGCTCGTGAAGGTCAACCACGTCACCACGTTTGGGGCGGCCTTCTTGACGGCGTACGGGCTGTGGGTTATTGTGGACTTATACGATATCCTTTTGGACATCGTGTGGTTTTGTCGTGACGAATCCCTGATCATTCCGGGGACGGAAGATTTGGTGGAGGCGTATCATGATTATATGTTTCATGTGAGGGCGTCGGTGCGTGGACTGGTGATTGGCTTACCTGTATGCGTGCTGGCGGCGCTCCTGTGCGTATTGGTCGGGAGGTTGTGATGGGATTTAAAGATATCGTGATTGGGCTGAGCCTGCCGTTTCTGGGGACGACTTTGGGTGCGGCGTGCGTGCTGTTTCAGAAGGACGGGCTGAAGCACCGGACCCATCAGTTACTGATTGGCTTTGCGGCCGGGGTGATGATGGCGGCGTCGGTGTGGAGCTTGCTTATACCTGCGATGGAAAGCGCGGACGGGGCGGTGCTTCCGGCAGTGATTGGCTTCTGGCTCGGGATTTTATTTTTACTCTTTCTGGATAACGCCGTGCCGCACATGCATCAGGTGACCGGTGACATCGAAGGGCCGAAGCGTGCCCTCAAGCGCACCACGATGATGCTGATGGCGGTAACAATCCATAACATCCCCGAAGGCATGGCCGTCGGGGTGGTGTATGCCGGGGTTGTCCAGGGCTCAAGCGGGGTCACGGCGGCCGGCGCCCTGGCGCTGGCTCTTGGGATTGCGATCCAGAACTTCCCGGAAGGGGCCATCGTATCCATGCCCTTAAAGGACGAAGGCATGAGTCCGCTCCAAGCCTTTGGCTGCGGGATTTTATCCGGGGCGGTGGAACCGGCCGGCGCGCTGGTGACCATCGTGGCCACCGCATTGATGGTGCCGGTGATGCCGTACTTACTGGCCTTTGCGGCCGGGGCGATGGTGTATGTCATTATCGAAGAACTCATTCCGGAAATGATGGCCGGACCGCATTCCAACACGGCCGTGCTGGCATTCTCGTTCGGTTTTTCCGTGATGATGGTGCTGGACGTTGTTTTGGGATAAGAAAAGTGAAGGAGGTGAATCCTTCACTTTTTGTTTACATAAGTAGTGTTGATATTTTCTGGATGAGGGTGTCGATGTCGATCGGCTTGGCGACATGGGCATTCATGCCGGCATCCATGGCGAGGGCCACGTCTTCGGAGAAGGCGTTGGCGGTCATGGCGATGATCGGGATGGAAAGAGCTTCCTGGCGCTTGTCGGTGGCGAGGGTGTCGTCATCGGCCATCCGGCGGATGGCTCTGGCGGCATCATAGCCGTTCATGACAGGCATCTGGATGTCCATCAGGATAAGCTGGTACGTGTCGGCCGGGGCGTCTTTGAACGCCTCGGTGACGGCCTGTCCGTCCGGTACGACCGTGGTTTTGGCGCCTTCGTCTTCCATCAGGTCGATGAGCAGTTCCGCATTGAGCTCATTGTCTTCGGCAGCCAGAATGGTGAGGCTGTCGAGGGTGAGAGTGTCATTCGTCTGGGCTTTTGGCGTAGTCTCCGGAAGTGTGTCGGACTGCTTGGCGAGGCGCATCGGCAGGACGAACGTGAATGTACTGCCTGCGTTTTCTTTCGATGTGACATGGAGCTTGCCGCCCATGAGGTCAATCAGGTTTTTCGTAATGGCCATGCCAAGGCCAGTGCCCTGGACGCTCTTTTCACTGCCGCGCCATTCACGGGTGAATGGTTCGAAGAGAATCTTTAAGTACTCCTCACTCATCCCCTGACCATTGTCTTTGACCGAGAAGCGCAGGGTGGCGAATTTGTCCGAGGATTGCGGCAGGGCCGTGATGTCGAGACAGATGTCGCCGTACTCCTGGGTGTACTTCGTGGCGTTGGAAAGGATGTTGATGAGGATTTGCTGGAGACGGTCACTGTCCGCGATGTAGTGATCCTGCGTTAAGGATTCGGCGCGGATGGTGAAGGTCTGGTGTTTGTCAGTCATTTGCGGGCGCATGATGGCGTCGATGGTCGCAATGGTGTCTTTGAGGCTGAACGGCCGCTCGACGATATCCGTTTTCCCGGATTCAATCTTGGACATGTCCAGGACATCATTGATCAGACCGAGCAGATGCTTGCTGGAGGTCAGGACCTTGCCGGCCTCATCGCGCACCTTGTCCGGGTCGTCCGCATCACGCAAAAGCAGGGTGGAGAAGCCGATGATCGCATTCATCGGGGTGCGGATGTCGTGGGACATCCGGGAGAGGAATTCGGTTTTGGCCGTGCTGGCCTGCCGGGCTGCGGCGAGCGCCTGACGCATGTCGTCGGCCTGTTTCTTTTCCTTTGCCACCGAGGCGGTGACATCCAAAACATACCCAAATAACATGGTCCTGGCTTCGTCCGCAAAGGCGTACTGGCGCAGCTTATTGCGGCGTTCACCGTTGTCGTCATATTCCACCGTGGTGATTATGTAAATATCATCGTGATTCAGGCCCTCAAGGATATTGCTGAGGGTGAAGACCGGGCGGATGTCCTCACGGACATCGTCCGGGACACGGGTGTTCACGACGTTATTGATCCAGTCATGATAAGACTGTGTTTTCCCGTCGCCTTCGTATGTTCCGTTTCTGGTCTGGATAATGTAGGCCCCGTCCGGCAAGTGGATGAGTCCTATGTTGTCGTAAACGAAGGTTGTCAGCGTCTCGACCAGGAGAGACTGGGTTTTGTCTTTGGAGATATCCCTGCAGTAACAGAACAATTCCACGGCGCTCGTGTCCGGGTTCTGGACGAGGGTGACCTCGGCGCGGATCCATGACCAGTTCATTGATTCCGGGCGGCGGTAGTCAAAGGTAAAATGGCGTTCGCCCTTGACATACTGGTCAATGAGGCGGTGGCGGCTCATTTTCCCGGAGACAGTGGTCCCGTCTTCGAGTTTGGCTTTCGTGAGGAAGTCAATGGCGTTGGCGGCGTCATAACTGCCGGTATTCATGACGTTGTAGTGGTCCGGAATGATCGCAAAGGCTTCGTTGTTGGTGAGCGAGGCGTGGACACGGTAAATGATGTCGTTGCCGGACTCACTGTCAAAGCGGGCCTTGGCCTGGGTATACAAATCGTTCATCAGGACCTGGTCGGTGATGTTCTGTTCACAGCCGTAAGCCATGACAGGCTTGCCGGACTCATCGCACACGGTGCTGTAGGAAATGTGGCAGAGCGTGTAGCCCTGGTCCCCGCCGGCACGGAAACGGATATTGCCGGAGGTGAACGGTTTGCCTGCGTGCACATCCGCAAAGATGCCTTTCATCGTATCGATGGATTCCGGCATGACATTGGCGAGAATGTACTTCGAGGCATGGGGCACTAAATCAGGATAACCGATTTCCTTCTTACGCTTAAGGGTGAACGGGTTGTCCGCAAAGGTGATTTCGTCTTTGACAAGATCCAGCCGCCATAAAAACAGCTGCGCCCCTTCGAGGGCGAAGGTGTAGATTTTCTGCACGTCCTGTAACTGTTCGAGGGTGTCCTCTATTTCGGCCTCGAGCTTTTTGCGGTGGGAAATGTCCTGCCCGCAAAACCAGGCTTTGACAAGCCGGCCTGCGTCGTCACGCACCGCATGACCGGAGTAGTGGAGCCAGGTGATTTCACCGTCCGTGGATACGGTGCGGATGTCCGTGCCGACCGTGTCCTTGCCGTTTTCGAGGTCTGTGAACAGGGCCATGAATTTGTCATGGTCCTCGGCCAGGCATTGTTTTTTCATACACTCCGGGGCACCGTCAATTACATCCGGGGCGTCGAGGAGCGAATTGAGACTGTGGGTGTAAGGGTGGTCATTCAGGAATTGGATCTGCTTTTTGACAGGATCCCAGAGCCAGAAGACCATCTGAAAAGCGCTGGTGAGTGTTTGGTAAAGTGAAAGTTGTTCGTTGAAGTCCATGCTTTTCATCACTCCTTCCTCTGATGATACTATTTTATCACAGGGACAGGGGGAGTACCATGGAATCACGATGTTTCCAAATTATTCATCATTATGATATAATGGCCCGCGAGGAGTGACGCATTTATGGAATATCATGTACTTGCCAGCGGCTCCAAGGGCAATGCGACGTTTGTGTATGAGGACGGGACAGGGATCCTCATCGACTGCGGCATCACCCGGCGCCAGCTGTTATTCAAACTCTCGGAACTGGGCTTTGAGGAAAGCGACATCACCTATGTCTTTCTCACCCACGATCACTACGACCACAAGAAAAACATTCATATCTTTGATGAAGATATTGTGTACACGGCCAAGGGCAACCTCGACCACGTCGATGACCGGCATGAACTCATCCCTTACCAGACGTACACATTCAATAACTTCACGGTGGATGTGCTGCGCATCTCGCATGACGCCACGAACCCCATCGCCTTTATCATCAGGGGCCGGGAAAGCCTGCTTTACATGACCGACACGGGCTATGTGTCCCAGCGCAACCGTGACATGATCCGTAACCTCAACTACTACATCATCGAAGCCAATCATGACGTCGGGATGTTAATGGAGACACGGCGGCCGCTGTTTCTCAAAAACCGCATCCTCGGGGATGAAGGACATTTGAACAACGAATACTCTGCCCGCATGATGGCCCAGGTCATCGGCGAAGATACGAAGGACATCGTCCTCGCCCACTTGTCCCAGGAAGCCAACACGCCGGAACTGGCCTACGGCACGTACTGTGATGTGTTTGCGGAGCTTCATGTCCCGTTCGACACCGAAAATATCAAGGTCGCCGACCAGGCGCTGGTCACCTCCGGAGGCATACGTGAACGTTAGAATCATCGCGGTCGGAAAGCTCAAAGAAAAATACCTCAAAACCGGCATTGACGAATACGTCAAACGGCTCAAAGGCTACACGAAAGTCGAGATTGTGGAAGTCGCGGACGAACGCATTCCCGACAATCCGTCCGAAGCGGACAATGTCCGGGTGAAGGACAAAGAAGGGGAGCGGGTGCTCGCTAGGATTGGCCCGAGGGATCACGTGATCCTGCTCGATGTCGGCGGAAAGATGCTCGACTCCGAAGAATTCTCCTCTTATCTGGAAACGAAGATGACCGGCGGGGAAAGCTCGTTTACCTTTGTACTCGGGGGCTCGCTCGGCCACTCACCTGCGGTGTATCAGAGGGCGGACATGAAGCTCTCGATGTCGAAGATGACCTTCCCGCATCAGCTCGCCAGACTCATCCTCCTCGAACAAATCTACCGGGCGTTCAAAATCATGCGCCACGAAACGTATCATAAGTAAAAGCACGCATCCCTTGGGGGGATGCGTGTTTTCATGAGAACTTCTCTTTGACGCTCTGAAACGTATACCACGTCTGCAGGCCGAAGGTGATGAGTTTGTACCAGACCGGGCGGATGAGCCGCATGAGCTGAAAGGCATGGGTCTGTTCAGGCTCGGCGTCCGCGGTGATGGTCCTGCTTTCCACAGTGATCACCGTACTGCCTGATGAGCGGGTGGTGTACACATCACTGTTGATGAGCTCACGGAGCACCGTCACCGACGGGCCGGAGTCGTCCCCGGCGTTGGATGACACCAATGCCACGCTTGGGTCGGCGGCGTAGAAAAATTCGTGGTTGGCGGAAAGGCCGGTTGCGTTGAAATCATCATCGGTGTATTGAAGGGAAATGTTGTTGTGGCCGTGGTGAGGCACTTTTAATACATCGCATTTCAATTCATCTTCGTGGTTTTTGATCAGCTTCAGCTGGCCCTTGCGCTCGAGGTCCCCGGTGAACAGGGCGGAAAACCCGTCAACCTCCAGCCGGTACACGAGGGATTCGTTATTGACATTGCGGTCGAGGGTTTTGGCCTCGTCTTCCTGATCCGTGAGGGCGTCATGCATCTTGATGCGCGCCTTGCCTGAAGTGTCCGCAAGCTGTGTGAGGGTGAGATTCCCGAGGGTGATGGTGTTACCTTCCTCCGGGACGATGACGTCGATGCCGGTGCCGGATTTCTTACTCGTGATGGATGTGTCATACAAGGTTTTGATGGCCGAGGACTTCGTGGTGTCGGTGAGGTCGAGCTCACTTTCAAGACCCTCGATGACTGCCCGTGATGCCAGTGAATTGTCAATCACTCCGTTGTCCTTCTTGTCCCTGAGGAGTTTGTAGAAGGCGTTGTAGTAGGTCGTGGAAAAGGCGTTCTTGTGCCAGAGCACGGCGTGTTTGACGTCGAGGTTGACCAGTACGGATAAAAGGCCGCCGACATGGTCGATATGGGGATGGGTGGAAATCATATAGTCAATGGTTGTGACGCCCAGGCTGTTTAAGTAGTTCAGGGTAGCATTGCCTGTATCGGTTTTGTCTTTTTCCTTCTTGAGCTGCCAGATGAGGTTGTCGTACTGACTGCGGTAATGCCAGATGTAGTAGTCGAGGGGGTCATCGTCGACCGAGGCAACATAGTTCTCATCGTTGAACTTCCCGTTTCTTGCGGCCTGAGTGCCAAAGCCCCCGTCGAAGAGAATATTATAGGTATGATCAGCTTCGGTGTACTGCACGAGAAACGCATCCCCGGAGCCGACATCAATCATATGAATGGTGAGCCAGTGCCCTTTGGCCCTGATGCATGCAGGCATCATGAGCACGAGGGCGAGTAAAATACATAATCTTTTCATACACGTCTTCCTTCCGTTGGCGTCATTATATCATTTTTATGGGGTGAGGCACCGGAAACATGATATAATACAGGTAAATTAGGAAAGGTCCCCGGTTTTTCAGAGGGGACGGAAAGGAACAGAATGAAATACTCAATTGAAGGTGCCCCATTACCGGTGGTGATTTGTGAACTCGAACCAGGGGAGAAGATGATCACGGAGTCCGGCGCGATGAGCTGGATGACGGAAAACATGAAGATGGAGACGAAAGGCGGCGGCATGAAGAAGATGTTCGGCCGGGCGCTCTCGGGGGAAAGTCTTTTCCTCAACGAATATACGGCTGAGAAAGGGCCGGGGGAAATTGCGTTTGCGTCGTCCTTCCCGGGTGATATTCTCGCCATCAATGTGTCCCAGAAAAATATCGTGGCTCAGAAAAGTGCGTTCCTGTGCGCAGAAGAAGGCGTGGAAATCTCAACGTTCTTCCAGAAGAAGTTTGCGAGCGGGCTGTTTGGCGGCGAAGGATTCATCATGCAGAAATTCTCCGGCAGGGGCATGGTATTTGTGGAAATTGACGGGTATGTCAAGAAGTACACGCTGGCTCCGGGCGAAACACTCGTGGTGGACACAGGTTATCTCGCGATGATGAGCGATACGTGCACAATCGATGTGCAGTCGGTCCGGGGAATGAAAAACGTGCTTTTCGGCGGCGAAGGCCTCTTCAACACCCTCGTCACTGGTCCGGGTGATGTGTGGCTCCAGTCGATGCCGGCATCAAACATGGCGGCCAATCTGGCACGCTTTATCACAGTCGCCCATGAATAGGCAACAGAAAGACTCATAGCTTGAATGCTATGAGTCTTTTTGATACCGCAAGGCCATCCATCACATATCATACAGGCAATATTTTCAAAGAAGGGAAATTGGACAAGGTGACTTCTGCCGGGATTTTCGCCAGGAGTAAAAAGCGGCATCCCGGTCGCCTGTGTATGATCGTTCAGACGTGATGATATGAGTGGTACAGAGCTCAATCAAAGAGGGGATTGCATTCAGGAAATGGGCCGGTACCGAAAAGCCACAAATCTTCGCTATGATCAGACAAAGAGCCTGAAAGCAGATGGCTGAATGAGTCGGTCGTGGGGTCAAGACTTTTGGCAAGCATATAAATAATGTCTTGCGTGAGGAATTGGAAGAGCAGGTGGTGGTCGCAAAACTTGCGACAACCGCCAATAGTAAAGGGGAATATGTTCCAGGGCGATTCATCCGGCACGCTTGATAACGAATAAGCAAAAAAAGACTCATGGCTCAAGCCATGAGTCTTTTGTGTCTTAGTCTTCTTCCTTGTGGGCGGCGATGACACGCTGCTCGAGGAGTTTGTCCATGTACTCGTAATCGAGGAAGTCCTGATCGAAGAAGCCCTGACCCTGAGTCATACTCTTGAGGTCAATCGCGTATTTCATGACTTCGACCTGAGGGGCTTCGGCCGTGATTTTCATCAGACCGTCACTGAGGATTTCCTGACCGATGACACGGGAACGGTGCTTGTTGAAGTAGCCCATGATATCACCGAGGTACTCTTCACCGCAGTACGTGTTGATTGTGACGTACGGTTCGAGGAGGACCGGATCAGCTTTCGGCATGGCTTCCTTGAAGCACATGACCGTGGCGGTCTTGAACGCCTGTTCGGAGGAGTCGACCGAGTGGTAAGACCCGTCCTGCAGGGTGCCCTTGAGACCGAGCACCGGATAGCCGGCGAGGATGCCGTGCCTGGTGGCTTCGGCCAGACCTTTTTCAACGGCCGGGAAGTACGATTTCGGGACCGAGCCGCCGAAGACGTTTTCTTCGAAGACATACGGCGTGTTGTAGTCGTGGGTTGGTTCGAACTTGATTTCGACATCCCCGTACTGACCGTGACCGCCGGACTGTTTCTTGTATTTCGTGCGCTGGACAACCGTGCCCTTGAATGTTTCGCGGTAAGGGATCGTGACGTCTTCGAGGTCAACGTCGATCTTGAACTTGTTTTTCAGACGGGAGACAACGCTCTGGAGATGGATGTCGCCGATGCCATAGATGACCTGTTCACCCGTCTCCGGATTCGTTTCGAAACGCAGGGTCGGATCTTCTTCGAGGATACGACCGAGGGCTTCGGAAATCTTTTCTTCGTTCGAGCGGCCTTTCGCCACGACGGAACGTCCGTAGAACGATTTCGGGAAGGCAATCGGGTCGATGGTAATCGGGTAGTCTCCCGCTGTCAGCATATCATTGGTCCGGGTGTCGTCGAGTTTCATGACCGCACCGATGTCACCGGCGTGGATTGTGTCGACTTCGTCGAGCTTTTTACCCGTGATGCGGTAAATCTTGCCGAGGCCTTCGTTGCGGCCGTTGCGTCCGTTGACAAGCGTCATGCCGGCATTGACCGTCCCTGTGATGACCTTGAAGATTGAGATATGACCCACGAATGGGTCGGCGATGGTCTTGAAGACAAAGGCCGAAGTCGGCAGTTTTTCGTCGAAACCGATGATATCGTCTTCGCCGGATTTTGTATTGTGGGCGAGGAAAGAGTTTTCCATATCGCCGGCCGCCGGCAGGAAGGCGACGAGGGAGTTCAGGAGAATCTGAATCCCGATGGTGTCGGTGCCGCAAAGGACAGGGACAAGTTCATGACTCGTGACACCTTTACGCAGGGCTTTGGAGATTTCTTCTCTTGTGAACGGTTCTTCCATGAGATATTTTTCGAGCAGCCCGTCATCCGTGTTGGCGACGGCTTCATTGATCATCTCACGCACCGGTTCAATCTGGTCCATCATATCGTCCGGGATGTCACACGGTTCGGTCTGGTCTCCGTTGAAACGGCGGCCTTCCATCTTGGCGACGTTGATGTAGCCGATCATCTTGCCGTTATCCATCCAAGGCACCATGATCGGGGCGATATGACGTCCGTACGTGTCCTGGAGTTCCTTCAGTTTGGCCTGATAATCACTGTTAGGATAATCTATGTTATTGATATAAATGATCTTGGCTTTATCCTTTGTTCTGAACATGGCATTTTTCGTGCCTGTCGTGAGTCCCTTCGTGGCCGGGACAATGATCAGCGCGCTTTCCGAAGCCGCCAGGGCTGCTTCAACTTCGCCCTTGAAGTCGAGGGCACCCGGGGTGTCCAGCAGGTTGATCTTACAGTTGTTCCATTCGATTGGAATAACCGCTAATTGGAGAGAAGATTGTTTTCTGATTTCTTCTCCGTCAAAGTCAGAGATGGTATTGCCATCCTTGACGTTTCCGAGTCGGCTTACCAGACCACTGCGGTAAGCCATGGCCTCAATGACGCTTGTTTTCCCACTTCCTGAGTGGCCAAGAACAGCGACGTTGCCTAATTCATCGGAGTGATAGTCTCGCATATAAATCACGCTCCTTTGTTCAAATGTGATGACTTCATAGGTCAATGATAACATTTTCACTGCGAAAAAGAAAACGCTTTCGTGGAAATTGCGGAAAATGGACCGGACGGGGTCGAACTCTCCGTCAAATCGTGTTAGAATACCCTCTGAAAGGAGACACGCTATGGATTACGCAGGGGTCGCACTTCTGATCGGACTGTTTGTCACCAACGCACTGGCGCTGGATTTTCTCTATAATAAGAGAGTCAGGGCCGCGGGCACGATGAACATCGTCGCCATGTGCCTCACGGTCGGCACAGCCTACAAATTCAATTTGATCAAATCCATCGTCATCGTGATTCTTACACTGGCCGCGCTGATTGTCATTGTCTTCGTGGCCCGGGTGTCCATGCGCCTGAAGAAACGCTCACAGACGCCAAAGGATGTGGAAGCCCATGACATCATCGATGCCGATATCACGGAAAAAGAGGAGGAACCAACACATGCAGACAGTGAACTTTAAAATAGAAATGCAGGACGGCTCGCTCATGCGCGGTGAGCTGTATCCGGAAATCGCACCCATCACGGTGCAGAACTTTATTGATTTATGCAAAGAGAACTTTTACGAAGGCCTGATCTTCCACCGGGTCATCCCGGGCTTTATGATCCAGGGCGGGGGCGTGGATGCGGACTTCAATACCAAACCGGCCAAAAGCATCAAGGGTGAATTTGCGTCGAACGGCGTGAAGAATGATCTGAAACACACCCGCGGCGTCATTTCCATGGCCCGCACGATGGTCCCTGATTCCGCTTCGTCCCAATTCTTTATCATGCACCAGGACGCTCCGCATCTCGATGGTCAGTATGCGGCGTTCGGGAAAGTGACGGAAGGTCTCGACGTGGTGGACCGTATTGTCAGCGTCAAACGCGACATGCGTGATTGCCCGTACGAAGCCCAGGTCATCAAAACCATTACGATTGAGGAGGACTGACACATGGCCATTTTAGTTACCGGGGGCACAGGCTACATCGGCTCCCACACATGCGTTGAACTTTTGAACAGCGGGTATGACGTTGTGATCGTCGACAACCTGTACAATTCCAAGAAAGATGTCGTGGACAAGATTGCCCGGATCACCGGGAAAATGCCGCGGTTCTATGAGGTGGATTGCACGGATGAAGAAGCGATGCGCAATATCTTTGAAGAAAACTACATCGAAGGCGCGATTCACTTCGCCGGCTACAAGGCCGTTGGTGAGTCGGTGCAGAAACCGCTCGAATACTACACGAACAACATTGACTCCACGCTGATCCTGTGCAAACTGCTGCGTGAATTCAACTGCAAGAAGATCATCTTCTCGTCCTCGGCCACGGTGTACGGCTCGCCGAAGAGCGTTCCGATCCGCGAAGATTTCCCGCTTGGTCCGACTACGAACCCTTACGGCACCAGCAAGCTTTACATCGAAGGCATCCTGAAAGACCTGTACACAAGCGACAACGAATGGTCCGTGGTACTGCTGAGATACTTCAACCCGATCGGCGCCCATGAATCCGCCCTGCTCGGCGATGACCCGAACGGCATCCCGAACAACCTGATGCCATACGTGGCCAAAGTCGCCGTCGGTGAACTGCCGAGACTCGGCGTGTTCGGTGACGACTACCCGACACCGGACGGCACGGGTGTGCGTGACTACATTCACGTGGTCGACCTGGCCAAGGGGCATGTCAAAGCGCTCAAGAAGTTCGACGAAAACGCCGTGCATATTTACAACCTCGGTACGGGCATCGGTTACTCCGTGCTGGACGTTGTGCATGCGTTCGAAAAAGCCAACAACCTCACGATTCCTTACGACATCAAACCGCGCCGCGCCGGCGATATCGCCGAATGCTACGCAGACGCGACAAAGGCGAAGGAAGAACTGGGCTGGGAGGCCGAGAAGAACCTTGAGGACATGTGCCGCGACGCTTATGCGTTTATCAAGGCTGAGTCCGGGAAATAAGCATTGTCAGGAGGCTTCGGCCTCCCTTTTTTTTCGAATGAAAACGGTTTAATTTTTTAGAAATTCCAAGAATTACAATTGGAATATTTTAAGTAAAGCGACATTTTATGTAGAAATCACAGATCGTTTTCGTTATAATAGGGCTTGAGTGAGGTGATAGACAGTGAAGGAAGGTATCCGGCGCGAGTACCGCAAACAATATGACGCGTCTACGAAAAAGATTGATATCGTGGATGTGCCGGAATTCAACTTCATCATGATCGACGGCATCGGCAACCCCCAGGTGGAAGAGTTCAAGCTCAAGAGTGAAGCCCTGCGCATGATGTCCCATGACATCCGCGAATACTTCAAACGTGAGAAGGACCTGATTTACCTTTTGTCCCCGCTTGAAGGGCTGTGGGATACATACGATAACTCACGCTTCGACGTCACCCGCAAGAAGATGATCAAATTCACGCTGATGATGGCCCAGCCGAAACTGCTGGATGACATCACTTTTGAAATCATCAAGCAGACTGTGGCGGCCAAGAGGGACAACCCGTACCTGGTCGACATTTACCTGCGGCGGTTCACCGAAGGGGAAAGTGTGCAGATGCTGCACAAGGGGGCGTATCACACCGAAATCGATACGACCAAGAAAATCATGGAGTTCATCACGGTGCAGAACATGAAGCTCGTGGGATTCCATCATGAGATTTATCTCAACAACCCGGACAAGGTCGCGGAGGAAAAACTCAAGACCATCGTCCGCTATGCCATTCAAGAAGAAGCGGTGCGCTGAGCCCGCTTTTTTCGCTCAGGGAGGATCAAGTTATGAAAATGATATCGTGGAATGTCAACGGCATCCGGGCCTGCGTCAACAAGGGCTTCGGGGATTTCTTCGATGACATTGACGCCGATTTATTCGCCGTGCAGGAAACCAAGGCCCAGGACGACCAGATTCCGTTTCACCCGGAAGGGTACTTCGGGTACTTCAACGCCGCCGGGCGCAAGGGGTATTCCGGGGTCGCGGTGTATGCCAAAAAAGAGCCGCTCAGTGTCACGTACGGCATGGGTGTGGAAGAGCACGACCATGAAGGACGCCTGATCACACTCGAATACGACAACTTTTATTTCGTGTGCTGCTACACGCCGAATTCCAAAAAAGGCCTCACCCGGCTGGATGACCGGTGCGCGTGGGAGAAAGAACTTTTGCAGTATCTGGACAAACTTGATGCGCAGAAACCTATTGTATATTGCGGGGATTTGAACGTCGCCCATGAGGAAATCGACCTGAAAAACCCGCAGTCCAACCACAAGAATGCCGGCTTCTCGGATGAAGAGCGGGCGTGCATGACAGAGCTTTTGTCGCATGGCTATGTGGATTCGTTCCGTCATTTCTACCCGGACAAAACCGGGGCCTACTCCTGGTGGAGTTACCGGTTCAAGGCGCGGGAGAAGGATGCAGGCTGGCGCATTGACTACTTCATTGTGTCGGATCGCATCAAAGACAAGATGAAAGACGCTTATATATATAAGGATGTCATGGGCAGCGATCACTGCCCGGTTGGCCTGGAGGTGGATTTATGAAATTTCTGATCATGTCGGACATTCACGGCGACTCTGTGTGCCTGAAAAAAGTGCTCGATGCGTACGATGCCGGGCACTTTGACAAAATGATTATTCTCGGGGATATCCTGTATCACGGCCCGCGCAATGACCTCCCGGCGGGGTACAATCCGAAAGCGTGTATCGCCCTCCTGAATCCTTACAAGGATGAGATCCTTGCGGTGCGGGGCAACTGTGATGCGGAAGTGGATCAGATGGTGCTCGACTTTCCGATGCGAGCGGACTACCTTGAAATCTACGCAGACAATCACCGCTGGTTTATCACCCACGGGCATTTGTATGACGAAGGCCATATGCCAAAGCTCTCTGAAGGGGACATTTACCTGTACGGGCATTTCCACGTGCCGGTGTTTGAGAAGACGGAAGAAGGGTATTACAAGGTCAACCCGAACTCCATTTCCCTCCCGAAGGCGGGGACGAACGGCTACCTCGTCTATGAGGATGGTGTGTTCACCCGGATGAGCTTGGACGCAGAGGTCTTGGAGACACTCGGTGTGGCCTGAAAAAAGCGTTGTCACACAGGGCCAATTCATGTATAATACCCTTTGTCGAAGGTGAGGACAAAGCTTATGAAAACACAGGAATTCAAAGTCAAACCGAATCTCGCGGTTGGCCTGACACTGATTATGCTGGCGGTGATTTCCGTCGTGTATATTTCCAATTATTTTGTGGCGAAGACGATGACGACAGCTCAGTTTATTGTTTATCTGATTTTCGTCGGTTGCATGTATTTCTATTTCCTCGGGTGCCGTCCGACGGCCTACGTCGTGGGCAATAAGACGATTGTGATGAAGAAACGTCTCATCCCGGACAAGGAAATCGACCTGATGCATGCCGAAGTCATCTGTGACCCGGTCTCCCGTTTGGCCGACCTCGTCACCCGTCCGCATGCCATTGAAATTTACATGGACACGAAGAAGAGATGGTGCTTCTTCCCGAAGGACCCGGTTGGGTTCACGGGCGCTGTCGTGAATGAAAACAAACGTATTCACTGCACGGTGCAGAAGTACACCGACTTACACAGATCCATCGTCAAGCGTGAAAGAAAATCCAGACGCAGAAATGAGCGCCGGGCCAGACGTGATCAAGGCGAAGACTAAGAGAACCGTAAGGTTCTCTTTTTGTTTTAAGACGAAATTTTGTCGGCGAAAAGGGCAGGAATGGTGTAAGTGGACACTTAAAACTCACAGTTCGCAAAGTGCTTGAAAAATAACAGGTGTAAGCACTTTAAATGTACGGTATATTTAAAGGGAAAACCCATTGACATTTGTTTTTTTAATAAGTATACTATTTGTGTCGAAAATATTTAAGGGAGGAAAATTTATGGACGCTTTTGCTGACACAATGGGACGCGTCGGTGCTGCATTCGGTCAGAACAAATATCTGAACGCAATCAAGAACGCATTCCAGAACTTCATGCCAGCCACTATTTCCGGTGCGGTCGGCGTATTATGGACGAACGTACTCGTAAATAGCAGCACGGGTCTCGGTGCCCTGTTCAGCCCAATCATGGCTCTGCAGGTCGTCAACCCAATCTTCAGCGCACTTCAGTACGCTACAATTTCTTGTATCACGATCGGTGTTACAATGCTCCTCGCGGCAGAAATCGGCGAAGCCAATGGTGAAACTGGTTCTTATCCAGCAGTCATGGGCTTCATCCTCTGGATGATGGTAACTCCTACATCCTTCGCCGCTAAGGACCTTTCCGCTTCTTATACTGATGCTAGCGGTATCTCTCACGGTTTCTCACTCGGCGACTTCATCACTGTCACTGGTGACGCAGCAGCCAACGGTATCACGGCTGATTCCTTCAGCTACAGCGGTATCATGAGCGGCTACACGGGAGCAACTGGTCTGTTCACAGGTCTGATCGCCGGTATCGTCGGTATGGAAATCTACAACGTCTTCCGTAAGAATGACGCTCTCAAGATCAAGATGCCTGAGCAGGTCCCTCCGGGAGTTGCGAAAGCCTTCGAGGTCCTGATTCCTACTTGCCTCGCAGCAGTTTGTATTGGTGCAGTTGAGCTCGTTTGCGAACTCGCAACTGGTGCCGAACTGAACGCATTCATCTACAACAATGTCCAGGCTCCTCTGGGTGCCATCATTGGTAACAACATCGTTGCAGTATGCTTCATGTATGTCATCATCATGCTCTTCTGGTGCGTAGGTATCCATGGTAACAACATGCTGTCCGCCATCAAGGAACCAATCTTCCGTCCACTGCTTTATGCAAACACTGCAGCATACACGAACGGCGCTTCCAATGCTGACATCCCTAACGTCATGAACCTCACGATGTTACAGATGTTCGCAGAATGGGGCGGCTCCGGTGTCACTCTGGCCCTCGTCGTTGACGCACTGATCTTCTCCAAACGTGAAGATATCAGAACGATCTGTGGTATCTCCGTTGTCCCTGGTCTCTTCAATATCAACGAAACCATGACATTCGGTATCCCTCTCGTCCTGAACCCAATCCTTGACATTCCATTCATCCTTGCTCCGGTAGCAACGATCATCGTTGGTTACATCCTCGTCTCCACTGGCTTCTGCCCGAAAATCGTGCTTGAAGTACCTTGGACGATGCCTCCAATCATCATGGGCTTCCTGGCAACTGGTGGTAATATCAGGGGCTCGATCTCTCAGATCATCGTATTCGCACTGGCATGCGCTATCTACTTCCCATTCCTTATCGCTTACGAGTCTAACCTCAACAAGGAATCTGAAGCAGAATAATCTGTACAGTCAATACACAAACAAAAACTTTAATTCGACATGGAAGAGGAGCTGCGGCTCCTCTTTTCATTTGTCTTATGTTTCCTGTATAATAGGAGTACTTCAAGGAGAACTGCCATGGGACTGCTATTTACCAAAAACATCAACCAGGATACCATCCACGAAAATATCTTCGCTTCCCAGGAGGAGCCTCTGGACATTTTTCCCGTGGATGTGATGAACGATGACGTGGGCGCAAGTGCAATTCCCAAGCACTGGCACCGGGCTTTGGAATTTGTGATTCCCCAGATCGGCCGCTCGGTCGTGTTTGACGAAGGCCGCCTGACCACAGTGGCGCCGGGGGAGGTCTATATGATTAACAGCCGTCATATCCACGCGCTGTGGTCGCCGGAGGATGACGAGGAGTATCACGGCTGGTGCATTCAGGTGAGCGCCGATTATATCGAGTCCATCGCCCCGGGGTTTCTCGACTGTGCCTATGCATCGTTCTATGACAGCACGCAGTCCATTTCGTATTTGTGCGGGATGATGATCGCGGGCTTCGGGGATGACTCCCCGGAGGCTGTTTACCAGCGCAAGGGGTTCGTGCACTTTATGATTTATGAACTGCTCAAGACGCAGTCAGGGGTGCCAGTGACGCAGCTCGTGGATAAAAACATGCAACTCATTGTGGACGTGCTGAACTATATCGACGCACACTATAAAGAAGACATCTCTGTGCAGGATCTGGCTGCCAGGTTTTATGTGTCCTACGGGCATCTGGCCAAGGTGTTCAAGATTGGGGCCGGGATGAGTGTGAAGGCATACATCACTGCCCGCCGGCTGGCTCATGCGCGCCATCTTCTCGAAGACCCGAAGTTGTCGGTCACAGAGATTGCTTTGGAGTCGGGCTTTCCGAACGTGAAGTCGTTCGAGACGACCTTCCGCAAGGATATGGGCGAAACCCCAAGGTCATACAGGCAAAAATATCATCTATGAAATCGCTCTTTTTCCGGAGAGCGATTATTTTTTGCCTAAAATGTGGTGAGGTCGGGCATAGATGTAAACGGTTAACTTTGGTAAAGTTGTGACCAGGAGGAAGAAGGAAATATGAAGATTTCAAAGATGTTTTTGGCCGGTGCCATGGTGCTTTCCATGGGTCTGGTCGGTTGTTCTTCGAACTCGGCAGAGGCGAAGGAAGATTTAACAGGCACTTACAGCGTCTGCATCCAGGGTTATGACTGGGGCTGCGGCGTGACGAAGGCCATTGTCTCGTTTGATGGTCTGGTCTCCAGCGTGGATGCGGATGACCTGAAGGTCGAAGAGACGAAACAGAACACAGACTGGACGGACACGACGTTCCCGGTTGTGGAACAGACGACGGAGCGTACAGTTACGGATGCGTATGTGTCCGATGAAAACGGGGAAAAGACGGACGGCGACTCCACGTACGTGACGCTCGAAATGTCGGTTGACCCGAACACGGGCTCCCCGTTGCTCTTCTCGATGTCCACGCAGCTCAACACGTGGTCCGATCCATACAAACTCAATATCTCGCTCAATGACGGTTCCGGCATGACGTCCGGTGATTACACGGTCAAGTCTGTCACGGTCGATGAAACAATGACAGGCAAAACGACCAGTGCTGATGCATTCTCGACGGATTCTTACACGGCTGAAGACGGTGTCACGTACAACTATGCCAAGTGGTCTCCGGAAGAGGATTCCAGGACGCTCGTTGTCTGGCTGCACGGTCTGGGCGAAGGCGGAACGGAAAACACAGATCCGTATGTCACGACGCTCGCCAATAAAGTTACGGCATTGATTGGTGACGAATTCCAGGAAACAATCGGAAATGCGCATGTCCTCGTGCCACAGTGCCCGACGTTCTGGATGGACAATGACGGTAAATCCGGTAACTTCGAGAACGGGGCCATCAATGCGGACGGCACGTCTTACTACACGGAAAGCCTGCATGAACTTATCAACAGCTACAAGGAAGAAGTGGGCGCTGAAAAAGTCATCATCGCCGGCTGCTCGAACGGTGGTTATATGACGATGCTGATGGCGAAGAACTACGGCGATGAATACACGGCGTATGTCCCGATTTGCGAAGCACTGCCTGATGAATACGTAACGGACGAAGATATCAAGACATTCGCATCCGTACCAATGTACTTTATCTACTCTGAAGACGATGGTACGGTTGATCCGACGAAACATGAAATCCCGACAATCAAACGCATCAAAGCTGCCGGTGCAGAAGACATCCATGTCTCCACGACAGAACATGTCATCGACGAATCCGGTGAATACAACGACCTCAACGACGGCAACGCTTATCAGTACAACGGTCACTGGTCCTGGATCTATTTCGACAATAACTCGTCCACTTGCGACGATCACGGCGAAAAAGTATGGGATTGGATGGCGTCTGAAGTCAAGTAAAACCATACAAATACCGGCCTCAGGGCCGGTATTTATTTGTCCGCGTGCGCAATTCTTGAATCGCCCCATACCTTTGCGTAAAGTAAAAAGTAAGGAGGAACACGATCATGAAGAGTGTGAAGGGGACATATAAGATTTTCGTGGAAGGTTTTGACTGGGGCTGCGGGGTGACGAAGGCCATTCTGACGCTGGACCATGCAATTACGGAATTTCATGCACAGGACCTTAGGGTCACGGAAACCAAACAAGTGACGGATTTTTCTAAGGCCGGGCATCCGGTCATTGTCGATACGCTCGCCCGCACACTCACAGATGCCTACGTGTCCAATGAGAAGGGGGAACGCATTTCCGGATCCTCCCGGCATATCACCCTTGAGCTGTCCGTGGATCAAACCACGGGCTCACCGCTGATTTTTACGGTGGCCACCCAGCTCAACACCTGGTCCGATCCTTACACACTTCAGATCACACTCACAGAAAACGCCCGTATGAAGGCGGATGATGATGTGGTAGGTGAACTTACGATTGATGAGATGCCTGAGGGCAGAATCACTGCAGCGGATCCGTTCGCATTCGGCCGGTATGCGGCGCGGGACGGAATCACCTACGACTACGCGTACTGGTCTCCGGGAAAGGCATCCCAAACCCTCGTGGTCTGGCTTCACGGGATGGGGGAAGGCGGGACGGAACGCACCGATCCTTATGTGACGCTTCTTGCCAATAAAGTCACCGCACTCATCGGGGATGAGTTCCAAAGCATGATGGGCGGGGCGCAAATCCTTGTGCCGCAGTGCCCGACGTACTGGATGGACGCTGATGGACAGGGAGGTAACTTCAACGGCGGCGTGATTATGGCCGATGGGACATCGTATTACACCTCCAGCCTGCATGAACTCATCGAATATCATAAGACAGGAATGCACGCCGACAAGGTGATTCTGGCAGGTTGTTCGAACGGGGGATATATGTGCCTCGTGATGGCGAAGACGTATGCGGATGAATATGCAGCGTACGTACCGGTTTGTGAAGCCATGCCGGATCTTTGTCTGACTCAGAAGGATATTGAGACGCTCGCCTCGGTGCCGATGTATTTTATTTACTGCCGCGACGATGACATCGTCAATCCGCACAGGCATGAAGTGCCGACCATCAGGCGCATGCGTGAAGCCGGGGCGAAGGACCTGCATGTGTCGACCACGGGCCGTGTGACGGATGAGACCGGGACATACACGTACAGCAGCCATTGGTCGTGGATTTACTTCCACAAGAACGCCTGTGTGTGCGATGAACACGGGGAAAGAGTGTGGGAGTGGATGGCCTCAAAAGCGCAATAGTCACATGAACCACCGGGTGTATATGCCTGTGGTTTTCGTGTGTCAGAAAATATTTGGGCGGATATCCGGTGTCATTGAAAACGGTTTCTTTTGAGCCTATAATATTTGGGCCGATTGTAAAATGAAGTTGGACAGTTGAATATAAGAATAGCCCATGGAGCTTATCTTTGATAGAATTTAATCGCCAAACCAAATTC
>Ga0065709_1029250_pt1 | contig 49317 bp, 46 predicted proteins | sample Hoacrofraction14_2_FD_59096 | JGI IMG/M metagenome (GOLD analysis project Ga0065709, IMG submission 59096) | Hoatzin crop microbial communities from Cojedes, Venezuela, sample from fiber fraction 14 v1 | ecosystem: Host-associated > Birds > Digestive system > Esophagus > Crop | place: Venezuela...
CTCCAAACTTCATTCTACCAGAGAAAATATCTCTATGGATTTTTTAATTTTCAGGTGTTCAAGTTCATTTTACAACTCGCGGCTTTTATGCTGTAGCCGATTAACGGTACTCCTGCAAGCTCTTTGACATTTTTATCCTTTAGCCCCTTGGACCCACTCCGGGCAGGTATTATAGCAATTGAATTCATACCTTAACCTCTAAGTTATAAAACTTCTTTTTTAGATCTATCTCTTTATCGAGATACTCGATCACTTTTTTAGAAATTCTTTCCGCCGTATGTCCGTCACCATATGGAGATGTCAGATTCATACATGCATTCCTAAAGCCATCATCCAGTGCATGTTCAATTGCCAGGATGATTGCCTCCTTGTCAGGTCCGCAGTTGATGATACTTCCTGCCTGCAGACGGCCTCTCTGGCGATCGCCAATATTCACTGTCGGAATATGAAAAGCCGGTGTCTCTATAATACCACTGGACGAATTGCCTAAGACAAACTGAGCATACTTCATAAGCGAAAGATAACGTCTGACACCCAGTGATGTAAAGACGTGCATATTGTCAACCTTTGCGGCTGCTTCATCCAAAAGAGCATTGATGCGTGCACCACCTTGGTCAGCGTTGGATTTGGTCACGATAAAATCAATTTCCGGGAATGCTTTTATTGTATCAATAAACTCGTTAATGAGTGCATCAGTGTCGTCTCCTTCCAGTGTGACCGGATGGTATGTACATACCGCATATTTCTCGTTGGTGATGCCGACACTTTCCATCGCTTCCTGCATGGACATATCTGCAACACGAAGCACGTTATCTATACTCGTGGATCCATAATTGAATACACGTTCCGGATCTTCACCGAGCTGAATGACACGTCTTCGGCTTTCATCATTTGTGGTGAAATGCAGGTAACTCATCTTTGAGATCGAGTGTCTGATGCAATCGTCAATAGCACCTTCTGTCACATCCCCGCCGCACATGTGGTAAATAGGCGTACGCGTGTTGACTGCCGCTATCGCAATCGCCAGCATTTCATATCTGTCTCCGAGGAGGATTACAGAAGAATATTTTTCTTCTTCAAAGAGCACAGCAAAAGTCTGAAGGGTTTTGGCCTGGTTATTCGAGATATCAACGGCCGTATCAGAAACCACGGGGATAGAGATTTGATGATCAATTCTCATCCCGTCATTGATGATTTCCTGGACGGTCATCCCGTACTGCTCACTAAGATGAGTGCCGGTCACAACCAATTCCAGCCTGAAAGTCTCAGACTCAGCGGCCCGAAGCTCTTGAATCACTGGACGAAGAAGACCGTATTCCGCTCTTGTTGAAGTGACAACCGCTACTTTCTTCATATCTCAATCAGCTCGTCTTCCTCAAAATCACGAATCGCCTGAGTGCCTAACACCTCGTACCAACGCATCGGACTGATGCCTGTTCCCGGACGTTTGGTGGTCAGGTTATCTTCTGTCAGTGTCTCGCCCTTTTTGATATTCCTACTGGCAATAATACTTTTTCGTGCAACAGCACTGTTTCTCATTTCCGCTTCAGACGGTTCTTTAATCCCAGTGCCCAGAGCCAGCTCTACATTGCGGATATCCTTAACCATTTCCTTAAGTTCCTTTGGCTCAAGGCTTGCCTTATGGTCCGGGCCTTCCATGTTCTGGTCCAAAGTGAAATGCTTCTCAATAACAGTCGCACCCATAGCAACAGCCGCAACCGGAATTTCAATTCCCGGGGTATGATCAGAATAGCCCACTTCACAACCAAAAGTTTCCATGAGAGTCAGCATTGCCCGTAAATTTACGTCTCTGATTGGAGCAGGGTATTCGGTTGTGCAGTGGAGTAAAGTGACTTCACCAGCACCATTTTCTTTTAAAACTTTAAAAGCAACACCGACTTCATCCAAAGTTGCCATTCCTGTGGACATCACAACATCTTTGCCGGTTCTGGCGATTTTCTCAAGATATGGCAGGTTTGTAATTTCACCGGAAGGAACCTTCCACAAATCACATCCAAGTTCTTCCAGAAAATCAATACTCTTTAAGTCAAATGGCGTCGAAAGGAATTTAATTCCTGAACTCTCACAATACGCCTTTAATTCTTTGAATTCATCATATGACAAAAGCAGTTTTTTCAGCATGTCCTGCTGAGACATTTCCTGTCCGATATTTTCCTTCTGATAGTCCGCCATCTCTGCGTTCTTTGAAACAAGAGACTTTAAATCCGCCGTCTGGAATTTTACAATATCCGCCCCGCACTCTTTGGCCTTGTCAACCAATTGCTTGGCAATGTCCAGACTACCATTGTGATTGACTCCCGCTTCTGCAATTATCATTACCCTTTTATTCGTCATTTCAGATTCCCCGCTTACATTTCAGATTTTGCTGGCGACCCCATCGCCTTGCATCCATCAGGCAAGTCCCTGATGACTGTAGAATTCGCACCAACGATGCAGTGATCTCCAATGTGCTTACCTTGAATCACAACAGAGCCGGCACCTACAAGCGTATGTTCACCGACAGCAACTTGTCCGCAAAGTGTTGTTCCCACCGCAATATGCGTGTAGTCACCAATAACATCTTCATGCTCCACAATAGCGCCAGTGTTTATAATACACATTTTGCCTACGGACGCCGATGCATTGACAACAGCCCTTTTACCAACAAAAGTGCCTTCTCCGATTACAGCATCCGCCGCAAGGATTGCTGACGGGTCTACAATAGCCGGTAGTTTATACCCAATTTTCTTGAGCTTATCGTACATTTTGTCACGAAGGTCAGAGTTTCCCATAAAACCCACTCCAACTACAGCACAGTGAATCCCGCTTGCGTAAATTTCTTCAAGATTATCATCGGATCCGAGATAGGTTAACCCTCCATCCTCCGATGCTCTGAGGTCTGTGTATCCGCAAATCTCATATTCCCCTGCAGACTTAATGCTATCGGCCATACTTCTGGCGTGACCTCCGTAACCAACAATTACAATTTTCTTTTCGGCACTACTCGCCATAAAGTTTTTTCCTCATGGCTTCAAGCTCCGGCAATTGTCCCATGTCGAGCCACTCGTTTTCACTGATCGGATACACAGCGACTTTCCGGCCTTTTGCTTTTTGCTCAGCCACCACATCCGGGAATCCAATAGCGACATCTTCCTGCATATCTTCCAGGACCTCAGGCTCAACAACGTAAATCCCTGTATTCGTCAAATAGGAAAATTCAGGTTTTTCTTTCATGGCCTCTATGGATCCGTAAGGTCCGATCTCGACAACCCCGTAAGGGATTTTAATATTCTTGTATGCACAAATCATCGTGATTGCATTACCGTTCTCTTTGTGAAAACGAATAATACTGTCATAATTGGACAGAAGCAGATTATCACAGTTTGTAAAGAAGAACGTCTCATTGATTTTCCCCTTTAACAAGCTCAGTCCACCGCCGGTTCCAAGAGGCTTTTCTTCGTCGTACCATGCAATGTCGTACTTGTCTTTGTATTCCGCGAAGTACCCCTTCATGATTTCTTTTTTGTAATTGACGATAATATGGAACTGGTTGCAGTCATAACCCTTAAACCGCTGCATAATCAACTCAATGATTGGCAGATCGCCTACAGGAATCAAAGGTTTTGGCAGGACTCTGGTGTAAGGATCAAGTCTTGTCCCCTTGCCGCCTGCGTTGATAACTACCGGGATATTCAACGAAGCCTTTGGAATTTCGAATTCTCCGCCTCCGAGATAAATACTATCTACGTGTCCGTCATCATCAATAACCGGAATCGCAGTAAAATTTTTCTGATGAAACAATTCCTTAGCCTCATCCTGGTTTCTGGCGAATTTCGGTTTTGTGTTTGCGGCCTTCATGACGTTATCATTCAGGTCACCGCCAGCCAGCAGATATCTTCTGACATCGCCATCGGTCAAACAACCTTGCATCTCATTATCAGAGTTAATAATAATCAGGATACCACAGGCATTTTCATCAATTTTCTTCATCGCCTGAAGAACGGTTAAATTCATTTGCCCAAGGAACTTTTCGATTTCGTTATCAATCATACCTTCAAGCCCTCCAGAACCTTTTTAACATTCTCTGCCGCATATACGATATCGTCTTTTGTCAATTGAGTACTTGCCGGAATATTTAAAATTCTTTCGGCATAGTACGGAGCTTTCTTGAGTTCAAAGCATTCATCTTTGATATACGGGAGCTGTTCATTGATCAGCCCCCAGATTGCTCTCGTCTGAACGCCCTTCTCCTGCAGCTGCGTGATAATATCTCGCATACTTGCCTTGACTTGATTACGATCAATCTTCAGAGAATAGAACCACTGATTGGAATATGTTCCTTCGCGGAAGTCCATCAGCGTCCCAAGCTCGTAACCCTCAAACAATTCTTTGTACAGATCGAAATTCTTGTGCTTGCGTTCAATGAACTCCTCAAGTTCTTCCATCTGAGCAACACCCAGGGCCGCCTGAAGATTTGTCATTCTGTAGTTATAACCAATTTCATTATGAATATAGTAATGTGGATCATCCTTGGCTTGCGTTGACAGATAGCGAATATGATCTACCACTTTCGGGTTATTTGATGTGACTGCACCACCACCACCCGTTGTGATGATTTTATTGCCATTGAACGAGAAAGCACCAAAATCACCTATTGTCCCGGCGTACTTGCCAGCATACCGGCCTTCAGTATACCTCGTGCCAAGTGCTTCGGTCGCATCCTCGATGACCTTCAGATTATACTTTTTGGCAATGTCCATAATAGCTTCCATATCTGCCATGTTTCCGAAAACATGAACAACAACCAAAGCCTTCACTGTTTTACCATTATGCTTAAGTACTTCACCATCAAATTCGCATTTCTCTTCACAGAACCGTTTTACTTTGACCGGATCCATGCACAAAGATTCATCGCAATCGATAAACACCGGTTCAGCGAACTGATACCTTACCGGATTGACGGCAGCAATAAACGTCACCGGAGGAACAAGAACAACATCTCCCGGACGTACGCCTGCCTCTGCAAGAGACATATGAAGGGCAGATGTACCGCTCTGACATGCTGCAACATTTTCAGTATGCAGAAATGCAGCCAAGCGTTTTTCCAGTTCAACAATATAGGCGCCGCCGGTCGACACCCATCCCTGATCTATAGCATCATCGACATATTTTCTTTCGTTGCCCTCAAAATTTGGAATTGAGAGTGGTACAAATCTTCCCATGGTTCATATTGTCCTTTCTTTTTAATTTTTCAGAGTCTGTTGATTACATCTTGCTGTCAAGCGACTTACCTGTTTCGATATGTTCGAAGTTCGGGAGATAATCCTTCATGATTCCTACAATCGTTTCTTTATCTGTTCCCTGTTCAAAAGCTTCGTCAAGACGATTCAGTAAAGCCTTTACCCGATCTTTGTCCGGGATTTGTTTTTCCAGGATGACACCAAGCGCTTCAAACCGCTCCATGTCAATCTTTTCAGTATCCGTATAGAATTCCTCGTACTGTTTTTCTCCGGATGTGTCAGATTTCGAAAAATGGACCGGATACTTATGGCTTCCCTGTTTCAGCGCTTCCGCCTTATCAATGGCTTCTTCATCCGTTGAACATTCAAGCACTTCATATCCCTGACACTCAAGCAATTTAACACCAATGGTATCGAAGCTCATCATTTGTGCTTCCTTTAATTTCGGGAAGAAGATTTCACGGTTCGCCCCGAGCATACATGCAAGCATACAAATCTGTCCCGATTCCTCAGGTGACACGAAATATCTCGTGACATCAGACGGCCCCGAAAGCGGCTGCAGTTTTTGAATTCTCGCCAGGAACCCAGCCGGAAGAGACCCATTGGAAAAAGCAACGTTTGCGAATCTTGCTGTTTTCACAGGGAATTTATCTGAATACGAGAAAATCAGATCCTCCATAATTCGTTTCGAGGCCCCCATAATGTTCACTGGATTTGCGGCCTTATCCGTGGAAACGCAAAAATACTCTTCCGGAGGGAATTCCGTCAGAAGATCAAGCAACTTCTTTGCATGAAGCACATTGTTCTGGATCAGAGCTTCTACCGAGTAGATATCCTTTTCAGACCGGACATGCTTATGTGCCGAGAAGTTGGCCACAATATCGAATCCGCCCCTGCTTCTGAACATCTTTTCGAATACAGGCGCATTAAAGTCCATTGGGTACGTTATAAATTCATCCGGGACATACATCCCTTTTGTGGATCTGAGGTCTCTGGTCAGCTCAGCCAATGCATTCTCGTTATAGTCAACAACAACGAGCGATGCCGGCTTAAACGGCAGAACCGCTTTAACAAATGAAGAACCAATTGATCCTGCACCGCCAATAACAAGTACGCTTTTATCTTTAATTTTTTCAGTCAATCTGTCACGATACGAATCAATATCATCAATAAACATACTGTGTTCACGGTGTATCACATTTTCCGAAATGAATTTGTCGATGTTAAACATATGTCATTTTCCTTTCAAAAACGATAAAATTTGATTTTTGTATTTGTAAATTCCTACAAGTAAAAGCGCACCATAAGCAACTACAAACACATATCTTACGGTGGTCAACTTATACAAGTAATTAATAAATACTGTTACAAAAATCATCATTGCTAACGCTGCGAGAATAAACTTTTCATTGTACAAATCCCTATATCCCATTTTGTGAACAAGATATATGTGCACAGCAACAAGCCAAACAAACCCAACCAACGTTGTGTATGCAGCTGCATAATAACCATAGATCGGAATACAAATAGCGTTCAATACATAGTTGATTAGCGCTGCGGAGATACTACCCACAGCCATCCCAATCGTCTTTTTATTGAATTGTTCAACATTCACATACATCGTATACACAAACTGGCATACACACCCCATCGCTACAGGTGGCATCACATAAATGGCATCCATATACATCTTACCGCCCAAAACCAATAAAATTTCCGGCGCGATCAACATGATGCCGGCCGCCAGGATCATAAAAGTCGTCACATATGTTTTGGAAAAGTTATAAACTTCTTTATGTTCATTACTCACCAACTTTTCGCCTAACCACGGCGCATATGCAGAATTAAGCGATGTTAGCAAAATGGAAACAATATGACCGCAACTGTACGCAAGACTATACAACGCTGTATCTTCAGCCCCGCAAATCTTCGTAATCATGACGCGGTCCATCGAGTTTAACAATGTTAATGATAATAAATGTGGTATGAATGGAAGACAGAATTTAAGAGCATATCCCCAGTAATTTGTATTTACCCTTTTCCCTACATGTATAAAATGAAGGGAGACCACAATACCAATAAGTACAGTCGGGAATACATAACCAAACACTATACCATTAAGTCTGTTCTTGAGTAATAAAACCAAAAGAACACTAACAAGAGATGTACCTACAACCGTCAAGACACTAATCGCAACAGTGTTTTTGTATTTAAAAAAGTATCTCTCTCTTGTTTGGAACAAATCCACTGCCGGTAAGAAAAGCAGGTACACCATCATGCAGTTTATATACAATCTGCTCAGCCCAAAGAATTCAACAGATACATTACCAAAGACATTGAGAAGTACAATCCAAATTAATGCTGAAAGGCTGCTTAATGAGAACATAGACAAAACATACTCATCAAATCGATCCTCAAAATCGTACCTTGCGCTAATGAAAGTCGATCCTAAATTCAAGGTTACAAAGATTGAAAATATTGCAACCCATGATGTGAAGTTATTAAATTGGCCATATTCTGCTTTAGTTAGAAGTCTTGTAAATATTGGCGTCGTAATAATCCCGATACTCTTCGTCAAAAAATTCGCAAAAGTATACCATATTCCAGACTTCAAGGCCACTTTGTTTTTATTCATAGATCATCATCACCATATAAATTCAGCACTTCCCATTCGAATTCGTACCAGAACTGCTCATTCTTATAAAACTATACAACACTTGATTCATCAAATAAAATAGTACTTAACGTTACATAAACTAAAAAGCCGCAAATAAACGATGTCGAGAAAAAAGGCTGGAAGAAAGCAGTTAACAGGAACATCATACCTGCCTGCAAACAAAAGAACCTTTTATAATAATCTGTTTTAAAAATCGTTAGTATCATAATCCGCAAAAGGGCCACAACATATACGATCGTTCCTAATGCGCCAAGTGAAAGAAGCAACTCCAGAAAAAAATTGTGGGGCAATGTCTCATTTTGCGAAACATAGATAGCAACCGCTCCATTCCCAAAAATTTTCTGGAAAACATGATATTTGCTGAACTTTAATAATGCTGCTTTTCTTAGAAACGCTCTATCTGTATCGCTCGATGAGCTAAACCCAAGCAGCGCACGGTCAATAGTATTCTTAATTGCCGCATTCCTGGTTGACACAACAAAAATTATCGCTAAGGCCAAAACAGCCAATGAAATATATTTCACTCTTTGTTTAAAGCTCATACGAAGGAAGAAAAGCGAAGCAAAACAACATATAATAATAACCGCTGATGTTCTTGACCCGGAGATGATGACATTTACCGTTGCCAATGCAATCCCCCAAAAACATAACATTCTGATAGAAACATTTTTTCCTTTTGTATATATATAATAAAGTAATAAAGGTATGCCCAGGTACGATACAGCAGCAGTAAAGTTTTTCGATACATTGCCAAAAGCTGAATTTCTGGCAACGGATATGCCTGCCCCAACTTCTGAAACAATACATACGAGCGAAAATATTATAATGAACATTGATATCATGAACACAATCAGATCAATATCCTGTAACAATTTTCGCCATATAAATATCGTAATCAAACCAAAAAGAATCATGCTATATATTGCTATCGCCGTTCTCATATTCTGTATGCCTTTTACACAAAACATAAATTGGAATAAAAGCACAAACGTTTCTAAAATAACTGTAACTGACGCTATTGAAATCACTTGTGTATATTTCTTATCAACAAATTGGCGACGTATCGGCTTACAACAAATAGCAACAATACTAAGCACCAAAAGCAATAGCAAAAGTTTATTAAAATTTGATATCTCGGAAATTGCAGAAAAAATCAACGTCAGGGCAAAAACCAATACATATAAATATTTTTTTTCAAATCTGATTTTCAAAGCAGTCAAACTCCTACTAAGATTTTTGTTTCATTAACATCTCTTTGTTCAAACATTTTTTCTTCTGGATTGAATCGTAAGCAGTATTTCACTTAGTTCATCCAGATTCTCAGGGACAAACACCTTCTCTTTATCCGCATACATGTTTTTTATCTTACCCACAAACGTATTTAACTTTTCTTCATCCTGAAATCCAAACACTTTATACAAAAAGACCACATAGGGCTCTTTATTGCATATTAATTTCGGAGAAACCAATGCTGTTGAATGAATCCCTACCAATATGTTACTATCATGCAATTTTCTAACGCAAATTGTCTCCCACTGGGCACCATTGTTATCATACCTGATGTCTTTACCTAATGCGTAGTGATTATCCTCAGACTTTGGATGCTTACGTATTAGCAAATCGTTTTGAAACTCACTATATAAAATATTCAAAATTTGCTTTTCTGTCTCTTCCCCTCGCATGATGTTATTCATGAAAAACAGAGGCTGATCGAGATAAATAACACTTTTTGTGTTGTAACTCACATCAAATCCAGGGTTATATAATTTATCTATAACTTCGTTAGTCAATTCATTTTCCCTGTTCGGAATTTTGCGCACATTATTTGTAATATCGCCTGTATATATATCCGGATAATTAAGATACAAAGCCTCAGGAGCTTCATTAGCCCCCAACATCTTCAAAACTAGGCCTCTCCTACGGGAAGTTGTCATTCTTCTTACATCACCGAAATAGCTGCCAATACCATCTTCCAGATAATAGAGTTTTTCATGCGAATAGCACCGAACAAACGCAATATTCAACACCGTATCACTGGTAACAACTAATATTTCATATGTGGTTTTTCTGTTTTTTTCTTCGATATACTTGCCAAACGACTTTTTTGCTAACGTCATATATACATTGTTAAGTCGGAATTTAAACATCGATTTGTTTCGCAACTCGGTGATGAGGCTGGCCTTAACTTTATACACATGGCAAAACGCATTCGATTTTTTTAGCAAACCCCTTTTCTTTTCACTGTCAGGTATTTCATCGCTAACATAGATATCAGAATTCCCGTAGCTGCCTTCAACATCATTAAATACAAATTTAATTGTTTCCATGACGTGAATATCCGTCAGTGCCAAAAAAGCAAATTTAATATGATTTGATTTTTCATGTCTGCTCATATCATATCACCCGCCTCATTTGTAACTGTATCCAAGAATTCTCTGTTAGTGTTAACGGTCGCAAGTATCTTCCAGCAATTTTTCCTTGATTTCATGCATCATGAAATCAAGATCATTTTCGGTTCCCTTGATTTTATCATAATACTTTTCCCGATTCTTACTCGGACCGATGTATAAAATCCAGTCTTCGATATCACTTTTCAAAGATACACTATGAATCAAGTCAGTCACGAACGTTTCTTCCGCGAAATCACTTGAGACTATGAGGTTCAACCCATTTGCTTGTGCTTCCAATGCAACTAGGCAGAGCCCTTCATATAAACTTGGCATAATCATTGTATCCATGGCACACATGTAATCTTCAACATGATTACTGGGCTTTATAAAAATCACTGAATCTGAAATACCAAGGTTCTCAACCTTCTGGTGAAGATTTTCCTCTTCTTCTCCTTCTCCTATGAGAAGTAAACGTGCATCAGGTATTTTTTTCATGTACTCAACGAAAATATCAATCAAAAACAATTGATTTTTACGCTTGGAGTACCGACCAACATGTCCGATCACAAAGTTTTCATCAACGCCAAGTTCCTTGCGAGCTTTTTCTCTCTTTTCCTGCCGGAACTTAAATTTATTTGCATCGATTCCGTTCTTTATAACCTCGAAGTTGTTAGAACCATAAGCCCATACGCCCGCAAGCTCTGAGCACCCAACCTTGTCAAACTTCAAACGGCTGAATATAGGTTTAACCAGATGGTGAAACAAAGGGAAATCCGAATGCGTGTTATGGCAGTGCGTTATCACATGTTTTGCGCCCACCTTTTTTGCTGGTACAACTTCCTTTATCATCATGGAGCTGTTGCCGTGTATATACACAACATCGATTTGTTCATCGATAATGATTTTCTTTATTTCTGAGTAATATGCGAATAAATCTTTCTTTTTAGGCAGCAGATACGTTTTTACCCCTTCTTTTGATAAAATATCGCCATAAGCGTTATCAAAGCCAAAACTATTGGCCAGGAACAACTCCGCATCTTCCTTTAAGTATTTAATGACATCAAATTCAACCTTTGTGATACCATCGCTGGTTAAAGGGGTGGTCGTTATGATCAAAATCTTTTTCTTTTGTTTCTTTGTATCAGTCATTATAAGTTCCCTTTATTGAATGTTTTCACAACTAACATCTTTTTGTTAAACGACGGCGAACTATAGCGTTCCTTAGCTCTTCTTGTTTACACCGGTAAGATCGATGAACCTATGCTTCAATCCGAGCTTTCTGCACACGAAGTCAATTTTCCGGTAGATATCATTCTTTTTGTCCATCAGAACGACATCACATTCCGTGTACTTCAGTCCGTTTCTTTCAATCCATACATCCAGCATATGTTCCGCCGCATAGCCTACAAGACGGCCCCGGTTCGGATCAATCTTGCTTTCATAACGCGAAAGGACCTGGTATTCCCAATCACAAAATTGGTCTGCCAGGCTCTTCTTCATGATGAACATATTTAACATGTGCCCTTTTTTTCTTCTCATGACACGGTCAAACGCATCATCATAGCTTGGATCTACTTCATGAATGGAAGCACGGATATTTGGTAAATCTGAATCAATGGTAAAGTCATAGCCGTTGAAATGCTCCGCAAGAGACATAATCAGATAATTCCGCGGTTTCGGAAGAATGATGTCAGTGCTTTCCAGAATCTTCTCTGCTTCCTGGCGATTCAAAACACTCGCCATCGCACTACTTTTTTTTTTCTTCATAAAGTGACGTCTGTACTGAACAAGACCGATATAATCACAGTCCAAATTCTTCCAGCCCCAGTAAAGCCCAGTCAGTTCACACCAGGTGGAGTTCTTCAGAGAAATATTGTCGCCTGTGTTATCTCCTGTATAGCCAAGATCTTCTTTGCCTTCACGACCAACATGTACCGGGAGATAAATGGAATCTTCCGGCATCTCATATTTTTTATGGGTAGCTACGATAATCTTGATATCAGACATATTAATACGCCCCGTCTCCGCCAAAGATGGCAGGAATCGTCAGGAAGATCAGTTTAATATCTTCCCACAGGCTCATCTTTTCGATGTAGTCCAGATCCAGTTCGATCCACTCATCCCACTTGATGTTGGCACGGCCACTGACCTGCCAGATACAAGTCAGACCCGGTCTGACGATGAGTCTCTGCTTGTCATAGTCATCACATTCAGCCATCTGCCAGTCCAGGATTGGTCTCGGACCTACGATGGACATGTCGCCCTTGATGATGTTCAGGAGCTGAGGGAGTTCATCGATACTGAAACGTCTGATGAAGGCCCCGACCTTGGTAATGCGTGGGTCGTTCTTCATCTTGAAGGCATGGCCCTGCTGCTCGTTTTCATCCATGAGCTCTTTGATCTTCTTGTCTGCGTCCATGTACATGGAACGGAACTTGTAGAACTTGAATGTTCTGTTGTTCTGGCCGGCACGCGGCTGAGTGAAGAAGGCGGACCCACCGTCTTCAATCTTGATCGCGATGGCCGTGATCAGAAACAGAGGGGAAAGAACTACGAGCGCAAACAGGCTCAGTACAATGTCAAAGAATCTCTTCAGGAAGAGATACACCTTGCTCTTCTTCGCATACACTGCCTGCATGTTTCTGTGCTTGTCCTGGCGCTTGGCGCCTGTGGATGTGTAATCCTCACATCCCGGTTTCGGAGTTTTCTGAACGACTTCTTCCGTCACGTTCAGTGTTTCCGTGGTGGTCGTGTTATCCATAGTTTTCGCTTCTCCTTCGATTTCCTGTGCACTCACGGCACAGCTTTCATAGATGTCTCCGTCTTCTTCAACCCCCTGAAGGCAGAAACATGTCTGGCATGAAGTACTCCCGGAAACTGCGCATAATAACGCCATCCTGTGAGAGTCTTCACAGACTGTGTAATTATATATCGCTTATCATGTATTGTCAAAGGAAAAAATGTGCCTGAAAACACACATTTTGTGTGATTTCCAGACCGTTCTATCTGTCCTTTGTTTACGCCAAAACAACGGCTTCAAGTCACATGCCTCTGTAAGCGGTCACACAGAAACCAAAAGGGATATCCTGTGCGGACATCCCTTCACTCCCCGTGATCCCCGTGGTCCTCCCAGTAGGCTTTGCGGACTTCGACGGGCAGGTTAACAAACGTGGTGCCGTCAGGGGTTTTCTCCTGGGACGGGACTGCCCCTTTCACCAGAAAGATCATCCCCCAGATCACCACCAGCACCAACAATCCAATCGTGATCTTCCCCCGGTCACTGAGCTTGCGCGTGGACATCAAGACCACCTCCTGTAGTCAGTGTAGACCATCAGACCAAAACACTGTCTCCGGCAAGCCGGAAGACAGTGCGTTATGAAGACTTATTTCGAAAAGTGGACGCAGTCCAGCGTCTGCATCCCTTTTCCCAGACCATAAGTCGGTTTTTTCACCCGGGACCCTTCCGCACTCTCCACGGAGTGTCACGGAAGATTATCAGGTTCCCGCCCTCATCCGGCATCCGGATGTCCCAGAATCCGGGTGCCAGGGTGAAGGGGACACACTCATCCCTCATATATCCGGAAACCTCCCGCATATCTCATCCTTCCCATCCTAAAAGCAGGTGAGGGACATCAGTGTACGCGCCGCCTGCATCTTCCGGAAACAAACCATTCTCTCTGTTTCAGCTTTCCCGCGTATTTGTATAAACAACAACGCACGGACAGGGGAGACAAAAAGAAAAGACGCCGGAGCGTCTTTTCAGGGAATATTACTGATCATCTTTCTTACGGGTCAGAAGAACCAGAACCACAATCGCGACAATCGCGACAAGGGCGAAAATCAGGATCGGGGAAGAATCACCCGTATCCACAGCCGCAATCGCACCTGCGACGAGCCCAGTGACATCTTCGGTTTCACCTGCGACATCACCATTGTCATTGCTTTCGGTTTCCTGGTCTTTTTCGAGGGACTCTTTGTGTTCGTCATCCTCACCGGCCACATAACCCGCATGGGTTTTGTTGTCGATCATCGTGATTGCACTGACGGTTTCACCATCAACCGTGATCGTGCCGTCTTTTTCCACCGTGAACGTGATATCATCCGCGAGGTCATAGCCTTCCGGAGCCGACGTTTCATGCAACGTGTACGTGCCATAGGCGAGGGAGAGTGTCTTTGTCTTCCCGTTCGTCGTCCAGGATGCCACCACATTGCCGTCGGAATCGAGCACCTGCAGCTTGGCACCACTCAGTGCATCGGAGTGGGAGTCAGTCTTCCTGACCTTGACCGTGTGTTCTTCGTATTCATCGACCATCGTGACAGTCGTGACTTCTTCACCGTTGACAGTGACTTTACCGTTATTGTCGACTGTAAAGGTAATGCTTCCGGCGACTTCATAACCCTTAGGGGCTGTCGTTTCCACCATCGTGTATGTGCCGGCCGCAAGCGTTGTTGTATGGGTTGTGCCATCCGTCGTGTAGGAATCAATCACATGGCCGTCTGTGTCACGAATCTCAATCTTCGCACCTGCGAGGTCCTGACCGCCGACATCCGTCTTCCGGATGGAGACGTCATGCGTCGTGGTGGTGTATGTGTTTGTGAACGTTGTCGTGTTGCCGGATACCGTCTTTCCGGACGTATAGCCTTCAACCATTTCTTCCGTGAACGTGTAGGAGATTTCCTTACCGTTGTTGTATTTGGTAAGGTCATCGAACGTATAGCTCCAGCCGTTGACAGCCGAGAGCGTCACTGTCGTGACTTCTTCACCGTCCGCATACAGCGTGACTTTCAGCGTTGCCGGGGCGTCTTCGTTGCCGTTGTTCACCCAGACCTTCTTAACTGTGGCAGACGTTGTTTCGTTTTCATGGGTGTTGGTGATGTCATAGCCGGAATACGTCGTCGTATAACCATCGACTGCGTCTTCCTTCACCGTGTAGACGATTTCCTGGGTTTCATCTTCATCAGCGTATTTTCTCAGGTTCGTGAAGCTGTACGTCCAGTTATCATCGGCCGTGACAGTTTTACTGTCCGCTTCCACGCCATCGGCGTACAGGTGCACCGTGATACTGTCAGGACGGATATTGTCGTTGTCATTGTCATCGACCCATGTCTTCATCCCGCTGACAGTCGTTGTCTCGTAGTTGTAAGTGTTGGAGAAGGACATTGTCTTGACCGTTGTGCCGTCTTTCGTGATCACCGGAGTCGCCGTGATCGTGCCGTCACCGTTATCCTTGAGGGTCACTGTGACTGTATAAACAGTCTCATCATAGTCAACCTTCGTGTCATCCCCCTGCACTTCGCTTACCGTATAGGTAATCGTGCCTTTCTTGAGGTCATCATATGTGTAGCTGATCGCAGAGAAGTTGATGTTCCCGTCGGCGTCATTCGTCACTGTCTGGAGGACATTGCCGTCAGAGTCTTTCAGAACGAAAGAGAATTCGCCGTCTTTCAGCGTCTTGTTTGTATACGTCTTCGTGGCGCTCAGGCTCAGGGACCCTGTCGCACTGTACGTGTTCGTGAACGTGCCGGCTTCACCTTCGGACACACTGGCTTCGAGTTTTCCGTCAACCTTCTTGACCGTGACTGTGACTGTGTGTTCATCCGTGTCATACGTGATGCCGTCTTTCGCCGGATGCGATGCACTCACACCATCCGGTAATACTTCGCTCACCGTATATGTGTATGTGCCTTCTTCCTGGTAGGTCAGGGTGTTGAATGTGAACGTGCCATCCTTTGTGACAGACGCCGTGTCAATCACATTCCCGTCGGAGTCTTTGAGGTTGAAGCTGAACGCACCCGCTGTGAGCGTGCCGTTCTCAAACACCTTCGTGCCCCCGAACGTGACCATCGTCACATCATCGGCTTCCTCAGTTTTATTCGTAAACGTCTTGGCGTCATCATCAATGGAGACAACCGCCTTCAGGTTCTTGGAGTACGTCGTGCTGACCGCAGAGACCGTGACCGTGAATTCATGCTTGGTCGTGTCATACACAACCCCGTCATACGTGGCCGTGCCGTCCCCGTTGTCCACAGCGTCATCCGGGACATTTTCCTGAACATAATAGTTATATGTGCCTGCTTTCGTGTACGTCAGGGCCGAGAACGTGATGTTCCCGTCAGCGTCATTCGTGACAGTTTCAACTTCTTCACCATCTTCGTCATAAAGGGTGAAAGAGAACTGACCGGACTTCAGCGTCCCGCCTTCGAGCGTCTTCGTCATCGTGATCAGCGTGCCGATCTTGTCATAGTCCTGGTCATAGGACTGCCAGATGTTATGCCACTCACCGCTGTAAGAATTAACCGTATCGGCTACCAGCCAGCCGGCGCCTGTGTTGTAGATATTAACCGTGGCGTTGACCGCTAAAATCATCCCGACGACAGAACCAACAAGGTTGACCTCCGTCGCATTCGGCAGGTTCCAGACGACATGGGTCGCAATGTCTTCAGCATTTTTGTTCGTTGTATCAGAACTGATCGTCTCCCCGTCAATTTCCACATTGAATTTCTGGAGATTCACAGAACCGGAATCCAGAACGTTGAGGACAACAGTCTGGCCGGAGTTGATCTTGATTTTCAGAGCGCCCGACTGGTTGGCCAGATAATCAGAATAAATATCCGTGAGATCCAGATAATACGTGCCGGCGGATTCACCCGTCAGGTCGATGACGTAGTTCGTCGTGGAATGATCCTGGTCAGAACCATCCGTAACCGGAGTCGGCAGGGTGCCGGAAATGGAATTTTTGGATGCATATGTCCTGGACTTGACTGCGATGTCTTCGAGCATGTCATTGACATATGTGTTACAATCCTCTTCGCTCGTATCCACGAAGCTGATTGTGTTGTTCGAGTAAATCTTCGAGTTGTTTGTGCCCGGTGTGTAAACAACGGCGTCTGTGCCCTTGATCTCGAACGAACCGTCACCCGACACATTCAGGTCGCCAATCACCCATGGCTGGGTGTCGTCACCTGCCGTCAGGTCGTTCCCGGACTGGGATCCGTCGGAATTGAGCGTATTGACCGCCGCATTCGTTTCGGCTTCCGCCTGATTCCACGTATCCGCCACAATGCCGTAGTAACGGGCATTGCCGAGGACATCCGAGACACTCAGTGCATCACCGATGACCGTGTAGGAGAGAGCGTCGCTCTCAGCATATGTCGTGATGGCATTCGTAAAGGCCAGAGCCAGAACCATCGCTGCGCTGATGATGCTCACCGCAACACGGTAAAAAACATTCTTTGTGTTTGTCATATCATGCGCCTCCCTTTGTATGAATATGAACAATTCTCTCTGTTTGTACCGGCTGTAAGTAAAAACTTAATTCTCACGCACAGTTTCCTTTAAGCCGAACCAGAGCATACAGTACACGAAAAATCACGGAATTTCAAGGATTAAGTCATTTTATGACATATTTTATAACATATTTTTAATCCGGGACCTTCGATACCGTTTTCACACTACCCCCAAAGCGTGTCGCCGTCAACGCATCCGGTAATTTCACACCCCAAAGCGCCAACTTCACACAAATTCCCTGCATTTCCCGGGAAATAAGAAAGACACCGGGGCATCCGGTGTCTTGGCTTGTTATGGGGTTAGCTGACCTTCGTGCCGTTCGGCAGGTCACCCGGGTCGACGACGATATACTTCTTCTTATCGCCGGCACACAGGATCATCCCGCTCGATTCCACACCGCGCAGCCTGGCCGGTTTGAGGTTCTTCACCACTACGACCTTTTTCCCGACCATCTCTTCCGGCGTGTAGCACGACGCAATGCCGGAGACAATCTGACGGGTTTCATCCCCGATATTGATCTGGGACACAAGCAGTCTGTCCGCATCCGGGTGTTTCTCGCATTTTTCGACCGTGCCGACCACGAGGTCGATCTTGGCGAAATCATCGATCGTCACATCCGGCAGGAGAGGGGCGGTTTTCTTTTCTTCCTTTTTAGGTTCTTCCTTCTTATCCGGATACAGGGCTTTGACCTGTTTTGCAACATCTTCGGCCTTCAGGCGGGCGAAGAGCACTTCCGGCTTGTCCGTGACCTTCGTGCCGGACGCATAGGCGCCGAACACATTCAGTTTCAGCAGGTCTCTCTGATCGGTGTTGATCATGTCGAGGATTTTCTTCGACGTGGACGGCATGATGCTTTCGAGGGCAACGGCCGAGAAGCGGATGGCTTCGATCAGGTTGTAGAGGACAGTGGCCAGACGGTCCTGTTTCTCCGGATCCTTGGCCAGAGCCCAAGGCATCGTATCATCGATGTATTTGTTGGAGCGGCGCAGAAGGACATAGATTTCATCAATGGCCTTGGCCACCTTGTATTCATCCATCAGAGCGCTGAACTTCTCCGGCATCGCCAGAGCGATGCTCTGGAGTTCATCATCAACCGGTTCATACACGCCCTTGTTTTCGACAATACCGTCGAAATACTTGTTGGACATTGCGAGTGTACGGTTCACGAGGTTGCCGAGGATATTGGCGAGGTCGGAATTGATGCGTTCGACCAGAAGGTCCCACGTGATCGTCCCGTCGTTGTCATACGGGATTTCATGAAGCAGGTAGTAACGCACCGCATCCACCCCGAACATCTTCACGAGGTCATCGGCGTAAATAACGTTGCCCTTGGACTTCGACATCTTCGATTCTCCGACGAGCAGCCACGGATGACCGAACACTTGCTTCGGCAAAGGCAGATCCAGCGCCATCAGGAAAATCGGCCAGTAAATCGTGTGGAAACGCACGATATCCTTTCCGATGATGTGGACATCGGCCGGCCAGTATTTCTCAAACATCGGACCGGAGTTCCCATCCACGTCATAACCAAGACCGGTGATATAGTTGAGCAGGGCGTCCATCCATACATACACCACGTGACCCGGCGCAAAGTCCACCGGAATCGACCAGGTGAAAGATGTTCTCGACACGCACAAATCCTGCAGGCCCGGTTTGATAAAGTTATTGATCATCTCATTCTTGCGGCTTTCCGGCTTGATGAAGTCCGGATTGTCGTTGTAGTACTGCATCAGGCGGTCCTGATATTTGGAGAGCTTGAAGAAGTACGCTTCTTCCTTCGCCTCATGCACCGGGCCCCCGCAGTCCGGGCAGCGGCCGTCGACGAGCTGGGACTCGGTGAAGAACGATTCACACGCATCACAGTACATGCCTTCGTAATAGCCGAGGTAAATATCACCCTTGTCATAGAGTTTCTTGAACACCTTCTGGATCTGTTTTTCATGATCCGGGTTGGTCGTGCGGATGAAATTGTCATACGTCGTGTCCATCATATCCCAGATGTTTTTGACCGTGCCGGCCACTTCATCCACGTAGGCCTTCGGGTCCATGCCCGCTTCCTTGGCCTTCTTTTCAATCTTGATGCCGTGTTCATCCGTCCCGGTCTGGAAGCGTACGTTGTAGCCTTCCTGACGCTTGTGACGGGCGATGGCGTCCGACAGCACGATTTCATACGTGTTGCCGATATGCGGCTTGCCCGAGGTGTAGGCAATGGCCGTGGTCATGTAAAAATCTTTCTTTTCGCTCATGGTATGTCCTCCTCATTATAATTGATAAACAAAAAACGTCCCTCGTTAAAGGACGAATCTCTCGCGGTACCACCTTTATTCACGTGAACACTCACGCACACTCAGACTCTTAACGCGAGATCACGTCCGCCCCTGTTCGAAGCGGCAGCTCCCGGACCATTCGGGCATGTCCCGCACATCCGCTTGCACCAAACACGGACTCTCTGGGGATTGAGGCATGCTTTCTTCCGTTCAACGCCTTTTCTACTCCAAAACTTTATCAGAAATACGGGCCCCTGTCAATCCAACACAAAACCTGTCTCCCACAGGGGAGACAGGTATGGTTCAGGCATTATTCTTCGCACTCATGATCATCATTTGCAGACGGTTTTCAATGTTGGCGAACGAGACATCCGGGTCATAGTCCAGAGGCAAAATCATCGCATCCGGATACATCTCTTTGATTTTCCGGGAAATCCCGCGCCCGACGATATGGTTCGGCAGGCACCCGAACGGCTGGAGGATGATAAAGTTCCGGCAGCCCTCTTTTGCATAGTGGAGAATTTCCCCCGGGATCAGGACACCTTCCCCGGCATCAAACGTATGATGAATGATCGGGTCGGAGTCTTTGACAAGCGTGCTCAGCTTTTCCGCCGGTTCATACAAAGGGCAGGCCGACGCAATCTTATTGGTCAGCGCATGGGCCATGTCAAAGGCATCATTCGCCAGACGCAGGAACGCCTTGTCCGCCAGCGGCTTTTTCACGTGGTACTCACGCACCTGGGCATCCTGGTAGAAATACGTTTTCTGGATGACATCACTCATCTTCGCCTCGATGACCTCAAACCCGTTTTGTTCGAGATAGTCCTCGATATCATGGTTCGCCCCCGGGTGGAAGTTGAGCAGGTATTCCCCGATGATGAGTACACGTGGTTTCTCATTGGTGCGGTCGATGGCCACATCATTCATATAGCCCACGGCCTTCTTCAGGCCCTTTTTCGCGCCCTGGATCCCGCGGGATTCCAGGCCTGCCACAATCGCATCCATCCCTTTATCAAAGGCGGCGTTGGCCGCGCCTTTGACCTTTTCATACGGACGGATCTTGCGCAGGAGCTCTTCCATCGCGTCGATCATCGGCAGGGCGAAGGCCAGACGAATGGCCGACGTCAGGTTCATCCGGAACCCCGGATGTATGTCGTGGTCATCCTTGTCATCGTTGGTGAGAATCGGGACATCTGTAAAGCCCGCATTGTCCAGCGCCTTTCTTAAAAGCGCGCTGTAATGCGTCAGGCGGCAGTCCCCGATATACTTGCCCATCGCAATCGCAGTGTGATGCACATCATACACCCCGCTCTTCAGGGCAGCGAGGGCTTCCCCGATGACAATCTGCGCCGGGAAACAAATATCGTTGTGCACATACTCCTTGCCTAAGGCAATGGCTTCCTCCCGGCCGATGGCCAGAGGTTCGGCCTTGATATGCTGGGTGCGGAGAGCGGCGGACATAATGCGGCTGAACGCGTGGGACGTGTTCGGCACGAGCACCACATCTTCCCTGGCGTCTTCTTTCGTGAACTTCACCGGATACGGGTCTTCGAGCGCATGGACGTCGTTTTTCAAACCGCTCCGGCGGCGCATATTCACCGTTTCAATAAAGGAGCGCACACGGATTCCCAACGGGCCCTGGATATCACTTTCATCGACCTTCAGGACGAGCGGGGCCTTGTCCGACGTTTCCCCCATCAGACGGATGATCTCATCCGTCAGATAGGCGTCATGCCCGCACCCGAAGCTGACAACCTGGACGTATTCGAGGTGATCGCTTCTGGCGGCGAGAAGGGCGGTTTCAAGCATCCGGGCATGGAAGTTATTAACGATGTCAATCCGGCTCTGATGCAGGTCGACACTGTTTTCCTCCTCAATCGCATCGGCGGTGAGCACCGGGATGCCTGAGTCCGTAAACATCTTCGGCAAATCATGGTTGACCAGAGGATCATTCTGATACGGACGGGAGGCGAGGACAACCGCATACGTGCCTTTGGCTTTCACATCCGCGATGATTTCACGGCCTCTTTGCCAGAGGGTGTCGTGGAAGGCGGCCATCGCCGCATCCCCGGCCTTCACGGCTTCCCTTGTCTCATGGGCACCGATTCCGAAGGTCTCACTCATATAATGATTTAATTGTTTGTCTCTGTCCGCCGGCGAATGCCAGTGGAAGAGAGGAGTATCGTATGGAATGCCAAAGCGTTCCTCCGGGTTGTCGGAGTTGCGGATGACGATGCTGTAGCCCTTGACGACCGCACACATCGACTCACTCGTCTTCTCGAGGTTTTCCGAGGACACTGCGGTGATGGTCGGGAAAAAAATCCTATCCACGCCCATCTCTGCGAGCGTGCGGATATGCCCGTGCACAAGCTTGGCCGGGAAGCACACCGTATCACTGGTGACCGCGGACAGCCCGCTTTCATACATCTTCCGGGTGCTCAGCGGCGACATCTTGACGTCAAAGCCGAGCGTTTCGAAGAACGTCCGCCAGAACGGCATCGCATCCCAGAAGCCCAGGACTCTCGGAATCCCGATGGTCATATTACGTTTCTCTTTCGGCTCAGGGTGCTCATAGCTTTGGAAGAGAAGCTTTTGTCTCTCCGCAAACATATTCGGCACCCTGTTTTTCCTCGCGTTCGTTTCTTTCAGGAGCGACTTCACCCCGGCATCCTTCGGATCCCCGAGGATTTCCCCGCGTTCACAGCGGTTGTTCGTGACCCAGGACGAGCCGGTGGAAAAGCGCAGGATCATGCGCTGGCAGTGGTTTCCGCAGAACGGGCACGGCACATTCGCTTCACGTGTCCACGTGAAGTCATCGAGCGCATCCAGCCCGATAAAGGTGGATGGAAGGTGTTCGGCTACCACCCGCTCCTTCGTGATCAGAGCCGCCCCGATGGCGCCCATCAGGCCCGGATAAGGAGCCCGGGTGACCTCACGGCCGAGATGTTGTTCGAGGGCGCGGAGCACCGCATCGTTGCGGAACGTCCCGCCCTGCACGACGATATTGTCGCCGAGAGAGTCCGTACTGGAAATCCGGATGACTTTCGTAAACAGATTTTCAATGATCGACCGGCATAATCCGGCCATAATATCACCGGAATCACGCCCGTTGCGCTGTTCGGTGATAATGCTGGAGTTCATGAACACCGTGCACCGGCTGCCCAGCTCCGCCGGGCTGTCACTTTGGAAAGCAGTTTCCGCAATTTGACTGACCGGGATATCGAGGGTGGAGGCGAAGTTCTCGAGGAACGACCCGCACCCCGAGGAACACGCTTCATTCACCACGATGTTCGTGATGATCCCGTGATCGAGCCAGATAGCCTTCATATCCTGCCCGCCGATATCAAGGATAAACGATGCGTCTTTCACATACAGCGCCGCGGCTCTGGCATGGGCGACCGTTTCGACCATATGACACTCGGTCTTCATCGCCCGGTGGAACAGCTTTTCCCCGTAACCGGTACTGCCGGCCCCGAGGATGTTCAGATGCGCCCCGGCTTCACGCCACTTGTCTCTCAGGTCGATGAGGGCCCGCCTGGCCACGACCATCGGGTCCCCCTCGTTGTTGGCATAGAAAGCATCGAGGAGCTGTCCGTCATCGGACATGAGGACGAACTTCGTTGTCGTACTGCCCGAGTCAATGCCAAGCCAGGCATCCATGTGTTCCCCCTTCTGCGGGGTATAAGGATTCAGGGTGGCGAGCTTGTGTTTCTCTTCGAAGGCTTTGCGCTCATCGTCATTGTTGAAGTACTTTTTCCCGTGGGCCGCACGACGGCTGTGGTGGAAGGCGTCGGAGCCGATGAGCGCAATCATCTCTTCCGGCGTGTGTATCCGGGCCTGTCCTTCAAACATCGCATCAATGGAAAGGGCGGCGCCCAGAGCGACCATGATTTCCGGGTTTTCCGGCCGCAGAACATCGTCCTCTTTGAGCTGCAGGCGTTCTTCAAACACCCGCACGAGTGTTTTATTAAAGGTTAACGGGCCGCCTTCAAAGACGACCGGGGCCGTGATGTCGAGCCCCTGGGCCAGACCGCCGATCGTTTGTTTGGCAATCGCATGGAAGGCGGAAAGCGCCAGATCTTCCCGGGCCACGCCCTGGTTGAGCAGAGGCTGGATGTCCGTCTTGGCATACACGCCGCAGCGTCCCGATATGTCATGCACACGGGTGCCTTTGGCGGCCAGAGCGTCAAACTCTTCCACCGGCACTTTGAGCACTTTGGCGATTTCATCGATGAACGCCCCTGTGCCTCCGGCACAGCTGCCGTTCATCCGTAAGTCTGATACCACAGGTTCCCCTGTGTTTGTGTCTTCGTGGAAGAAGATCATCTTCGCATCCTGCCCGCCGAGCTCGATAGCCGTCCTGACCTTGTCATAGTCACGTTTGAGCGCAATCGCATTGGCCACGACTTCCTGCACAAACGGCACTCCGAGCTTCTCCGCCACGGGCTTCGCGCCCGAGCCTGTCAGGGCCAGCGTTAACGTGGCTTCAGGAAAATGGATATGAAAAAGACGCAGCGCCTCTTTGACACTTTCGGCCTGCGCAGCGTTATGTCTGCGATAGTCATGGAACATGAGACAATCCTCGTCATCTATGACCGCAATTTTTGTGGTTGTAGAGCCGATATCTATACCGACATGATAATTCACTGGAGTCATAAACATCACCTGTGACATAAATTAGCACCATCTTACGTGATTGTAAAGACATGGCAAGGCGTTTGGTTTGTCTTTTCCGGTGTGTTTCCGTATAATAAGTACCAGACAGAAAAGAGGTTATCATATTATGGATCAGAATCAGTTTCTCAAAGAACTCAACGAATATTCATCCGTGAATAAAGTCATCGCCGTCATGTCCGGCAAGGGCGGGGTCGGGAAGTCTCTCGTGACATCCCTGCTGGCATCGAACATGGCCAGGCGCGGCTACCGGGTGGCTATTCTTGATGCCGATATCACCGGCCCGTCCATCCCGCAGGCCTTCAGCCTGCACGGGCAGACGTATGCGACTGAACGCGGCATTATGCCGTCGCGTTCCCATCTCGGCATTCACGTCATCTCCCTGAACTTACTCGTGGAAGATGAAAAACAGGCAGTCGTCTGGCGCGGCCCAATCCTCGCAGACATGGTCCGTCAGTTCTGGACGGATGTGTTCTGGGACAATATCGACTACATGTTTGTGGACATGCCGCCGGGAACCGGGGATGTCCCGCTCACGGTGTTCCAGTCCCTGCCGGTTGACGGGGTCGTCCTCGTCACATCACCGCAGGATCTCGTGTCCATGATCGTGGCCAAGGCCATGAACATGATTGACATGATGAAGCTGCCGGCCATCGGTCTCGTCGAAAACATGTCTTACTTCAAGTGCCCGAACTGCGGGGAAGAACATAAGATTTTCGGCGAATCCCATATCGATGAGATTGCGGCACAGTATGGTCTTTCGACACTTTGTAAGCTGCCGCTGGATCCGGAACTCACCAAGCACGTCGACGGAGGCACAATCGAAGATTACGACCCGTCCCTGCTTGACAGAATGGCGGATGAAATCGAGAAGCTCTAAGAGTTTGCACACGCAAGCTCTTTTTCTTTTTCCACCCCTTATCCCTGTGCTAAGATAAAAACAGTACAGGAGATATACGCTTATGAAAATGATCGACAATCAGCTCTATTTATCCATCTCTGAGTTTGCGGAGCTTTCCGGCGTCTTACGCAAAACCCTGATTTACTACGACCGTGTACACCTGCTTTCACCCGCAAGAACGGAAACCAACGGCTACCGCTCCTACAGCCTCGATCAGCTCGGCACCCTCAATATCATCACGGCCCTCAAGGAAAGCGGCTGCTCCCTCGCCGACATTTCCCTCCTCGAAGAGCAGGGGAAGCTCGAGGATCCGGACATCCTGAAAGAAGGACAAAACGCCCTCACCAGGAAGATCAACGCCCTGAACGCCCTCGACAGCTTACTGGCATCCCGGGTCGGACAGAGTCTGGAATACAAAAACAAGGTCAAGACGATGATGCTCGAAGACGACATGCCCATTTATGTCTCTTCCATCACCAAAGACATCTCTGAGCTTGATGACACCGACCGCCTGACTCTGATCCGGGAATGCATGGAACATGACATCCCCGTCGGATTTGACGAAGGACTGCTGATGAGCAAGAAATCCCTTGACGGGAAAACGAGTGAAGCGACGATGGTCGTTTACACGCCCCTCCAAGCCAACCGGGCCATCCCGGCCGGCCGCTACATCAGCGCCCTCGGGGACGCAGAACACATCGAAAAACTGTACGGCCAGATGGTCAAAGCCGTCGCCAAGTCCAAATGGAAATCCAAGGGCAGCGTGTATGTGCGCTACCTGCGGGAAGGGGACACCCCGTATATCCAGTACTTCACCCGTATCGTAAAGAGACAGTCTTAATGGACAAACGGGCATATTTCTAAAAAGCACTCATTTGATATGATCCCACTCAAGCAGACAGTGCAAATATACTCATCCGCACTGTATCACGGAGGTGGGATTTTATTTTATCGATTCAAATAACAATCAACTGTTCTCAATGGATTTGGATGTGAACCGTCCTGTTGCGGATCTCCGGCTTTATACAATTAAGGACTCTACCTTCCATGGTCCTATCCCAGAACAGATGTTGGCAGACAAAATAACATCCTTGTCCTCAGTGAAAATCTTCAGACGGGTCAAGGATTGAATGGACCTGTACTATTTTCCAAATGTTTTTCGATTGACTATGACGAAGTCATAGAACTTACAGAAAAAACGCTGGATGATTTCGATGCATTCCTGAACCGGATAGACGAACTTCGGCACGCCTATGATAAATTTAATGTTGATGAGCTCTCGGACAAACCGCCCTTCGGTGAAGCTTATGCTTCAGTGAACCAATACGTCAAAGATGTTCTCCCTGAAGGATCTGTCGGGGAGTAAAACTTGAGAAGAAGGTCAAATCATCATACATAAGAAAAGGGGCAGCCCACTGGAGCTGCCTCTTTGTGTTATCCCTTGACGTGGATGCGGTTGATGGCCCGCTTGAGTGCGACTTCCGCCCGTTTCAGGTCGATATCCTGGGACGGGTTTTTCAGCCGGCCTTCCGCTCTGGCCTTGGCCTCTTCAGCCCGGCGCAGATCGATTTCTTCCGGTGATTCGCACGAGTTCACGATGACAGTGACATCAGAGTTGTCACCGACATACATAAAGCCCCCGGACACCGCGAAGTCATAGCTTTCGCCATCATTCTTATAGTTGAGTTCGGAAATTTCCACCCCGGTCGCCAGCGGGATATGTCTCGGCAAGATCCCCAACATCCCGTTTGTGGAACGGACGTTGACGATATCGGCTTCGACATCCCGGTACGTGCCCTGCGGGGTGACGATTTTCAGATGGAGTTTATTGCTCATTCTTCATCGCTTCCGCTTTGGCCACGGCCTCTTCGATCGTGCCTACGTTGTGGAACGCCTGTTCAGGCAGGTCATCCCATTTGCCTTCGAGAATTTCCTTGAAGCCCTTGACCGTATCTTCCACATGGACATATTTCCCGTCCAGACCCGTGAACTGGGAAGCCACGGAGAACGGCTGCGACAGGAAGTTACGGATGCGGCGGGCACGCGCGACGGTGCGGCGGTCCGCATCGGACAATTCATCCATCCCAAGGATGGCGATGATATCCTGGAGTTCCTGGAATCTCTGCAGAATCTGACGGACACCCTGAGCGACGTTATAGTGTTCCTGACCGACAACGTTCGGATCGAGACCGCGGGACGAAGAGTTCAGCGGGTCAACGGCCGGGTAAATACCCAGGGCCGCGATGGAACGGTCGAGGACGACACGGGCATCGAGGTGGGCGAACGTCGTCGCCGGTGCCGGGTCGGTCATATCGTCGGCCGGGACATAAACGGCCTGGACGGATGTGATGGACCCTTTCTTCGTGGACGTGATACGCTCCTGGAGCTGGCCCATTTCCGTAGCCAGTGTCGGCTGATAACCGGCCTGGGACGGCACACGGCCGAGCAGGGCGGAGACTTCCGAACCGGCCTGGGTGAAACGGAAGATATTGTCGATGAAGAGCAGGACGTCCTGTCCTTCTTCATCACGGAAATATTCCGCCATCGTCAGACCAGTCAGAGCGACACGCAGACGGGATCCCGGTGGTTCATTCATCTGGCCGAAGACAAGGGTTGTCTTGTCCAGGACCCCGGATTCCTTCATTTCATAATACAAGTCGTTACCTTCACGGGAACGTTCACCGACCCCGGAGAAGACCGACAGACCGGAATGCTCGGTTGCGATGTTATTGATGAACTCCTGGATCAGGACAGTTTTCCCGACCCCGGCACCACCGAACAGACCGATTTTACCACCCTTGATGAACGGGCACATCAGGTCGACGACCTTAATACCTGTTTCAAGGATCTCTGTTTCCGTTCTCTGCTCCGCATATGTCGGTGCGTTGCGGTGAATCGGCATGTGTTTTTCTTCTGTGAGTTCTTCCTGGCCGTCGATCGCGTTGCCCAGGACGTTGAACATGCGTCCGAGGGTTTTGCGGCCGACCGGCACGGCAATCGGTCCGCCGGTATCCACCGCGTCCATACCGCGCACCAGACCGTCAGTCGAACCCATGGCGATGCAGCGAACCACATCGTCACCGATATGCTGGGCGACTTCGACCACGAGGGTTTCACCCTGGTTGTCAATGGTGATGGCTGTGTTGAGGGCCGGAAGATCCCGGTTGGAATCAAACGCCACGTCAACGACAGGTCCCTTGGCCGCAATCACTCTACCAATATTGTTTGACATCGTGCGCCTCCTTAACTTTCAATATTCGCGCCAGCGACGATTTCGCTGACTTCGTTCGTAATGGCACTCTGACGTGCCTGGTTGTATTTGAGCGTCAGTTCATCCACCAGTTCTTCCGCGTTGTCCGTAGCGTTTTCCATGGAAATACGGCGGGCCGCGTTTTCACTTGTGACGGATTCAATCAGATAACCGTAAATGACCGCCTGGAGATACATCGGGATGAGTGATCCCAGCACGTCTTCCGGGCTTGGCTCGAAGAGGGTGCTCTTGTGCGTGGCCCCGCCTTCCTGCGCCAGGTCATCCTTCGACACCGGCAGCAGTTCTGCCGTGCGCGGTGTGAACGTCATGTTATTGACGAATTCCGTATAGATAATGCGGATTGTCCGGATGTCCCCGGCTTCATACCCGTTGAGAAGGGTACTTGTGAGGCGGACAATTTGCTTGAAGTCCAGCGTGCTGCCCAAATCCACATAGTCCGTGTTCACTTCACAGTTGAAGTGGGTCATCATGTGGCGGGCGCCCTTGAGCCCGATGGCGTACACAAGGTCATCATCAGCGACTTTGTTGGCCGCTTCTTTGAGGACATTGTTGTTGTAGCCGCCGCACAGGCCAAGCGAGCTGGAGATTACAATCACCACGTCCCGTCCGGTGTTATGCACCGTGAGGTACGGGGAGTCGACATCGCCTTCACAGGACGAAATGATGTCGCCGCAGGTGTCTTTCACCTGCGTGTAGTACGGCTTCATCGCGTCCATCTGCCGGCGTGTTTTCATCAGTTTGGACGAGGCCACGAGTTCCATGGCCTTGGTGATTTTTTTGGTGGATTCGACGGATTTGATGCGGCGTTTGATCGCCTGCATGGAGCCGGCCATAGCGCCTTACCCCTGTGCTTTCTGCAGGTTTTCGAACTGCGTCACATACGCCTTCATCGCATCTTTCATCGATGCGGAAAGCTCGTCGGAAAGTTCTTTCTTCTCCTGGATTTCCGTGATGAACTCCGGATGGGTCATCTGGATGTTTTCCACGAGACCGCTCATAAATTCACGCACTTTGTCCGTGGCGATCGTCTTCGTCATCCCGTTCTTCAGAGCGAACAGAGTGAGCACCTGGGTCGCAACATCACGCGGGGCGTACTGCGCCTGCTTGAGCACTTCACGGATCTTGGCACCGTGGTCGATGGTTGCCTTCGTGGCATCATCGAGGTCGGAGCCGAACTGTGCGAACGCCTGCATTTCTTCATACTGGGCGAGTTCAAGCTTCAGCGAACTGGACACCTGTTTCATGGCCTTGATCTGGGCCGAAGAGCCGACACGGGACACCGAAAGACCGGTATCGATGGCCGGACGGAAACCGGCATTGAACAGTTCCTGCTGGAGGAAGATCTGCCCGTCGGTGATGGAAATGACATTCGTCGGGATGTACGCCGAGATATCACCGGCCTGGGTTTCGATGATCGGCAGCGCCGTCAAAGAGCCCCCGCCATTTTCCGCATTCAGGCGGCATGCGCGTTCCAGCAATCTGGAATGCAGGTAGAAGACGTCACCCGGATACGCTTCACGTCCCGGCGGACGCTTCAGGAGCAGCGACACTGTACGGTACGCCACGGCATGCTTGGACAAATCGTCATACACAATCAGGACATCCTTGCCCTGTTCGAGCCATTCTTCACCCATGGCACATCCGGCATACGGTGCGATGTACTGCACCGGTGCGAGTTCGGACGCCCCGGCCGAGACGACAACCGTATAATCCATGGCGCCGCCGTCCTTGAGTTTCTGAACGACCTGAGCCACCGTCGAGTTTTTCTGCCCGATGGCGACATAAATACAATACATATTCTGACCCTTCTGGTTGAGGATCGTATCGATGGCGATTGCCGTTTTCCCTGTTTCACGGTCGCCGATGATCAGCTCACGCTGACCGCGGCCGACCGGGATAATGGCATCGATCGTCGTAATCCCCGTCTGAACCGGCTGGTCGACCGATTTACGGGTCATAACGCCCGGCGCGATTCGTTCAATCGGGCGGGTTTTTTCTGTCTGAATCTCACCCAGACCATCGATGGCCTGGCCGAGCGGGTTGACTACGCGGCCCAAAAGCTGGTCACCGACCGGCACCTCAATGATGCGGCCCGTGCGTTTGACCTCGTCGCCTTCCTTGATATTTTCATCATCACCCAGGAGTGTGACACCGACACTGTCTTCGTCGAGGTTCATGACCATCCCGTACACCTCGCCCGGGAACTCAATCAGTTCCCCGAGCATGGCGTTGTCGAGGCCGTGGATCAGGCTGACGCCGTCACCCACTGTCATGACCGTGCCGATGTCTTTCTGTTCGATGACATCATCATAGTGCTTGATCCGTTCTTTGATCAAAGCGCTGATTTCATCTGGTCTTAAAGACACCTCACTCACCTGCTTTCCAGAAGCTCGTTCTTGAGCCTCATGATCTGATTTTTCACCGAGCCGTCATACACCCGTGTCTTGATCTGGACACGCACGCCCCCGATCAGGGAGTCGTCTTTGACAGCCCGCAGTTTCACTGTTTTGCCTTCCTTGGCGCCAATGGCCTTTTCCAAATCGGCCAAAGTGCTCTCGGACAGGTCGAAGGCCGTGTACACCACGCCTTCCTCGATGCCCAGGGCTTCATTGCACATATCAATGAAATCCCGGACGATGTCCCCGATATAACGGATCCGTCTTTTCTTGACAAGCAGTTTCAGGAAGCAGAGCACGTCGTGACACACGCTCTTTCCGAACGCTTCATCGATCACGCGTTCCTTGTCCTCATCGGCCACCACCACGTGGGAAAAGAAGGGCACGAACGACGCGTCCGAATCCAGCACATCTTCCACGAGCTTCATATCCGCCCGGTAACCTTCCACCGCATTTGCGGACTCTGCCAGGTCGAAGAGTGCTTCGGCATAAACTTCACTGACTTTACTCATCAGTTCACAACCTCGTCAACGAAAGCCTTGACCATTTCATCGTTGGTGGACGATGTGATTTCCTTGGCCATGATCTTCTCGGCCACTTCCGTGGCGATGGAGACGATTTCTTCTTTCATCTGATCACGGGCCTGAGCCTTTTCGCTTTCGATTTCTTCACGGGCCGCCGCCAGTTTCTTGCGTGCCTCGGCATCCGCCTCATCAAGAATGACCTGGGACTGTTTCTTCGCGTCATCTTTCGCGCGTTCGATGATGTCACGGTACTGCACGGCTGCGTCACGGGCCTGGGCGTTGGATTCTTCCATCAAAGCCTGGGCCTGATCGCGCATGTCCTTGGCGTCATTGATGTTTTTCTCAATGGCATCGGCACGGGCCGCGAAGAAATCCATCATCGGTTTCCACAGAAACTTCTTGAAAATGCACAGCATGATGAACGTAGCAACGAGCTGCACGCTCCATGTCGTAAGATTCGGGAACAGTTTCGAGGCGATATCAGGTAAATTTTCCGCCATAGAACCAGTCCCTCCTTATGCGCCGTAAACGAAGATAATAATCAGGGCGACAAGCAAACCGTAAAGGGCGACTGTTTCAGTCAGGGCGATACCAAGGATCATCGTAGTTCTGATGGACCCTTCGGCTTCAGGGTTGCGGCCGATAGCCTCAACGGCGTGTGCGGCAACGAGACCTTCACCGATACCGGTGCCTAAACCTGCGAGTACGGCGATACCAGCCGCGATGGCGATTAAACCTCTTTCCATAATAATAGTTCCTCCTAAAAGTTGTTTAATTTCTTAGTCCGGATTCTCAATCGCAATGAGAATCGACGAAAGTGTCATAAAGACGAGGGCCTGGATCACACCGGAGAACACATCGAAATACATGTGCAGCACCGGCGCAATGGCCGCTCCGAGAAAGTTGAACGGAATCACCTTGCTCGACAACATGTTCGTGGCCGAGTAGAACAGGCTCATAATGAACGATCCCGACAACAGGTTACAGAAAATACGCATGGACAGCGACAGGAGCGGGGATACCATCCCCAAAAGGTTCGTCGGCGGAATCAGCTTATCCTTCAGGAAGGCAAAGATGCCGTTGGCCTTGATGGAATTGAGCTGAATCAGACAGAACGTGATCGTCGCCATAGCCAGTGTAATCGAATAGTTTGTCGTTGGCGCTTCAAACCCCGTCAGCCCCCATAAGTTGGAACATACGAGATAAATGAAGAGCATCGCAAAATACGGATAGTAGTTTTTCTCAAACTTCTGCGGCATGAGGTTTTTGATGTAGTCATAAAGTGTCTTGATAATAATCTCCATGCCCAGAACAATCCCTTTCGGGCGCGCGGTCGGGTCGGCCTTTTTGACTTTATTGCCGGCGACGATGAACACGACGCACAGAATCGTCATGACCACCAGCGAACTCACGAGCTCGGGAACGCTGAGAATATTCACGAGTATTTTGCTCACGAGAGAGGTCCCTCCTTTCTCCCCGGGCCATGATCAGGATCGTGATTTTCACCGTGAAGTAACCGGCAAACACAGCAATCACATGCACATAACCGGGGTACATGAATCCCAGAATCAAACCCAGAGCATATAACGCGAACTTCCCCATCATCATGAATGCCGCCAGAACACCCGCAAACCGGGGCCGTCCGGACAAAAGATAAGTGGAAAAGTCACAGGTAATTTTGAAAGCCACATAGCTCAGCGCGCAGCCCAGGATCCACCCGGACACAATGCCGGGCATCCCGAACACAAGCGCGAGCACCAGGGCCGCAAGCAGACCGCCTCCCGTAACGGGCATTGACGCCCGGAAGATGGTCTTCAGTGTCATCAGTCGGTACCGAACAGACGGTCACCGGCATCGCCCAGACCAGGGACGATATAACCATTCTCATTGAGATGGTCATCCATGGCTGCAAGGGTGATATCCACATCCGGGAATTTCTCCTGCAGGGCTTTGACGCCTTCCGGTGCACCGACGAGGCAGACGAGCTGTAAATCTTTGACGCCGCGCTCTTTCAGGTCTTCGATGGCCATGGCCGCACTGCCCCCCGTCGCCAGCATTGGGTCGAGGATGATGACTTTCGCATTTTCCACACCCTTCGGGAAACGGGCATAGTATTCATGCGGAATGAGAGTTTCTTCATCACGGTACATCCCGATGTGTCCGACATCAGCGATCGGCATGATGTCACGGAACCCATCGACGAGACCGATGCCGGCACGCAGAATCGGCACGAGGACGATGTCACTCGCCAGTTCATAACCGGTCGTTTCGCAAATCGGTGTTTCAATCGGGATTTCCTTGATTGGGAAATCCTTGCCGACTTCGTACGCCATCAGCTTTGCGATTTCATCGAGGTTCTGCTTGAAAATGTACGTAGACGTGTCTTTGTTTCTCATGATAGAGAGTTTGTGTTTGATCAACGCGTGATCGAGTACTTTGACGCTCATGTTCTTTCTCCTTTACTTCATGTATGTCAAATTTTGATACATCGTGACTTTGTCGGTCAGCGCCTTCACGCGGGCCAGACATTCCTGTTTGATTTCGTCCGTTTCGTCGTTTTTCAGACGCAGGGCGATAATCTTACCGACTTCATAGAAATCGTCTTCCTTAAAGCCCTTGGTCGTCATGGCCGGGGTGCCGACACGGATGCCGGACGCCTTGAACGGTTTTTCCGTGTCAAACGGAATGGCGTTCTTGTTGGCCGTGATATTGACCTCGTCAAGCAGGCGCTGGGCCTTCTTGCCGGAAATGCCGCAGGATGCTTTCACATCCACCAGCATCAAGTGGTTGTCTGTGCCGCCGGCCACAATCCGGAAGCCTTCTTCCTTCAGTGACTTTTCCAGCGCTTTGGCATTGAGGATGATCTGATGACCATATTCTTTGAACTCCGGCTGCAGTGCTTCGTAGAAACATGCGGCCTTGGCTGCGATGACATGCATCAGCGGCCCCCCCTGCATGCCCGGGAACACGGCTCTGTCAATATCCTTGGCGAACTGCTCCTTGCACATGATCACGCCGCCGCGCGGTCCGCGCAGGGTTTTATGCGTGGTCGTGGTGACGATATCCGCCCATGGGAACGGGGACGGATGTTCCCCCGTGGCCACAAGCCCGGCGATATGGGCAATGTCGGCCATGAAGAGGGCACCATTCTCATGCGCAATCTCCGCCATCAGCTTGAAATCGATCGTGCGGGAATACGCCGAAGCACCCGTCACAACGAGTTTCGGTTTGACCTCTTCGACCTTTCTGCGGAACTCGTCGTAGTCGATCATTTCCGTCTCTTTCGACACACCGTAGGCATGCACTTCAAACGTCTTGCCGGAATAGTTCAGCGGATGACCGTGGCTCAGATGGCCCCCGTCCGCCAGTGACATCCCGAGGATCTTGTCCCCCGGCTGGAGCAGGGCGAAATACACCGCGCTGTTCGCCTGGGAGCCGGAATGCGGCTGCACATTGGCATGTTCGCACCCGAAAATTTCCTTCAAACGTTCCTGGGCCAGTGTTTCCACCTCATCCACGAACTGGCATCCGCCGTAATAACGGCGTCCCGGATAGCCTTCTGCATATTTGTTGGTGAGAACGGAGCCCGTGAGTTCCATGATCTCATCGGACACAAAGTTTTCCGATGCGATCAGTTCGATGCTTTCGCGCTGCCGGTTGAGCTCGCGCTCAATGCTCGCAAACACCTGTTCATCTCTCATGCGTTTTCTCCTTTTTCATATGACATCATTTTTTCGATGCGTGCGTCATGACGCCCGCCTTCGTAAGACGTGTTCAGCCAGGCATTGAGCACTTCGAGTGCCAGGCCTTCGCCGATGACTCTCTGCCCCATCGCCAGCATGTTCGCGTCGTTATGGGCGCGGGTCGCTTTGGCGGAAAACACATCGTGACATACGGCGCAGCGGATGCCATGCACCTTGTTGGCGGTCATCGACACACCAAGACCAGTGCCGCACACAACAACGCCCTTGTCGCATTCCCCGGACGCCACGGCCAAGGCCGCCGGGCCCGCGAAATCCGGATAGTCACAGGACTCTTCACTGTCCGTGCCGAAATCCACGACGTCATAGCCCTGTCGTACAAGCTCGTCCTTCAGGACGTTCTTGAGACGGAACCCGCCGTGATCACACGCAATCGCAATCTTCATCGTATACCCTCCTCAGTTCGTCTTCAGAAAGGACGCCTTCCCGCAAAATGATCAGGTCATCCCCGCTCACATCCGCCACCGTACTGGCAACAGAAGAGTCGGTGTGTCCTTCGACCACATAGTCAATTTTCCCATCCAGCTGATCCAGCACCTCTTGATCCGTCCTGGTGTTGGCTCCGCCGGAGACATTGGCACTCGTGACCCACATCGGGCCTGTTTCCTTTAATAAGGAAAGCACAAAGTCACTGTCGGGAATGCGGATGCCGATGGTGTCCAGTCCGCCCACACGTGCGGCCGGAACAGTGTCCCGGCGCCGCATGACAAGTGTCAGACGCCCCGGCATGAAGGTCCGGGCCAGCCGCAGGATCTTCTCATCCACTTCGGCATACTCGCCCAGTTCGTCCACCCCATATAACATTAAAGTGATTGCTTTCGCGGCGTTCCGGCCCTTCGCCTCATAGAGACGGGAAAGCGCCTTGTCATCGCCGTACACAGCCCCGAGGCCGTACACCGTTTCCGTGGGAAACGCAGCAATGGCGCCGTTTTTCAGCGCCTTGACAAGTTCATCTTTCTGTTCAGGTCGGACACTCCGTGTCATACAACCACCTCACCATGTGACATATTACCATAATTCCCCTTGTTTGCAAACAAATTTCATGAAATTGACCATCAGTCATTTTAAGTTTTTTTCTCTCCCCGTCAACCTTTCTTTTTGTGACAGGGCGCACAAGCCCTTTCAAAGCATTTCCTCTTTTCAATTTGGATTTTTTGTGTATAATGTGTCCATCCAACAAAAAGGATGTGATTACTATGAAGAAAAACAAAATGATGCTTGTCGGCCTCGGAGCCCTCACCGCCGCCGCGTCTTACACGGCACTCGGGATGAGCGCGCTCATGTACGCGTTCAAACGCCGGGAGGTGAAGGTAATCCACAACACCTACGCCACAACCCCGCTCTCCACAGACGAACAGGCTTATATCGATAACCTGACTATTGAAACATTAACCATCAAGGCCTTTGACAACACGCCGCTCACGGCTTCGCTGATTCCAAGCAGTAACCCGTCGGACAAGGTTGTCATTTGTATCCACGGGTACCGGTCGACCGGCCTGGCGGACTTCCGTCACCTGCTCCGTTTTTACCACGACCTCGACTACACGATCCTGATGCCGGACAACCGTGCGCATGGACGTTCGGGCGGGGAGTATGTCGGCTTTGGCTACCTCGACCGCCTCGACATCCTGCAGTGGATCGGAGAGATCCAGAAATATTTCCACGACAAGCCTCTGCGCATCGCGCTTCACGGGGTGTCCATGGGCGGCGCAGCCGTCCTGATGACAAGCGGGGAAGCCCTCACCCGGGATGTCCGCTGCATCATCAGTGACTGCTCGTACAGCTCACTGACCGAAGAGTTTGCGGAAACGCTGAAAAACCACAAGGTTCCGAACCTCGTGATCAAACCGGCCCAGCGCATGTCCAAGAAGGTCATTGGCTATGACTTCTCCAAGGCCGATGTCACCAAGGCCGTGGCCAACTCCAAAACGCCGACGCTCTTTATTCACGGCAGTGAAGACGAGTTCGTGCCGGTGCGGATGGTCGATGCACTTTACAACGCCTGTACGGCGCCGAAACAGCTCCTCGTCGTCGACGGGGCGGCCCATGCGGATTGTTATATGAAAGATGCGGCGCGCTATGAAGAAGCGCTGAGTCTGTTCCTGTCCCAGTACATGTACACAGAGTAAACGAAAGGCGGCTTTCCGCAGGGTAAGCCGCCTTTCTTATGTCAAAGGAAAAAACGAAAAAGAACGTCTGTGATAAAGAGAATGGGGAGGGCCGTACCCACATCACGGTAGATGGCGATGAGAATCAGTCCCCCTGTACAAAGTAATGCCACATGCCGGAACATCATCATGCCCTGCACCCGGCAGCCGAAAAAGTATAATGCCACGAACATGAGGAAGGCGCGGACGACGAACTTGCGCAGGACGAGAAGGGCTGTTCTCCCCCGGCCCAAACGCACGACCAGATATTCCCGCATCGACAGCGGCGCATCCACCACCCGCAGGAGTACCCAGCACTCGAGCAGGGCAAACAGGAACGTCATCATCAGCTCCAGCATGCCCCAGGAAATCGTGCAGGTGATGTCGGTGTACTCCGCGTCGATCAGTGTGAGCAGCTTCAGCACGACGAGATAAACAATCATAATTCTCTGATCAGCACACCGTCCTGCATTTTGTAGACGGAGGTCCAGTTCAAATCCATCCGTTCATGCGATGCGATCACAACACTCTTACCGGAGAGGGGCAGTTCTTCCAACAGGTTTTTCAGGGTGTCCACGGCCCTGTCGTCCAGTCCGCGCGTGGGCTCGTCGAGTAAAATCAGGTTCTGGTGTTCCATCACCGCCTGAATGATGCCGGCTTTTTCCCGCATGCCCAGAGAGTAGGAGCGCATGGAGCCCCTGGCATCGAAGTCCAGCTCAAAGCGTTCACACAGTTCACGGGCATAGTCTTCATCGAGCTTGCCGGTCAGGTTGGCGAGGTAGTCGAGGTTGTAGCGCAGGGACTTGTTTTCGATAAAGCCCGGGTTTTCAATCAGCGCCCCGACCTTCACCCCGTCCGCGAAGCTGTAAGACCCTGAGGACGGCCGGATGATGTCACATATGATTTTGAACAGGGTGGACTTCCCGCAGCCATTGATGCCGTGGAGAAACACGAGTTCCCCCGGCCCGGCTTCGAGATTGATGTCCCGGAGCACATCCCGGTGCTGATAGGTTTTTCTGATATTCTTACACTTCAACATTTTCTATAATCCTCCGTAAATTTGTATATAAGCTGCGTAATGCCAGGTGACCCACATGGCCATCGCCACGACAGCCCCGGCCTTCCGGCCTTCCGTCAGCTTAATCACACTCACGCACACACACAGGATCAGGGCATGCAGAAGCCACACGGTGGCGATGAACCCGCTGAACATCATCTCCGGATCCGTCGCCTTGGCCCACACGAACACCCACTGATGCATCGTGATCATCACGCCCCAGAGCGTTGCCCCGGACAAAGCCCTCATCACATAGCGCCACCGGCCCAGACGGGTGATGCTCATCATCCGGCAGTCCGATGTTTGGGCCGTGATATAAGCCACAATGCCCAGGAATATACACACCATAAACCATGGCGGCCAGTGTGAGGCGATGCTCAGGAACTTGCACGTATCAGGGTTGAGCACCAGCCATGCAAAAGAATCCACCGCCATAACCAGGATGACTTCATCCATAGTTATCATATGTCTGTCCTTCTTTCTGTATTTTTATTCCTTCCCAAAACAGCACGGCGATAAAATCCCGGCCCGGATCAACCGGTCAGTCCCATCGCAATGATTGGGATATCATTCAGCTCAGGTTATCGGCGCTGAATTTCACGGTGACATGTGTGTTGTTGGGTTCAAGCACATTTGAACTTACTTTATCGCCAACATACTCCCCTTTGTCTTCGTCACACTTTGCGAGTACAATTTTGTTTTTCGTTACTAACTTTGCGGCATCAGAACGATCATTTTTCTGTTTACTAATCAGTCGAATCCATGTTCCCAGAGCTGGAACTTCCGTTGTCGCTTTGAACGAAGCACTTTTTGAGATTGTCACTTTTTTGGATAATTTCGTGGTGTTATAACTTGTCCCTCCAAATTTCGGAATTTTATGAGTATATGTCTGCCAGGTTCCTTTCGCAGCGCCCTGACAAACACAAACACCATTCATAAGCATAAATAAGGTACAGATTAATGCACATAATTTCTTTTTCATAGACAGTCCTTTCGTATCGTTCTTTCTGTTTTATTTACGAGATTTTATCCCCGTGCTTTCACATTTATGATTGTGTCTGCCTGTGTTTTTGAATTTTTACCAGCCCCTTGTCCACAGCCGTATAAAAGATCACCACGCCCACAAAGTCCATCAACGGCGGAAGCTCTGAAATAAGCCTCATACCGGAAGGCATAAGAAGCGAAGGCATAATCGCTATCTCACAGATCATCCTCGGCAGATAAACCTGTGCCAGACAAGGAATGACATACATCCCGATGCCAAGAAAAAGCCCCATCACCCTGATCAGCACCGTATGTTTTACACTTGCACAAAGGTCATCAATGAGCACGGCGAAGAGCGCAAAGCCCGGAGCGCTGAAGATGATATAAATCATAAGATTCAACGCCTGATTCAAACAGAAATACCGGGTGGCATCTTCATACACTTCTTCCATTGGTAAACATTGAAACGGACATCCGCACATCATTAGAAAGATAATAGCTGAGACGTGCACAATCAATGCATAGGCGCCACTTGTGACAGCCGCCACCATGCTCTCGTCTCTCCGGTTTCTCCGAGAGCCCAGACGGGTCATGTACAGCCAGTCTTGTCTTGCCTTTCTGCGTTTCACCCATGGGATGGTGATCAGACCCGGCACCAACAGACACATGGTCACGAAGGGGATGGGGTAAAGAGCCAAGATCTGCGTTTCCATAAACAGTTTGAATCCCTGGTCTGTATAGGGATATGTATCACCGGCATACATGACATAAGCATTCGCACACACAATCACAACCGACACCATTGTCAGGATGATGACATGGGGTGCCAGGAAATCTTTCTTCCGACGCCTGAAGACACTCTTGACGTCCATAACCAAATCTTTCATCCTTTTCCTTCACTGGTTCTTTAATCGCTGTATTTTTCTTGAACCCGAATCAATCCCCTGTCCACAAGGGTGTAGAAAACAGTCACTAGTATAAAGCCCAGAAGAGGGGAGACTTCCCCGGACATGATCATGGCGGAAGGGACGAGAAGCGATGTGATCACAGCCATTTCACATATAATCCATGGAAGCACCGCCTGTGCCAGGCAAGGAATCACGTACATCCCGATGCCCAGTAAGATCCCAAACAATCTGACCAGCACTGTTTGATTCAGCAGGGCGCAAATATCATCAATGACCAGAGCGAAGAGCGCAAAACCAATCCCGCACATGATGATATATATGATGGTGTTCGCCACCTGATTCTGGCAGAAATACCGGGTAATATCTGTGTACCCTTCGTTATTGGGAATTCCCTTGAACGGACACCCGCTCAAGACCAGGAAGGCAAGGACAGACACATGCATCATCATGGCATAAACGCCTCCGGTGAGGGCCGCCACCATGCGTTCATCCTTCCGGGTTCTCCGATACCCAAGACGGGTCATGCACAACCAGTCTTGTCTGGATTTTCTGCGTTTGACCCAAGAAATCGTGATCAGGCTCGGCAGCACCAAACACATCGTGACATATGACACCGGGTAAAGCCCGGCAATCTGCGATTCCATGAAAATCGTGAAACCACGGTCCGTAAAAGATGATCCGTTGTGTCTGTACATCACTCCGATATTTGCACACAAGATCACCATCGACACCACTGTCAGGATGATGACGTGTGGGGCCAGGAAATCTTTCTTACGTCTATTACAGACACCCCTGACTTCCTTAACCAAATCTTTCATGTCTTTTTCCCTCCTGTCAGTTTCATCATAGCTGTCTTTTCCAAACAAACAAGGCATCTTGCCTGAACTGCATCCCTTCTTTCCTGAACTGCATTTCTGTGCTACGATAGGGACACTGAGGAGGTGGAACCATGAGAATTGCGCTGGTGGATGACGACCATAATTTCGTGATGCACGTGGCTGAGACGATTCAAAAAGGCACCGGTATTGTGCCCGATGTCTATGAAAGCCCGCACCTGCCCGAGGCGTATGACATCCTCGTCCTCGACATTGAGATGCCCGGCCAAACCGGCATCGAGCTGGCCGAAGACGTGCTGAAATCCCACCCCGACACCTCCATCATTTTCTTCACGAGTCATCAGGACTACGTGTTCTCATCGTTCAAAGTCCATCCCTATGACTACATCCTGAAGGATCATCCCGAAACATTATTACCCTCGGTGAAATCCCTGCTCGCCGCCAAATCCAAAAGCGTGCTCATCGTCACCCACCGGGGCCTGACCACCTCGGTGAACATCGCCGATATCAGTTATATCGAATCCTTCGGCCACAAGACCTATTTCCATATGGCGGAAGGGGACGTTGTGCCTTCAGGGGACACACTCGCCGACATCGAGAAAACCCTCGATGACCGCTTTTACCGCCTCAACCGCTCGACTGTGATCCAGTGGTCCCATGTCAGAACCATCCGGGACGGACAGGTGATCATGGACGATACGGCCCTGTCTGTCCGGCGCGGGGAAATCAAAGACGTGACGACACTGTGGAAAGCCCACGCAGGAGATGTGTTATGATCATTGACGCAGTCTTCTTTGCGGCAGTCATGACCCTGCCGCTCATTCTCAGACAAAGAAAACTCACACCGGTGGCCCTCCTGGCCTTCTTCCTGGTGGCATTCTCCCAGTTCACATTGCGATGGCTCGTCCTGCCGTTCGTGATTCTGCTTGGGGCTGCCTGGTACGACCATGAATTATGGACAATGACTGTCATGGAAGCCGGGGTGCTGATCATGTACTCCCTGTTCAGGGCGCTGGAAATCTCCGGCCCGTTTGACTTGTATCTCTCGTGCCTGATTGCTTTGGCTCCGGCCCTGGCTCTCGGCCAGATGCAGACAGGGGTGTATGTGACGTACGGCGCGACCGTACTGGTCATTGTGATGACGTTCTTCGCACCGCTTCCGGTCGTGATGGCCGGCGCATTACTCCTGTCGCTCACCGGCACCACCCTGTATGCGATGGGGCGCATGCGTCGCCGGCTCATGGAAACCCAGCGTGAACGCGACCTTTTCGAAAAAGAACTGGCACAACGGCGCCTGCAGTACACGGAGTTTAAAAAAGCCCAGGACGATCTGTATCGCCTGGCCCATGACCTCCGCCATCTCAGCCACGATGTCGAACCGTCCCTGCCGTCCCCGGTGACGGCCAATGACACATTGAACCTGATGCTCAATCACGCCTGGCCTGTCATCATGGAGAGAAACATCAGCGTCATCGTGAACGCCGACAATGTCAAACCCGACATGCCGGATGATGACTATGCGGTCATCCTCGGCTGCCTCGTCGACAACGCTGCGGAGCACTGCGACAGTGACACGCAAAGACGCATGCTCATTGAACTGTGGCATGACGACCAGATCCATATCACACTCCGGAATTCGCTCAGACCCGGACAGGCCATTGATATCACGACCTCTTCGAAAAGCGAAGACGGGCACGGATACGGAGTGAAGAGCGTGCAGGAACTCACCAAGCGCCACCACGGCACGGTACAATTCAAAAGAGATGCATGTTTCTTCAGTGCCGAACTGACATTTCCCTGCAAGGCATGAGTCTCACTCATGTCTTTTGTTTTGCTTGGGGAAAAGGGGCAGGTCTTTTATAATGAAAACAAGGAGAGACATGCGTGATGACATACACAGCCCACAATTTCAGAGACTGGATTGAGGCGCAGACGAGTCCGGACTGGACGACGCAAAGCACGGACAAAGCCGTTGTGCTCGACACGGACTATGCCACAGCCACCATTAACTTTTACGACCAGGACCTCGTGGAAATGATAATCACAGAGAAGAAGGACGACAGCACCGGTTTCTACCTCCATTTCCAGGTCAAAGACAAGGATCATGCGGAAAACCTGTTCACCCAGCTCACCGACACGCTGATGAAGATGAAACAGCGCAAACAAATGCGGGTGCTTTTGAGCTGTACGTCGGGCCTGACCACGAATTTCTTCGCCCAGGAGCTTCAGAATGCGGCGGAGTTGCTAAAGCTGGACTTCACCTTTAACGCCGTGGCCTTTAACACCCTGTATGACTGCGGCTATGACTACGACGCCATCCTGTTGGCCCCGCAAATTGCCTACACCTATGAGGATGTGTGTAACGTATTCAAAGACAAACTCGTCCTGAAAATACCGGCGGCCGCCTTCGCCCAATACCAGACCGGGGAAGTCATCGACCTCGTGCGTGAGGAGTTCAAGGCATGGCACAGCGAAAACCGGGAGGAGAAGCCGCAAAACATTTACGAAAACGATCATGTCATTTTAACCATCGGGGCGATCCGGTACTTCAACACCATGCGCTTTGGCGTAAGGGTGTATGACCACGGCACAATCACCGAGGACTATGAAGTCATCAAAGACGTCTTCCACATCGAAGACATGCATGACATCGCCGAGACCGTGCTCGTCAAGCACCCGGATGTCGACATGATCGGGCTGGCGATGCCAGGCATCGCCCACCTGGGATTTTTAAGCACGGACTTTCTGAACTTCAACCATGTGCGCATCGCCCATGTGTTTGAAGAGCGCTATGCCCGCCGGGCGTTTCTTGTCAACGACGCCAACGCCGCGGCCTGCGGCTGGAAGGCGGTGCACGAGGACGATACTAACGTCGTGTTCTACTTCCACCCGTACGGCACCCGCATCGGCGGAGCCGGAGCGATTGTGAACGGACGGCTGATGAAAGGGCAGGACAACACCGCCGGGGAGTGCGGCCCACTCATCAATCACTTACTCCACGACCTTGTCCATGACACGTATTTACCGGAAGACGCCATCAAGGATGACGCCTGGGTGGCTCTGGCCTACACGTGCCTTGTTGCGCCTGAAACGTTTGTCATTTACGACGACCTTGTGCCCGATGCCACGCCGGTCAAAGAGCTCGTGGCGGAGAGCGTGCATGACGGGTTTGTCCCGGATATCACCGCGGCCGACGGGCTGAAGTCGTACATCCTGCCGGGTCTGGCAGCCTACTGCCTGATCACGGAAAAGGAGTGGCCGGATTACTGGAACCTCGACTCCGAACAAGCCAATAAGAAAAAGGACGCATAATCATGCGTCCTTCAGACACCTTCTCCGGAAGGTGTTTTCTTTTAGTCTTTGACTTCTTTGTCTGACTCGAGAATACCGTAACCCCCGGCATGTCTCTTGTACACGACGTTGACCTTATGGGTGTTGATGTCTTCGTACACGTAGAAATCGTGTTCGCTCATCTCCATCTCGATGATGGCCTGTTCTTCACTGACCGGAACAAGGGAGACGGACTTACGGCGGCTGATTTCGACCTTTTCCAAATCTTCCTGCCCGCGCAGCTCCCCGAACCGGAAGGTGAACGTATCACTCTGGGCCTGGCGCACAAAGGAGAGGCGGTATTTCTCAATCTGGGTCGAGAGTTTCCCCACGAGGGCTGTCATCAGCACGCTCATGCTCATGCCTTTCTCCTCACTGCGCAGTACAAACGTTTCCGTCGGGATTGTCACCTCGATTTTATAGCCGGCGAGGTATTTGGAGACGTGGACAATGGCTTCCACATCCTGCGGGTCGGCGAACTTTTCGTCGAGGACGGCGAGTTTCTGCGTCATCATGGTTTTCTGGTCTTCGGAGAGTTTCACTCCGCGGGTTTTGATATTCACTTTCATGGACTTAAGTCACCTCTCTTCTTTCACTTTTATTATACCTTCTTTTCCCCCGAAACAAACGTTTATTCACTTTCCCAAAGAAAAAGGACAGACCGAAGAGCCGGTCTGTCCGTTGAAAGAGTTAAATGTTTCTGGCGACTTCGTAAGCGTCCCAGATGGCCCCGCGGATATTGCGCACCTGACGTGCATCCCCGAGGTTATAAATATAAGGATAATCCCCCTGGAGTTCATCAAAGAGCGGGGACGTGGATTTATAGCCGATCGCCAATACCGTCTGGCCTGTTTCCACATTCTGTGTTTCTCCGTCCTTCGTGTAAGTGACAGTGCCGCCGTCGATCTTCGTGACCGTGGCGCCCGGAATAATCGTAACATTATTGAACGCCAGCAAGTCCCTTAACATCCATTCGTTCATTGGCGGAAGGGCTGCCCCGGACTTGAGGATATCCGGCAGGGCTTCGATGATCGTCACCTGATGACCATGCTGGGCGAGGTGGAGCGAGAGTTCACAGCCCACCAGACCGCCGCCGATGACCGTCAAAGTATCCGCTGCTTTCACGTTCTCCAGCATCACGTCCTGCGCGAGCACGGCGCTCTCCACACCGTCAATCTTCGGCACGACTGGGAGAGACCCTTCGGCCGTCAGCACCGCATCCGGGTTCAAAGCCGCGATGTTTTCTTTCGTGGCTTTTGTGTTCAGACGCACATCCACCCCAAGCAGGTCGAGTTCGTGCGCATACCATCGAACGAGGTCACGGTCGTCTTCCTTGAAGTCCGGCACACCGGCCACGCACAGAGCGCCGCCGAGTTTGTCTTTGGCTTCGAAAAGGGTGACGTTGTGTCCGCGCAGTGCAGCCACTCTGGCCGCTTCCAGACCGCCCGGTCCGCCACCGACCACAACGACGTTTTTCTTTGTGTCCGCCTTGGTCACGCCGACCATCGTCTCACGCCCGCATTCCGGGTTGACCGCGCAGGAGCCGAGCCCCGACTGTAAGAGGCGTCCGAAACAGCCGTCATGACAGCCCAGGCAAGGACGGATTTCCGCCTCACGCCCGCTGCGGACTTTATTGACATAATCCGGATCGGTCAGAAGCGGACGGCCCAGACCGACCATATCAATCAAACCATCATCCAGGGCTTTGACCGCCATCTCTGTATTATCCATGCGGCCGGCCACCATCATTGGTTTCGTGGCGACACCCTGAATGGCTTTCACGAGGTCAAGGTACACACCCTTGCCGAAATACATAGGCGGATGCGCCCAGTACCAGGAGTCATACGTCCCGGCATCGGAGTCGAAGGCATCATACCCGGCTTCTTCGAGAATCGGGATGGCTTTTTTCGCTTCTTCGATATCCCGGCCAAGTTCTTCAAAGTCTTCACCCGGCAGACCGCCCTGACGCAGGGCTTTGATGTAGCTCTTGATCGAGAATCTCAGGACGACAGGGAAGTCTTCCCCGCACGTCTTCTTGATTTCCTGCACGATTTCCGTCGCAAAGCGCAAACGGGCACGCAAATCCCCGCCGTATTTGTCCTGGCGCTGGTTGAACAAAGCCATCGTAAAGCAGTCGAGCAGGTAGCCTTCATGCACGGCGTGCACTTCGACACCGTCAAAGCCCGCAGCCTTGGCAATCTTCGCGGCTTCCCCGAATTTCTTCACAATATGTTCGACTTCTTCGGTCGTCAGTTCGCGGCACGGAATGCTCGGGATCCAGCGGTTCGTCGTCGGCGACGGGGCCACCATGTCCTTGGCATCCACAAATCCCGGCAGTGCGCTGCGGCCGAGGCCGGCCGTGAGCTGCAGGAAAATGGTGTTGCCGTAGGCATGACAGCGGTCTGTCATTTCCTTAGCGGCATGTTCCCACATCGACGGGAGCTTGGTCGGGCAAGGAAAAGAACACGGCGCATGCGGCTCGGCGTCATTTTCCACCCAGTTGGCCCCGGTGATGATCAGGCCCACGCCCCCGCGGGCGCGCTGGACGAAGTATTCAATACTTCTCGGTGTGTAACTGTTGTTTTCGTCTGTCTCGACAATCGTGGCCATCGGGGCCATGAAGTAACGGTTTTTCACCGTCACCTTCCCGATCTGGACAGGTTCGAAAAGTCTGGTGATTTTCTGATCCATATGATCCTCCTCATGTGTTGAACTTACAAAAGTGAACATGTTCACTTTTTTACCTGCTTTTATTATATCCATAAATGTATACGGTTACAAGAGGAAGTTTGCATTTTCGTCCGTGCCACTTTACAATAAGGCTATGGAAACGATGAAAAAAAGCGACATCACGAAGCGCAAACTCCTTCAAAGTGTGGAGGAGCTCCTGGACGAAAAAAAATTCGAAGCGATCACCATCCGCGACATCACAAATCATGCAGGTCTGGCGGTCGGCACCTTCTATAAATACTTCTCCTGCAAAGAAGAAGCGCTTCTGTATATTTACCGGCAGGCCGATGACACCTTCCGGGACCTTGAGGAGAGTGACAACCCCACTCAAAACATCCGCCGGATTCTGGTGGTGTATTACCACATGGTCGAAAACGACCATCAGGATCTCGACCGGGCGATTTACCGGGCCCACCTGACGTTCCACGACGACTACTTTTTTACCGAAGAGCGTGAACTCTTCCGCCGCCTCTGTGCGAACATCAAAGCCCTGGAACCGAACAAAAACGCCGGGGACATGACCTGGAAACTGCTCGTGTTTATGCGCGGCCTGATTTACAACTACCTGATCACCTTCACCCGGGATGAAGCCTGGCACGAACACTGTGTCAGCGCCACAATAGACTACCTGACGTATCTCTTACACTAAGCCGCATGCCTGCGGCTTTTCTTTTGAGCACAAGAAAGCCACTGGATTCCCGGTGGCTGTTTACGTCCTGCGCTTTCGGACTGTCGTAAAAAACAGGGACACGATGTTCCCATCGGTCCCTGCACTTTTTACATTCCCAGCAAATCACTGTGTGTTCCTGTCCGGACCGCTGTCAGAATAAGAAGATCCGTGTCAATCCGATAAATCAAAAGCCAGTCTTGTTGTATATGGCACTCACAAAACCCATTATACCTTCCTCCCAAATGATGATTCCGATATTGAGCGGCCAGCGGTTCACCTGCCAATAATGTTTCAAGCACATTCTGAAGCATTTTCATATTCAATCCACGTTTCCGGCATCTTTTATAAGCTTTACGGAATTGCGACGTTGTTTTTAATTCCATTAGTCCTCATTCAGTTCATCAAAAAGTTCTTTTACTGAGTGATACGACTTCGCCTGAACTTTTCCGGTTTCGATATCTCTCGCTTCCTGCAAAGCCGCTTCTGTCTCGCGGTTGTATCGTGGAAGTCTGACTTCGAACAGAAGCCCTCCGACAAGCAGTGCCTGGGAAATAAAAATATTGATTGCCTGGGGAAGCGTCATGGATCATGTCATGAGAGCAAGCGATATAAAAATTCCAATTAAAATCTTACGTTTCATAATTACTCCTTCTTTAATAATTCCTCCATTGAAACCAAAATATTTTACGAAATCTCATGTTGGACATTTTATAATGTACCCCAAACAGTGGACACTTTGAAAACTTGAACCCACGCTTGTGGACAGCTACAAAAACTCTTGCCCCAAAGAGTGTACAAATACTTAAGTCGGTGACGATCTTGTGGTACTCTTGCAACAACAAGGAGATATCATCATGGGCAAAAAATTCACCGACGAGGAAATTTCTACACTTGCAGCCAACCCCTATACCTACAGGGTGACACGTGGCCAGGTGTGCTTCACCAAAGAGTTCAAGGATCTGTTTTGGTCCGAGTATCAACACAGGAAAACGCCTGCGCAAATATTCCGAGAAGCCGGCTATGATCCTAAGATTCTGGGCTACGGTCGTATCAGTGGCTTTCAGCAAACACTCAAGAAGGAGGTGGAAGCTGGGATTGACTTCCATAATGGCCCTCGTAGTCCGGGAGAGCGGCGCCGCCTAACATCTGATGACGAGGAAATCTCTCGGAGTGAGCTCCGCCAAATGCAGCACAAGGTGGAGTACCTTGAGCAGGAGGTTGAGTTTTTAAAAAAAATCTTCTCGACCAAAAATACAAGGAAGTAGG